>Ga0163153_10000874_pt1 | contig 49763 bp, 40 predicted proteins | sample OliLakLV19MP6IB1_FD_148629 | JGI IMG/M metagenome (GOLD analysis project Ga0163153, IMG submission 148629) | Freshwater microbial mat bacterial communities from Lake Vanda, McMurdo Dry Valleys, Antarctica - Oligotrophic Lake LV.19.MP6.IB-1 | ecosystem: Environmental > Aquatic > Freshwater >... | reverse complement strand
GGGGCAATGCTCCTGAGATGCTGGAGCAGTGGCTCGTGCGGCGTCGGCGGTTGCTGCTCATGCTACCGGCACTGGCTGCGGCCGGTGTCCGCGGCGGATCTCCCGCGGATCGGGCGGCGCATATGCCGCTGGCGGCGTGACGTGTTTTACACGGTCAGGATCGGTGCTTGACGCCGCTCTCCTGAGCCGGGGGCAGTAACGGCGACGACGTGAATGTGACTGACACCGCTTCGCCCCCAGCGCCGGTTCTAGGGATCGACACAAGCATTGAACTAATCCAAACGAGAATTCAGCAATGACACCCGTCTTTGTCAATGCCGCCGACGCGCTCGCATTTCCGCTGGGGTTGAGCTTCGACACACTTACTGCTGATTTCCAGATGACGCCCATCGGAAGCACGACGCCGACCGCCAACGCCCCGGAGCCGGCCACGGCGACGCTGCTCCTGCTTGCTGCCACGGTCATGCTCAGGCCGCGGCGATCTGCCGGTGGCTAAGCAAATCTGGCGCGCCGAGGTTGTTGGTTGGGACGCAGCCTTGGCCAGCGTGGGTGAGTTCACAGTCTGCCCACGGGTTTCCATCCGACGGTTGAAGTCCAGGGAAGCGCCAGCCCGGCGAAGGGACGCCATTTCATTGAGCGAACGATCGGGGGCCTCGGAAAAATCTTTCGAGACAGCGCAGGCCCCGTCGCAGCGGGGTGTTTATAGGACGTAGGCCCGCCTCGAACAGGGGTGCTTTACAAGGCGACAGACATATCAACCCAAGAGCCACGGAGGATCGAGCATGACGGCGACAGAGACGGTTTTCGACACGGCGAAGTTCCCGCGGAACGCAAGGGTGCCCACGCGCCCGGCGATCAAGCGGCGGCGGCTGCGATGGTCACTGGCCCTGGCGGTGGCGGTTATGAGCGCGACCGGGCAGCCGGCGGCGCAGGCGGCGCCGACGCCGCTGCTGGTGGCGGGGTCGCCGGAATATGACCAAGTGTCGCAGACGGGGTTAAATGGGACATACGTAATGGTCGCACCCGGCTCAGGCGTCAACAACAGCGGCACTGCGGTGGGGTCCGGCTACAAATACATCGGCGGGGGCTACAAAGGGCTTCGTCCCGTGCGCTGGGATGCCTCGGGAACGGCGGAGGAACTGGGCACGCTCGGCGTGGACAGTGGCGCTTATCAATCGTACGCCTACGCGATCAACGACACCGGCACCGCGGTAGGCCAAGCGTATAAGTACGATGCCGGATTCGAAGGCTACCGCGCCGTCCGCTGGGACGGGTCTGGCACAACGGCGACGGAACTTGGGCATCTGGGGCTTAACAACAGCGGAAGGACACTCGCCTTAGCCCACGCCATCAACGACGAGGGGACTGCCGTAGGGTATTCGGAGAAATATGTCAACGGAGGCTTTCAAGGCAGGCGCGCCGTGCGCTGGGACGGGACGGGTACGGCGGCGACAGAACTGGGGCACTTGGGGTTAAACAGCAGCGGGGCCGCATTTGGCCTCGCCTTCGCCGTCAACGACGCCGGCACGGCGGTCGGACACTCTGAGAAATATATTGGTGGAATCAGTCAAGGCCACCGCGCGGTGCGCTGGGATGGATCAGGCACGGCGGCTACGGAACTGGGGCACTTGGGACTTAACACTAATGGATCAGCATTCGCCGTAGCCTCCGCCGTCAACGACGCCGGCATGGCGGTGGGGTATTCGCAGAAGTACCTCGGCGGATCAAATTTTGGCTACCGCGCCGTGCGTTGGGACGCCGCAGGCACGGCGGCGACGGAACTGGAACACCTGGGCCTGAACGACAGCGGAGGAACGAGTGCCCAAGCCTACGACCTCAACAACACCGGCACGGCGGTGGGGGATTCGCAGAAGTATGTCGGCGGAATTTATCAAGGCCACCGCGCCGTGCGCTGGGACGTATCGGGCACGGCTGCCACGGAACTGGGGAACTTGGGGCTTAACAGCAGCGGAGTAACACTTGCCGGTGCCTACGCCGTCAACGACGCTGGCACGGCGGTGGGGTATTCGCAGAAATATGTCGGCGGGAGCTATCACGGCGACCGCGCCGTCATCTGGCTCCCTGACGCCAGCGCCATCGACCTCAACGACCTGGGCATCATGCCCGTTCCCGCCGGCGGCACTTGGACGCTGGCTCAAGCGAGCGCCCTCTCCTCCGATGGCTGGGTCGCTGGCACCGGCAGATTCGACTCCGATGGCGGCGGGCCTCTCGCAGCATACGATCGCGCCTGGGTCACCCAAGTCGGCCTCGGCACCTGGACCGATGACTTCACCGGCTCCCTCGACGGCACCTGGGGCCGCGGCCGGCAGTGGTCCACGGGCACCCCCGCCATGCAGGTCGGTAACGCCACCTTCATTACCAATGGCAGCTACACCGTCAGCCTCGACCGCGACGAGCTGACCAATGCCGTGCTCATCAGCGCCGGCTCCGTCCGCATCAACGACAACGGCTTCACCCTCACCGCCCTGGGCGGTCTGACCATCGCCCACGGGGCCACGCTGCACGGGGCGGGCACCATCATCGGCGATGTCATGGTCGAGGGCGCCATCAGCCCGGGCAACAGCCCCTGCACCATGCCCATCGTGGGCAACTCAACGTGGGCTTCCGGAGGCTCCCTGTTGTGGGAGATCAACAAGGCCGACGGCGTCCAGGGGGCGGACCCGGGCTGGGACCTATACGACGTCACCGGCGTGCTGACCATCGCCGCGGTCTTGGGCAATGAGTTCATCATCGACCTGGCCACGCTCACGCTGGCCAACAGCGCCGGGCAGATGGACGGATTCAACGAGCTGTCCAATTACAACTGGACGATCGCCACCGCCGATGGCGGCATCGTGGGCTTCGACGCAGGCAAATTTCTGCTCAATACGGCCGGCTTCGCCAACTTTTTTGCAGGTAGCTTCGCCCTCAGCCAGAGTGGCAACAGCATCACCCTCAATTACACCGCGCCGACGCAGACGGCGAGCATGCCTGAGCCGGCGGCAGCGACGCTGGTGGCATTTGGCGGCTTGGCGATCTCGTTGCGTCGCCGGCGCCGGGTGGTTCATTGAGGCGTGCAGTGACACGTGGCGGGAATGCGACATGGGCGGCCGCGACGTTGAGGATCTCAATCAAGGGAGCGCGGCCGCAAGGTAGCGGGTGGCTCTAATGAGGAATGGGTTCCAGAACCCGTCACTCTCGGCGGAGGGCTCAGGCCCGGCGGGAACTGCTCGGTCACGACCCGCTGTCGGGCAGCCTGTTCGTGTTCCGCAGCCGCTCGTCGCAGAGCGTGAAGATTCTCTGGTGGGATAAGGACGGACTGGCGATTTATTACAAGCGGCTGGAGAAGGGAACGTTTCAGTTTTCTGCTGCCGCCACCGGGGGCGAGAAGGTCGTGGCCATCGACTCGGCGGCACTGATGCGGCTGCTGAGCGGGCTGAAGCCGGCGGCGGCGCGGGGCGAGCGCGCAGGTGATGCGCAGGCTTCTCGCATGTGAGGTATTCCGGGGGCGCCCCGGGCGCTGGCCCGCGCTTTGCTAGACAATGGCGGCATGGATGCGCTGACTGAACTTCCTTCTGATCCACAGTCGCTTATCGCGATGATCCGCGCGCAGCAGGCTGAGTTGGCGCATCGCGACGCGGCGATCGCGCAGCGTGAAGCGCAGCTCGAACAGGTCAAGCGCGAGGCGGCCGACCAGCTCGAGGCGCTGCGGCTCAAGCACCAGGCGGAACTGGCCGCGGTCCTGCGCCGCTTCTACGGCCCGCGCAACGAACGCTTCGATCCGACTCAACTGCTGCTGTTCGGCCAGCGCGTCGATCAGACGCCGCTGGATGAAGCGAGCATCGCGCAGGAAGCCGGCGAGGAGCTGGTCACGCGCCGCCTAGGCAACCGGCATAAACATGGGCGCGGCAAGCTGCCCGAGCACCTGCCGCGCATCCGCATCGAGCACGACCTGCCCGCGGAACAACAGCCCTGCCCGTGCTGCGGCGGCCAGCGGCACAAGATCGGCGAAGAGGTCAGCGAGCAGCTCGAATACATCCCCGCCAGCTTCAAGGTGCTCCAGCACGTGCGCTTCAAGTACTCCTGCCGGCACTGCGAGCAACACGGCACGGGCACGCCGATCGACATCGCCGAGAAACCGGCGCAGCCTGTAGACAAGGGTCTGTGCGGCCCCCGGCCTGCTCGCCTACATCATCACCAGCAAGCTGGGCGATCACCTGCCGCTGTACCGCCTCGAACACATCTTCGCGCGCAGCGGCGTGAGCATCGCCCGCGGCACCATGTGCGCCTGGCTCGACGCGGCGGCTCAGCTCGTCACCCCGCTGGTCGAACTGATGACGCAGCGCGTGCGGCAGTCGAAGGTGATCCACACCGATGAGACGCGCGTGCCGATCCAGGCACCGGGAGAAGGTAAATGTCGCAGCGGGCGCATCTGGACCTACATCGGCGACGCCGCTTCCGGGGCTTCCGGGGCTTCCGGGGCTTCCGGGGGTCCGTACATCGTGTACGACTACACCCCCGACCGCACGCGCGCCGGGCCGAGCAAATGGCTCGCCAGCTTCCGGGGGTACCTCCAGGCCGACGCCTACGGCGGATACGACGGCATCTACTGCAAAGGCGATGTCATCGAGGTCGCCTGCTGGGCCCATGCGCGGCGGAAGTTCTTCGACGCCAGGGAGACCGATGGCCGCCGCGCCGCCGAGATGCTCGGCATGGTGCGCGAGCTCTACGCGGTGGAAGACACGGCGAAGGAGAAGATCGCGGCCTTAGCGAAGGGGCGCGGCATGGATGGTGTCACACACGACGAAGGCGATGCTCTGCGCCTTGAGTCCAGGCAGCGCAGTGTGCCGATCCTCGAAAAGATCAAGACATGGCTCGACGCCGAACTGCAACTCGTCCTGCCGCGCAGCCCGATGGCCGCCGCCATCAATTACACGCTGAACCAGTGGGCCGCACTGAACCGCTACGTCGAACAGGGCTTTTTGAACATCGACAACAACGCAGCCGAGCGGGCCCTCAAGCGCATCGCCATCGGTCGCAAAAACTGGCTCTTCGCCGGCAACGACCACTTCGGCGGAGTCACCGCGACGCTCTACTCCCTGATCGCCAGCGCCGAGCGGCACGGCCTCGACCCGCAGCGCTACCTGACCAGCGTGCTGGCCCGCATCGCGGCCATGCCCGTCAGCCAGTTGCCACACCTCTTGCCCGATCAGTGGAAACGCCGAGATATCGACGGAACTCCGATCGGCACCGCATCAGCCTGAACGGACCTAGTCAGCACTACGCTCAGTCACCATCACGCGACGTGTGGTCGGCGGAGCGCACACCGTGGTGGTAATCGGCATGCAAATGGGGTTCTTCCGCACTTCTGGTGAACAGGGCTCTACAAGCGGTGTAAGGGATGCCGAGACCCTTGATTCCGAGCCGCCAACGCCGGTGCGTGGCCCGCTTCCAAGGCAGTCGCGGCAGTTTTCACCAAAAGTGCGGAAGAACCCCATTTCAATGCTGATTACCAAGGTTTACCGGCTTTCCAGCTGGAGACCTCCGATGGCGAATCGACTGCGAGTGGCCGAGATTCATTCGATTTTGACGTTGTATAAGCGTGGCTGGTCCTGCCGGCGGATCGCGCGGGAGCTGGGCGTTCATCGGGAGACGGTGGGCAACTATGTCCGCCGCGGCTGGGACCCGCCTAGGCCAGATCCGGCCACCGGCCGGGCAGCGCCCACCGGCGATTGCGAGGCGGCGGGAGCAGAACCGGCCAAAGCGCCCACCGGCTTGGGCGGGCCGACCGCTTCAATACTCGAGGCAGGCCGACCACCCAGCCGTCTGATGATGCGCGACCGTTCAAAGCAAATGACCATACTCCGTAAGAATTCACGAGGCGGCAGTTGACGGGCCGCCAATGAAAGTCATGTGATCATCCGCCGAGTATCTGCCATTCGTTCATGTGCACGAAATTATCGCCCGTAAGACGGGTGACTGTGAGGCGGATCAGGCTGGCAGTGACGGGGGCGGCTAGCGTGAAAGACGAGAGTTGATCGCCAACCGTTCCTGTGGGAGGCACGATGAGTTGGTAACTGCCGGTCTTGTTGTTCATGTCCTGCTGCGTGTCGGCGATCTCGATCTGCCAGCGATAAGCGGGACTGCCGCCAGCGTGCGAGAAGTACACGCTGAACCCCGCCAGCGTCTGGGGCGTGCTGAAGGCGATCTGGACCTGCGCCGGGTTGATGGCCGGTGTGCGGACAAGCGTGCTGGTGCTGCCATCGAACAAGGCGCTGTACGTACCGATGTCGAAGGTCGAATGCGTGACCGTCGCCTGACCGGCGGCGACCAAGGCATTGATGTCGAGCGCGGCGGGATTTGGGATCGTTACGCGGAAACCGCCGAGGTCACCGGCGGGAACCGCATTCCCATTGATGTCGCGCACCTGGTTCGCCTGCATTTGAATGCGGTAGGTGCCTGCATCAGTTAGGTCCCACGCACCGCCGGGGGGCGTGATTCGATAGGTTGCCGTGCGAGCAGTGCCGCTGGTGGTGGCGCGATCGGCGCCGGCGGTCACCAGTGTTGCCGGTACATTGAAGCCCGCGGGGCCGACCACGCGGATATCGTTGTTGTCGAGCGTTGCCGGGTCGATGGCGGTCTGATCGTAGTACGTCACCACGAACTCATAGCTCGCCGCGCCGGCTTCGCTGACGTTGTCCGCTCCGGCAAAGGCATCTTCGTTCCGCGGCAATCCGGTCCCCGCTTCATAGCTGTTGAAGTCCCAGATATATTTGAACCAGTTGGCCTGGCGACTGTCAGGCGCGGTGCCGTCATTGCGCGGCATCATCCCGAAATACCACGACAGATAGTCGCGATGATCGTCGGAAAAGGTCCCGCTGCTCCATGTATTGCGGCTGACCATCGTCGTAGCGCCGGTCATGTTCGGATAGTTGGCAAAATCAAAGGCCCTCGATTCGACGACGCGGCCATCGCTATAGTCGTAATCGCTATCGGCATTCGCGGGGAAGTGAGTGGTGCCCACGCCGTAGATGCTGCTGCCGGGGGTGTCGCGGAAGTTGCTGCTGAACAGGTCGAACGCCGACGCCGGGCTGGCCAGATTCCACGAGCCGAATGCACGCTGGCCGTGGTTCTCGGTGCGGTGACTGAGATTGTGCATCATCTCCGCGACGCCGCGTTCGTAGTTGAAACCATATCCAGCAATGGCGCGATTGAAGCCGATTTCGGGAAGAGTCGGCCCGTTGATGAAGAACGAATTAGGCCCAGCCATCCACGCTTCGCCAAGCAAGTTGAAGAAGTGGTCGCCAAACATCCAGATCTCATCGATCGTCCCGGCGTTGACCAGTTGGGTCAGGTCCTGTTCCTCCGCGATGGCATAGAAATCGGCAACGCCGTCGTGCCATCCTGTGTTGGTTCGGCGGTTCTGGACATACTCATCGGGTGTATATCGGAAGCCATCGGTGAATATCGGAAACTCATCGAGGTCACGTATCTCAACAATCTGGATATCGACCGCGCCGCCCGTGGCGAACTCAATATCGCGCTCGAACTGCTGCGCCAGCATGTGCGGATCGTTCCAGCCGAAGACCTCGCGAAGAAGCTGGTTGCCCTCCGATGGAATGCGCGGGTCGAAGTTGAGCACGATCGCCCGGACGATCTGCACGGGATTCGTCGGGGTCGGGGCGAACTGTCGCGGGACGAACGGCGAATGCATCAGCGTCATCGCGTTGCCGCCCCCTCCTTCTTCATACTGGACGCGGACGGCGAAGGTGCCCGCCGACAGGGGCGTGGATCGTTCGCCGGCCGTGACGCCCTGGCCCCGGCCCCAGCCGTTGTTCACCAGTTCGTCATCGCTGAACGAACCGTTGCTATCCAGGTCAATCCACATCCGGCTGCCATCGTCACTGACGGTCCCTAGCCACTGGCCGGCACGGGTGACGCGGACAACGCCGTCCCATTGCACCGAGAAGTTCTCCCAGTTGGCGTCGCTGCCGCCGGTCACGCCCACCGCCGCCCGGCTGCCGAAACTGTTCGTGGTGAAGTTGATCGTCGGATCGACGCGTGTGCCCGCAATCGCCTGACTGCCACGCCAGTCATCCGCTACGGCATGGTCGCGGAGGCTTGTATTTACATAACTGCCCATCAGGCCGGGGGTGCTCAGACTGGTATCCGTGAAGAGCTGAACGCCAGAGGAGTTGCCCACGCTGAAATCAAAGACCAGTCCGCCATCCAGCGCATTGCCAGCGATGTCCGTCAAACCGGCGTTGACCATCAACCGGTAATCGCCGTCTGCCAGCGGACCGCCGAGGATCAGATGTGCCGCATTCGGCAACGCTTGCGTCGCCGTTGTGATCGCAATGAATTGACCCGTATCAGGACCGCTGAGTACTTGCAGCAAGTAACTGCCGGTCGCGAATGCCGCCGCGCTCATCGCCTCGGTGAACAGCACATCAACCTCGCTGAACGTTACGGGATTGGGGCCGCTGATCGGTGTGCTGGCCAAGGGCTGCGCGGTATCGAGCGTGAAGTCGAGCGTGACGACCCGCACATTGCCGATTGCATCTTCGGCTTCGACCCACAGGCTATGTTCGCCCTGCGCCAGCCCCTGTCCGCCGTTGATCTGCAACATGGCGTCGGCATCGAGCGCGAGCGATCCGTTTGCCTGGCGGAACGGGAGAATATTCACCGACGCCAGCCCGTTAAGCGAGGCGGTCAACCGCGACAGCTCCGACGCGTCCGTCGCGCTGCCAGTGATCGTCGCATTCATGGTGATGCCGTCTGCGCTGCTCGACCCGGTGTCGTTCGCCAGGGTGATTGTCAACTCCGGCGGGTTCAGATCGTGATCACCCGGCGGGAGGTTGGTGAACTGCAGGTTGCGGGCAAGGATTACATCGTCGCCAAGAATGGTGCCCGAGCCGTTCACGTCGAGGAAGGGGTCGTACTGCGGATGCGTGATGTCGCGGAACTGGGCGTTGCGCACCAGGATCACATCGTCGCCTAGCACCACGTTCGAGCGTGTCACATCTGCGGGCAGAACGTTGAATCGGAACTTGAAGTCCCCGCCCGGTTCGTCATCGCCGGATGCCGCGGCGCCACTGCCGTTGGCCCATTCGCCGTCGAGACGGTTGTTTGCGAAGTCGGTCAGTTCATCGGACAGGTCGATCAGCCACTTGTCGCTGCCTAGCGGTTGTGCGAAGGTCCAGGTTGCGGTGTGCGTGATGACGTCATAGGCAAAATCGGTCGCTGTGAGTGTGCTCACATTGAGTCCGCGGAGGGTCAGGTCCTCCACCAGCACGGCCACATCCTCGCTGAAACGCACCTTGATCTGATCCAGGTTCGTCCATGGCAGCGTCCGAAGCTGATCGGCGGCCGCGAACGGAACACCGTAGCCGCCGTCGCCGAGGCCGGCGGATTGGAGGTGATCGAGGAATCCGCTCGACCACGCGCTGCTTCTGACCAGCACCTCCACCACCTCCGGCGGATCGGGCGCCACGACCAGCGTCTGCGCATCCGCCGCCGTCGGCGCCGCTTCCTCGTGCCCGACGTTGTCTTTGGCAACACTGTAAAACGCGTACGCGTGCCCGACTTCGCCTTCGTACACGCCCTCCGTCTCCGGCGTGTTCGCCAGCCAAACTTCAAACGGCCCGCCGTTGTCTGAAACGAAAACCGTGTAGCTCGCGATGCCTGAGCCGCCCGCATCGTCGCTACCCGTCCACTCGACGAGGAACAAGCCGTCGTATCCCGTCTGGAGCGACAGCACCTGGCTGGTCGCCACGCCCGCGTCGATGGTCACCATCGCCTCGCGGGACGGGTCGGTGCCTTCCTCCGGCGCAAAGGGGTTCACCTGGTTCGTTGCGATCACCTGCTGGCCGTCGAAGCTGATCAGGGCGATGTTGCGTATTTCGGTGCCCGTTGTCAGACCAGGTAGCAGGTCGATCGTGAAGTTGAAATACCCCTTGCCGCGCCCCGTGCCATCCTCCGGTGGCAGGAAGCCGGTGAGCACCTCCGGCGGCAGACTGGTTTCCGGATCGATCGACTGGAACGACGCGAACACCCGCCCGCGCGAGAGGTCGATGCCCGCTTCCAGCTCGACATCGAACGTGCGTCCGTCGATCGTGACGGAGATCACGCCGCTGTAATAGGTGCTGTCCGACAGGATGGTGATGACCGAATCGCCGAAGCCCATTTCGGTCACGCGGAAGCTGGACCAATCCAAGTCAGGCGAGAGGCTGTCGGTGATGGTGACGCGCTGAGCGGGGGCCGTGGCGAATTGATCATATGGATGCCCCGTGATCGGATCGACGCTGGCGGGGCCAATGTTCTCGAAATTGATTCGATATGGAATCCTCGCATCGGATAGTATGAACCGGTGATCTCCGTAACCCGCCGGGCCGATTTTATCGTTGGGATCCGAGGAGCGGACTTCGGAAACCGATTGACTGGACGAGGGGTTGCCGGGGGGAAGAAACGGGGGTCTAATTCCATATACAATCCAATCCAAATATTGAAATACAACCTCGTCAGTATTCAACCAATTACGGATAACGGTGCCTGCAATATATCCTGTAGCAAAACTGCCGTATAGCCATCCTGTGCCGTAGCGAGCACCGTTGAGCCAAAAGCGATCTAGGTAAATCTTTGCATTGCTAACTTGTAAATGTAATCCTCGCATGAATGTTAATGTACTGCCATTCACTCGATTCTTGACACCGACATGCAGTTTATCAAATCCAAAACGAATAGGTTCTGTCGTATGTGTGGATCGAAATGGATCGATCTGGATAAATCCACCAGGTGTCCGAAACAAACCATTAACGTCCTGAGAGTTAATCGGGTCATTGCTTGCGTATCTGTAGCGATTGATGTCGCCACCTCCAATGTCTAACACATCTAGCGAAATGAATCTTGCAGTTACAGGGTTATACGCGCGTGCACCTGTCCGAACTAATTCTCCTGAGTCCGTAACGACACCGCTTGCCCCCAGATACCCAAACTGAAATACTTCCTCTCCGCCTCCGAGAAGGTTGCTTCCAAATGGATCATAGGCATGTTGTCGACTTAGTATCCCAGCTTGATCTGTTATGCCGACGACGGATGCAATTATTCCATCAAAATCAATAAACGAGCGCGGTCCACCCACGCCAACTTCGCGCGCGACGACGCCATACCCATGAAATATTCGCGCGACCATCGAGTTGTTTTCATCATTCTCGACCAGGATGTCATCCGGCCGTAGCGCGTCCACAATGAACCGTGGGAGGCCGCTGGCGTCAGTCGCAGTGATACGATTCCCCAAAGCATCGTATTCGAACTCACCCCAGTCCTGGGAGTCTTGGAAACTATCGCGGCGCACTAAACGATTGAGTTCATCAAACTGATAACTTGCTGTGCCGTCAAAGGTGAGGTTCCCGTCGGCGTCATATGTATATGGTGTCCCGCCAACACTGGTATACTGATTCAGTGCATTCATCACATACTCCGTCGTCACCCCGTTCTTAATCGTGCGAATGCGATTGCCCAGTGCGTCATAGAAGTATTCCAAGTCCTGATCTTCGATCGCGGGGTTGATCGAATCAAACACCGCATGCGTGAGCTGGCCTGTCGCGTCGTATTTGTAGGTCCACAGGCCGTCGATCGTATCCATGCTCGTCCGCCGGCCGCGGTTGTCGTAGGTGTAGTCGAAGAAGGAGTTGAGCGTTGTTTCGTCACGGTGGTTCTTCAGGCTCAGAATCTGGCCGGCCGCGTCGTATTCGTAGGTAGTGAACGTGCCATTGCCCTTGTCGATCCGGCTGAGTCTACCCCCGGCGTCGTAGCTGTAGGTCACGAGGATGGCATCCGTCTCATCGCGCAAGCGGAAGAGGCGTCCCGCTTGGTCGTACTCATACTTCGTCGCCCGGCCGTCCTGATCGACCATCTGGATGCGGCGCCCGAAGGCGTCGTAGGTGTAATCGAGGAACCGGCCGTTGGGGTACGTGACACGCGCCAGTCGGTCGCCGTCGGTGGCGGGTTCGTAGCTGTACGTGGTCGTCTCGGCGCCGTCGAGGATCGTGGCGAGGTTGCCGCGGGCGTCGTACGTAAAATCGACAAAGCTGCCGTCGTCAAATGTCTGCCGGTTGACCTGCCCGGCGGTGTTGTACTGATAACTCATCACCTGCCCGCGGCGGTTGGTGTACTGCTGCGGCAGGCCTTGAGGGTCGTAGTCGCTGTACCGCTCGACCGAGTTGTTGGCGTAAGTGGTCGCCAGCAGGTTCCCCGCCGCGTCGTAGCTGTAGCGAGTCGTGTTGCCCTTGGCGTCGGTGAGCTTGGTCAGGCGGTTGAGCGAGTGGCCATACTCAAAATGCGACGTGTGCCCAAGTTCATCGGTCAGGGTGGTCAGGTTCCCGGAGGGGTCCCACTTGAACGCCTGCGATTCGCCGGTGGGCAGCGTGATGCCGGTCAGGCGAGAGTGGTTGTCGAATTGCGACTGTGTGATATTGCCGAAGGGGTCTTGGACTTTCACGAGCAGGCCGCGGTGGTCGTAGAAAAGCGTGGTCGTGCCCAAACCGTCATTGACAAAGACTGAACCCACCGTGTCATAGCTGAAATCGACGACTTCCTGGTTGCCGGTCTTGTAGGTCAGATCGACCCGGCCCATGCTGTCGTACTGGAAGAACTGCGCGGTGCCGCCGCGCTCGATAGAGGTGAGAGCATGGAGCGCCGCGGCCGGGCCGGTGGTCTGGTAGGTGTAGTTGGTGACTTTGCCATCGTCGGTGGTGACGGTGAGCAGATAGTTATCGGTGGGATCGTAAGTGTAGATTGTCGAGCGGCCGGTCGATTCGGTGACGGAGGCAATGCGGCCCGCGCTGTTGTAGGCAACGGTGATCGTCGCACCGCTGGTATGGGTCAGCGTGGCCAGCAGGCCATCAGCATTGTACCCGGCGGTGATGCGGTTGCCATTGGGGTCCTGCACGAAGTTGAGCGTGCCGTCCGCAAGGAAATGCGTCAGCGTGCCATCCGGCTGGCGCTGGTTATAACTGCCATCAGGCAGGCTGGTGAGTATGGACGTATCACCGGGTTGGGAAAAGAAATTGCCGGGGGTACGGATGTCGGGCTCGTATCGCTGCCTGAACGTGCTGCTGTTGCGGAGCGTCACGGCACCATCATCGGCGACATCCAGACGAATGTCCCATCCCGCAGTCCAACCGCGCCCGAACGGCCCGACGGCGTATCGCCCCGCGATGTTGTTGGCGAAGCTTCGCGACATGCCGAGGCCCAGGCCGGGCGTCGGCACGCCGGCGTCGGTGACGGTTTCAAGCGTCTGAAGCGGACCAAGGCCGCTCGCTTGTAGCACTTCATAGGCCCATAAATCGTTATAGTCGGTGACGGTGACGCCTTGTTTCGCAAGGTAACTGGCGTTCTCCCCAAGGACGGTTACCCACTCGCCAAGGGTGTCGCCGACCTGCAATCGTAGGTTCTCAACCGTGGCAGCCCAAGCATCTGGCGTAAACGTTTCAGGCATAAGCTGCAAGATACCCGCCTGGTCCCAGCGTTGTTCTACAGCGTCCCAGCGAGCCGAAAGTTCGCCAGCTACGATCACCGGCGTTAGATTGCTGTTGGCAGAGGCGAGTATGTCTTGGGATGTGGGGTATGTCCCATCTTCAAGCCACGCGAACTCGCCAAGCGCACGTCTAGTCCCCGATACTGACACGCGAGTTCCGTCAGCCCGGACAAATGAATACGCATAAGTATGGGCTAGTTGTGCGTACGTGACTCCGTTCCAATTCATGCCCCGGGCATCCGTAGCTTCAAGCTCCGTCAACTCAAATTCAAATGATTGATCACCAGAAACCCACGGCTTCATAATGCCCGCATAATACACAGGCACCCTTACTCGTTCCCCGGGTTGAAGGACGCCCGCTTGAGCACCACTCCCAAGAATGACAACGTGGTGACTGAATCCCTCCGGCAGAACGTCAATACGTACGCCATTAATCAACCTATCCTTGTCCAGAGTCAACAGGGGAAATTCATTACGGTCTGGATCACCAGAGCTCAGCTGGATGAGCGGAGCTGGCATAGCAACATCGCCGGTGTTGGCGTACTCGATGTAAAGAGTTGCTGGGGTCGATCGCCCCATCCACGGAGGCAGCGTGAACCGCGTCTCAAGTTTTGGCCCACGCAGGAGCGGCACCACCGTAAACCCGTCTTCAATTGTGGTCACCCCCAGCGGCGACGACACCTCGACACTGTAGGTGCCCGGAGGAACGCCATCCAAGTCGAGCGAAGCGGTGATCTGGCTTAACGAATCAACATTAAACGTTGTCGGAATGGTGGCATTATCAGTGTGATCGAGCAAACGCAGTTGGGTACCTGGTAGGAAGCCTATTCCCTTGACCGTCATCTGAACCTGACTGTCTGCCGCATGGTACGCCGGCGATATACTCGCTATGTTAAGTGGTACCCCGATTACTTCCAGCCCGAAGGGCGTGGTTTCTGGTACTACCGCTCCATAAAATAGGACATACCAATCACCCGGAACGGCATTAGGGACAAGAATACTCTGCTTCGAAGAGTTTATAAGCTCGGCCCGGTAGTCGTAAATCCCGCGCGTTGGAGGCGCCCCCCCGGCGGATATACACCTCGCTATGCGATCCCGGGTCGTCGATACTCTCCGCACTAGGACGGCGCGGGCGCTGTCCGGTGTGCGGAGGCGCGGCGGCAGCACATGCGAGTGGCCAACCTGGCGGCGATGGGTGGGTCGGTACGGAAGGTCGATGCCGCGGAGCTGCTGGTACCAGATCGACCCGTGGACCTTGCTGCCCCATATCGCCGACATGTCCTCTTCGCTCAGCCGGCAGAGCTGGTGCACGTGCATGACGCCTCGTGCGTTTAAGCGACGCTCCATCGCCGCCCCGATGCCCGGGAGGTCCGTGAGCTTCAGGACGTGGATCACCTCGGGCATCTGCTCCGGCAGGATCATGGTGAGCCCGTCCGGCTTCTGCATGTCCGCGGCGACCTTTGACAGCCAGACGTTGGGGGCCAGGCCAATCGAGCAGCGCAGGTAGTCGCCGACCACGGATGGCGTCCTTCACCTGGTGGGCGATGGTCGCCGCGATCTCCGGGTCACGCTCGTTGGACATGAGGCGGGCGTACATCTCGTCAATAGAGCAGACGCGCTCGACATGGATGCAGCTCTCGACCGCCGCGACGATGCGGTGGTGGTACTGAACGTAGAGGTCGGGCCGTGCCTCCACGAGCAGGATCCCGGGGCACATTTGTTTGGCGTCGTGGACCCTCGTGCCGGTCTTGACGCCCCTCGCTTTCGCCTCGTAGGAGGCGGCGATGATGCTGGTCGTGTCGGTCCGCATCGGGACGACGCCGATCGCCCGGTGCCGAAGCGCCGGCGATTCCTGCTGCTCCACGGACGCGAAATAGCTGTTCATGTCGGTCCACAGGTATCGCAGCAAACGGGCCTCCCTGCTCGTCAGCACGGGTGCTGGTACATTTTCATACATCCCGCTTTGGTGAGGGGATGTAGTCGGTGATCCGACGGCCAAGGCGGTCTTCCTCTTCCTGCATCAGCGTCAAGAATTGAATCCAGTTCATTGGCTTGCCCGCAATGCCCGCTGCGACCGCTGGCGTCGTTTTGACCGTGCTGTGAACCTTGACCCAGTTGTAGGCCCACAGGGTCAGCGCGACGCTGTATTCGTGGTTCGACAACCGCTTGCTGTGAGCTAGGGTCAAACGGGTGAAGCGGCGGTTGATCGTCCTGTTTGCGAGGTTGAACCGCTCGACATGGCTGGTGGTCGCCTTAGCCATATTGGGCTTGCCGCTGATGACCTTGAGTTCGCAGCTAATACAGACCGGCGGCGAATACTTCCGCTCCGGGCCGGTTTCCTTTGGGGTGGCAAACTTCTTGACCACTTGCGCGTGATCCGCGTTCTCGCCGAAAGCCTTAGGAATCGCCTTGTGATATGGACGCCAGCCGTCCGTCGTGAATTGCGGCTCGGTGTCCACGCGGTCGCGGATGTCAGCCATTAGAGCGTTGGTAAAGTCGGTGTCTCGACCGCCGCACGTCCAGGAGACGACCAGCTTGGAATCGTTGTCGATGGCGACCCAAAGCCAGTTGTCGCCGAAGCCTTTGCCCCACTCGTGCGACTGGACGTTCTTCTGCTTTTTCTTGACGAAGCCCCACGTTTCATCCACTTCGATAAAACGGCTTTGGAGACCACGCACGAGCAAGTCGTGAAGCTGGGACGCAAACTCGCCAGCATCGGCCAGGAGCCGAAGCACGGACGTTTTGTGGACGCCGAACATGCGACAGGTTGAGGCAATGGAAACGCCTTCGGTCAAGGAACCGAGGATCGCGGCGCGGCGTTCGATGGATAGCTTGTTCATGACTAACTCCAATGATGCCATTATTGTACCCACAATAATAGGCATGTCAATAGCTTGACCACACATTTTTTGTGGGTACAATATCGGCATGGCTGGAAGAACCCCCAAACCACCGGAAGAACGGCGCACCATCGCATCAGCCCTAAAGATCAGGCTGACGGAAGCGGAGCGCGCAGCGATAGACGAGGCGGCGCAGACTGCTTATGGCGACCGAACGATGCCGGGTGGTGGGGTTACGTCTGCGTGGGCGCGGGATGTCCTACTGCGCTCAGCAAAGCGTGTGAGAGGTGGGGAGTGAGTTAGAGCAGAACGGGCATGGACGAAGTGTAGGCGCGGAATTTGAGATGGCAAATTAATCGTGGCTTAACCCTTCGACTCCGGCGGCTTGACCTCAAGCGCAATATCAAAACTCTGTTCCATCCAGACGCCCTTCGGCCTGCGCACTCGACTTGCTAGCCGGAGTACGCCAGATTCTTTTGCTGGTGGTTCAGCCAGAACTTTGACCCAAAATCTGTGGTTGGAGGCACCGAATGAGAAAGGGCCTTCTTTGACCAAGTCTGCTTCTGGTTCGCCTGGGGGCTGAATTGTAATCTGATACTCAAATTCGCCCTCTTCGTCCCCTGGCTCCCGCGCCCATAGTGCGAGCACTTGAATTGTGAGCACCATTCGTGGGTTATTCATTTGGGGTGGCAAAGGCGCATCGGCTGGCACCGTCGAAACAATGATCTTATCGAAAATACCAAACAAACTGGCGCTGTTGGTGTAGCGATCCACCGCACCATGCTCGGCGCACAGCATATAAACTGGTCGCGGCATGCAGTTACCCTATTACAGTTTCACTGGTGGTTGATATGGATAGCCAGTCACTGTTTGTGCCATATTGCTCAACAAGCTTCTGGACATCTTCGATAGCAGACTCAATAGTACTAGCTCTGAGACTGGGCAAAAGCAGTTCCAATTCGTCCATTCGGTGCACTTGGGTTTCGTAGTGCCCATTTGGATCGCCATCAGGATGCCATCCGCACGTGATAAGGATGTCGCGCGCAGGAAGATAGACTTCGAGCATATCTTCGCTAAGGTGAACAGCGTTGCTCGAATAATAAAGCCTGCCAGTGACTTCACAATCGATATGATTAGGTTTGCGAAACTCTTGGTATCTCATACGGCAACTCCCTTCGTTCTCAATTCTTGCCGGCTAATCGGTCTGCCGTGAAACCCATCGCGTTTGTGCCACTCCACGAAAACCAAATAGGTCTTCTCTCCTTTACTTGCACCCACCAACATCTCATCTTCCATGTAGTAGGTCTTCAAATCTCCACCATCGTAGATTGAGGTCCCTTCATCAATGCACCTCAATTCCAAGGCGTGAATCAGGTCGTATGTGCGATAGGTGTACGGGTTAAATTGTGCTTTTCCACCCTTGGTGGACCTCACCGCGCGGCTCTGATCCCACTGCTGTTTCGACGCCTTTTTATGAACCCTATAGTTGGCTGGCGACTTATTCCATTCATCTTCTTCATCGGCGGCATCGGGTTCGGACATGGCGCGCACCTACTCCGTAGCCTAGTGAAAGTGCCCATTCTCTTATCGGATGCACCGCAGATTTTACCCACAATACCAAGATATGTCAACCATAAGATGTGTGTTTTCCACAACTTGCGCGCGGAGTACGCAAACTACGCTGTTAACGCGGGTTAACGCCCCTTTGCGCCTCAGCCCCCGCCTCAAAAGCCGCCCTCAAGAGCGTCCTGATCCGCGTGTCGATCTTCTGCACCCCTGTGATCCACGCCTCCCACGCCGCTTCCATGTCGGCCGGCAGCTTCGTCTCGTGCATGGCGGTCAGTCGCTTGACGGCCTGCGCCGCCGCCTGGTTGAAGTCGGGTTTGGGCTTCTTCATGCCCTGATTCTAATCGAAGTGGCGGTTTGGCTGGCGGGCGGTCAAAATCGAAAATGTACCAGCACCTCAACACGATACCTAATACTTACCTTACAAATCAATGAGAGGCCGTTGATGTGGAAAAGAGGGGAGGCCACCTCTAGGCTGCTGACCATGTGTGGCCGGTACAACCTCAACGCGACGCCTCGACTGCTCATCCGGCACTATCGATTCGCCTTGTTCCCCCGGTACAACATCGCGCCGACGCAGACTGTGGTCATCGTCAGGCAGAACGCGGCGACGAAGCACGGAACTGGCTTGGGTTAGGTGAGGCCTGATCCCGTCGTGGGCGCTGCGACAGTGACCCGATGGCCTTTGCCGGCCTGTGGGCGGAGTGGACGAGTGCGGAGGGCGAGTAATCGAGTCGTGTTCGGTGCTTACGCGCACTATGCAGCAGGATGAGATTGCCTTTACCACTCTCTACCACTGTACTCACCGTGTACCACCATTTCTTACGACAAACTGAGACGACTTGCGATGGTTCGCGACGTTGATATGCTGTTGCAAAATCGCCCCGAAAATAAGGGATTTTCATCCATATTGGCAAAGGCCGGCGGTCGACTTCCAAGCTGAATGTTGCGAGTTCGAATCTCGTCGCCCGCTTTGATTCGTGATGTACGCGGTCGCTTCACTCGAACTGCCGCGACTTAGCGGGGCGTCATCGATCGGGGGTCGTTGCCGTTGCCGATCTTGTTGGGTTTGATCTTGATCTCTTTTCGGTCTTCGGCGTCGCGCGATGCTGCCGGTTGGTCAGCGCCCCGCAAGTGCCGGCCGCCGTCCCCTCCACTCAGCGACCGCGCGCGACGGGACTCACGCGATTCATTTGTTCGCGCAGCGATTCGAGCTGCTCCCGCAGCAGTTCGCCGATGCGGGCCGTCACCTGGGAGCGGGCCCGGTCCTTTCGGCGGGCGAGGGCGATCTCGCGGGTCGGGGGGTTGCGCTTGAGGCGCAGATAGCGCCGGGACGTCGACTGCTCGCGGGCGGCGGCCATCAATGGCACGAGCGAGATGCCCAGGCCGCGGTCGACCAGTTCCAGCACGGTGGCGATCTGCGACATCTGGCACGTCACCTCTTTCGCCAGGCGGCGCGATGAGCAGAAACCGCTGATCTGCCGGCCGAGGCAGTGGACCTCGCTGAGCGTGATGGTCGGCTCGGCCCGCAGCTCCGGCAGGCCGATCGTCTTCAGGTTGCACAGCGGGTGGCCCGTCGGCGTCACCACCAGCATCGGCTCCGAGCCGAGCACCTCGACGTGCATCAGCTCGTGCTCGATCGGCGTGCTCACGACGGCCACGTCGAGTTGATTGTCGGCGAGTTGCTGGAGCAGGTTCTGCGTGTAGTCCTCGCGCACCGCCAACTCGCAGCGCGGGAACTCCCGGCGCAGCCTCGCGAGCAGCTCCGGCAGCAGGTAGGGGGCCATCGTGGGGATCGCACCGATTGCAAATCGCCCCGCGCCGGCACTAATATCCGACAGGAGCAAGGTCTGGGCGTCCTGTACCTCGGCGAGGATGCGTCGGGCCCGGGGCAGGAGCGCACGGCCGGCGGGGGTGAGTGCAATGCCGCGGCCCAAGCGGTCGAACAGGGCAGCTCCCAGCAGGTATTCGAGCTTCTGAATCTGCTGGCTCAGCGACGGCTGGGCCACCCGGCAGCGCTCGGCCGCCAGGCTCATGGTGCCGGCCTCGGCGGCGGCGACGAAGTAGCGGAGCTGGTGGAGTTCCATAGGAGAATCCTATCCGAACTATCGTCAAAAAGACATTGTTGACAATGGCACCAAACTCTATCCTTCACGGGTCGGCGTCAACGCGTCGTGCCGGCCGGTCCATGTTCCATCCCCATCGCAGGAGGCAATTGTCATGACACCCATCGAATCACCACGCCCCGATCCGACCCTCGGGCCCGTGCCAATCGGGCTGCCCGGGGCGACAGCGCGCCCGGGCTCCGCGGCTTCGCTGCCGCTCGAGCGGCGGGTTTTCCGCAATGCATGGTCCCTGGCCGCTCGGTGCGCCGTGGCCGCGCTGGCGCTGGCGTTGCCGGCGACCGCCGGCGGGGAGGAGTTGCCGGACCTGATCAAGCGGTTGGCGGCGGAGAAGCCGGGGTTTGCCAAGCGGCAGCAGGACCTGCTCAAAGAGCGGTACGACCTGGCCGACAAACCGGCCGAGGGCGCGAAGATGTCGCGCGGCAAGCCGGTGCAGGGCGGCGTGCGCGTCAAGCTGCCCGGCGGCGTCACGTGGGACCAGCTCGCGGCGATGTCGCCCGAAGAGATCAAAGAGAAAAACGCCTGGCCCGCCGGTTTCCTCCCGCTGCCGCACCCGCACCACGAGGCGGGCGGCATGATCTTCCCGAAGTTCCTCATCGATGAAACCAAGCGGCAGACCGACCGCGACCTCACCCGCTTCGACCTTGACTTCGACCTGCCCGACCACATGCTGCCCGAGCATCCGGCCGCGATCTTCCTCACCACCCGGCCCGACCTGGGCGACGTCTCCAAGGGACAGCTCGTTACGCTCACCAATTTCCACGAGCTGTTCAAGGACATCCTGAACCCCAAACAGCTCGACGGCCTGCGGCTGTTGGTCACGCCGTTCCCGCAGCAGCAGTTCAACGCGACCGATGACCGCAGGAGCGTCAAGGCTCACCAGGGCGTCTCCTGCTTCGACTGCCACGCCAACGGGCACACCAACGCCTCGACGCACACCGTGGGCGACATCCGCCCCAACGAACACCGCCACCGCATCGACACGCCGACGCTGCGCGGCGTGAACGTGCAGCGGCTCTTCGGCTCGCAGCGGGCCCTTAAGACCGTCGAGGACTTCACCGAGTTCGAGCAGCGGGCGGCGTACTTCGACGGCATCCCCGCCGACGCCGCGAAGAAAGGCATCAGCCCGCTGGAGCGCGGCAGCCAGGTGCATCACATGGCCGAGTTCCAGGCGCTGCTCGACTTCCCGCCGGCCCCGAAGCTCAATCTGCTCGGCAAGCTCAACCCGGCCAAGGCCAGCGAGGCCGAGATGCGCGGCCAGGAACTGTTCTTCGGCAAGGCCCAGTGCGCGACCTGCCACACGCCGCCGTACTACACCGACAACCTGATGCACAACCTGAAGGTCGAGCGTTTCTTCAAGGAGGTGACGATCAACGGCCGCAAGGCGTCGGCGGACGGCCCGATCAAGACGTTCCCGCTGCGCGGCATCAAGGACTCGCCGCCGTACCTGCACGATGACCGGCTGATGACGCTCGAGGACACGGTCGAGTTCTTCAATCTCGTGCTGGAGCTCAAGCTCAACGCGCAGGAAAAGAAGGACCTGGTGGCGTTCATGCTGGCGCTGTAAGACGAGCCTTCTGGCTCGCAGGTTTAATAAACCCGGAACTCTCCCGGCGGCGGGCGTCATCGACGCCCGCCGCCTTTTTTGTATGGGGTGAGGCGGCGCATCACATGGCATCAATTACGATTGCCCGATTTCCAGCGATGCTCGAGCGTGGAACTCCCGCCGAAGGTGAATCCCGGCGTCATTGAGAGGGTTCCTTCGCGCCGCCGCTGTCGGCGTGCGTGGTGGAGAGGATGCAGCGGACGAGGTCACCGGGATCGCCGCCCTTGAAGAGGTAAGCGGTGGCGCCGGCGCGGAGCATGGCGTCGGCGGTGCCGGTTTCGTCCTGCACCGACAGGCCGATGATCGGCGTGTCGGGCTGCTCGCTGAGGATGCGCCGGGTGGCTTCGATGCCGTTCATCCGCGGCATGTTCACGTCCATGACGATCACGTCCGGGTGCAGCCGGCGGGCCATGCTCACCGCCTCTTCGCCATCGCGGGCCTGGGCCACCACTTCGATCGAGGGCTGCGCCGAGAGGATGCTGGCGATCCCTTCGCGGACGATCTGATGATCGTCGGCCAGCAGGACGCGCAGCACCCGCTCGCCGTCGGCCGACCCGCGGTGCGCGGGATGCAGCACGCCCGAGTCGTCCACGTCGCTGGCCGACGCGGCGGCAAGTTCGATGTTCTCGATCGGCAGGAACAGGTCGACGCGGGTGCCGTGCCCGATGCTGGACACGATCGTGAATTGGCCGCCCACGGCCCGGACCCGCTCGCGGATGCTGAAGAGACCGAACTGTTCATCGGGCGAGGCGGAGGGATCGATGACCGACACGTCGAAGCCCCGGCCGCGGTCCTGCACGCTGGCGTGCATCTCCGAGCGCTCGCGGCGCACCATCACCGTCGCCTCGTCCGCGCCGGCGTGACCGGCGACGTTATGCAGCAGTTCGCGCACGGCATCGAAGAGCAGGGCCCGCAACCGCTCGTCGAGCAGGTTGGCGTCCTCGTCGAGCGAGAGGCGGACCGACAGGCTGTGATGATCGAGGAACTGGCTGGCGAGCCAGCGCAGCGCCGCGGGCAGACCGACTTCGTAGAGCACCGGCGGGCGCAGCTCGGCGGTGAGCGAGCGGGCCACGCGGAGGCCGTCGTCGATCATCTCGACGGCGCCGCGGAGCTGCTCCTTCAGCGCGGGCTCGGCGCCGTTGCCGGCGAGGGTGACGCGGATCTTGGCGCCGACGAGCGACTGCTGGAGGTGGTCGTGGATGAGCTGGGCGAGCCGGCGGCGCTCGCGGTGCTCGCGGTCGGTCAGGCGGGCCGCCAGCAGGCGCAGCCGCTGCGAGAGCGTTTCCAGCCGGACCGTCCGCTCGCGCAGCCGCTTTTCCAGCGAGTTGCTGAGCCGGCGCAGCGCGAAGTTGTGCCGCTCGCGCTCGGCGAGCTGGTCGCGGATTTCATACTGCCGCCGGCGGGCGTGCAGCGCCGACCGCAGAGCCATCATCAAGGTCGTCGACTGCACGGGCCGCTCCAGAAGGGTCGGCGAGGTGCTGTCGAACGCGTTGACGACCGCGTCGATGTCGTCCTTTGAAAAGCCTTCGTGCGTGAGGACGATCACCGGCAGGTGGGACCATGCCGGCTGGTCGCGGAGCATCGACGAAAGCATCGAAAGGTCCTGGGCGCCGAGCTCTTCGCAGGCGATGACCAGGGCGGCGGCGGCGGTGGCGGAGGCGGCGCAGAACTCGGTCATCGACGAGCACACAACGCAGTCAAACTGCCCGCCCAGCGAGGCCCCCAGGGCCTTCGCGTCCCGCTCGGCCGGCGCCAGCACGACAACCCGGACCGGGCCGCGCCCTTGGGCCTCTTTCGTTTCAGCGTCGTCAGCCATGACAAACCGATCAAGTTGAACTCGCTGTCCCGCGGCCGTTGCCAAAGCGCACGCATCGCGGGGGGCGAACCTGACGGATGCTAGGAACCGCGGCGGCCAACATGGCTGTTGCTCGTCTCTGCCGGTCGAGACTCACAACACTTTCCGCCAATGGATGAGGTTCGGCTGGCCGTGGCGCGTAGACGTCAGTAAGAGCGTGTATGAGAGGTCCAAACTGGCAGAGCCGTGAAGCGTAAGCGAGCGGTAGCCAGAAAGCGCCTTGCAGGCCGCGGCTTCCGCACGCTTACGCGTGGCGGCTCTGATGGAGCGATCATCTTTCACGGTCACGGCTTCACGACGCGGACCCGGTGGTTGTTCGTGTCGCCGATGTAGACGAGGCCGCGCTCGTCGACGCAGACGCCGTGCGGCCGGTCGAGTTTCGCTCTCACGGCCTCGCCGCCGTCACCGCCGTAGCCGCGAGCTTTGGGGCCGGCGCCGGCGAGGGTGGTGATGATGCCGGTCTTCGCATCGATCCGGCGGATGGATTGGTTTTCGGTGTCGACGATAAACGCGTTCCCGGCCGCGTCGAGCGCGATGCCCTTGGGCCCGTTGTAGATCGCATCTTTCGCGGCCTGCCCGTCGCCGCCGAAGCCCGCCTTCCCGGTGCCGCTGATGTGCCCGAGTTTGCCGCCGTTCAGGTCGAGCGTCCAGATGCTGTGGCCCTCGCGCAGGGCGATCCACAGCTTGTCCTGATGAACAAAAAGGGCGCGTGGGCCGATCATCGCGTTTCCCTTGGCGGGCGAGCCATCGACCGGCGGCTTCTTCTCGCCGTTGCCGGCGATTGTCTCGATCACGCCAGTCTTGAGGTCGACCCGTCGAATGCGATGATTCAAAATGTCGGCGATGAACAGCCCGCCGCGCTTCTCGTCGAGCGCGATCGAGTGCGGCTGATTGAGCTGCGCCTTGGTCGCCGGCCCTCCGTCGCCGCCGAAGCTTTTCGTGCCGTTGCCGGCGATGGTGCTGATGTGGCCGTTTGTCGCATCGATCTTCCGGACGACGTGGTTCTGCATCTCGACGACGTACAGGTCGCCGCTGCTCGCGAACCGCACCTCATAAGGCTCGTTCAGTTCCGCCTTCGTCGCCGGGCCGCCGTCGCCGGAGTAACCCTTCCTGCCGGTGCCCGCGACGGTGGTGATCTTGCCCGTCTTGCGGTCCTGCCGCAGCACGCGGTGGTTCTGCACGTCGCAGATGAAGAGCGCGCCGTCGGGCCCGATCTCGACGCCGAAGGGCTGGCCGACGTCGCCGGGCTTGCCGGTGCCTGCCGCCGTTTCGATCGTCGCGGCCCGCGCCTGTAACGCGGCGAGCAGCAGCACCAATGTCAGGCGGATGGGATAGACTCGCATCGCTTCAGATTAGCGAAACGAGCCGCGACCGTGAGGGAGTGGTCCGGCCTCTCTGGAACCAAAGAAACCGCTCCCTTACGGTCGCGGCTCGTACTGAAAGGTTCTTCCATGCCAAAGCGTCTTCTCCTCGCGTCCCTTCTCATCGCTTGCGCCACCGCATCCGCCTCCGCCGAGAACTGGCCCCAGTGGCGCGGCCCCCTCAACGACGGCATCTCCACCGAAAAGAATCTCCCCACCAAATGGTCCGCCACCGAGGGCGTCCTCTGGAAACTCCCCATGCCCGGCATGAGCGGCGCCACGCCCGCCATCTGGAACGACCGCATCTTCATCACCAGCGCCGATGGCGACGACCTCGTGCTCATCTGCGCCTCCACCGCCGGCAAGGAGCTCTGGAAAACGAAGATCAGCAAGGGCGACAGCAAGAGCCGCAGCGATGAAGGCAATGCGGCGTCACCGTCTCCATCGACCGATGGCAAGCACGTCTGGGCCTGCTTCGGCACCGGCGACCTCGCCTGCGTCGACTTCGATGGCAAGATCGTGTGGAGCGTGAACCTGCCGCAGCGCTACGGCAAGTTTCGCTACGGCTTCGGCATGCACATGACGCCCGTGCTGCATGGTGACCATCTTTACATTCAGCTCATCCACTCGATCCCCGCCCATGTCATCTGCCTCGAGAAGGCGACCGGCAAAGAGGTCTGGAAGGTCGAGCGCAAGAGCGACGGCCGGGCCGAGTGCGAGCATTCATATAGCTCGCCGGTGATTTGGCAGAAGGGGAGCGAGGCGTACCTCGTGACCCACGGCAACGATTACACGGTGGGCCACAAGCTCGCCGATGGCTCGGAGCTCTGGCGCGTCGGCGACCTGAACCCGAAGAAGAATTACAACGCGACGCTGCGCTTCGTCGCCTCACCGGTGGCGACCTCCGAACTGATCATCGTGCCCTCGGCGAAGAACGGGCCGGTCGTCGCGCTGAAGCCGGGGGCGGCGGGCATGGTCGTGACGGGCAGCGAGCACGAGCAGTGGCGGCGGGGCAACAACACGCCGGACGTGCCATCGCCGTTGGTGCATGATGGGCTGGTGTATCTCTGCCGGGAGAACGGCGTGCTGATGTGCCTCGACGCCGCGACGGGCGCGGAGCAGTACCCGCCGCAGCGCACCCGCGACCACCGGCACCGCGCCTCGCCGGTCTACGCCGATGGGAAGATTTACCTGACCTCGCGCGACGGCATCGTCAGCGTGGTGAAAGCGGGGCGGACGTTCGAGCTGCTCTCGCAGAACAAGATGGACGACTCAATCTCGGCCTCCCCGGCGATCAGCGGCGGCCGGATCTATTTGCGTGGGTTTGCGAACCTGTATGCGATCGGGGAGAAGTGAGGGGAGGCGAGCACCATCCCGGCAGGGTGGTGCTGCCTCAGTCCGCGTGTTGCCGCCGTACCTCTCCGCTTGACGGGCCTCGCGTGGGTCAGGCCCGGACCTGCACCAGCTTGCCGGCGTGGTGGGTAGTGCGTCAGTCTGAATTGGGTGGCACGGGCAGGCCGCCGCTCGGGGCGGTTTGCCCGTGATGAAGCTCAAGGACGCTCGCCACGGGCAAACCGCGGCGGACCGCGGCCTGCCCGTGCCACCCGGCTTTCAGACTGACGCACCACCGCGTGGTGCTCCCATCATTTGCATCCCCAGCCGCATCCTTATAAGATGCTCGGCTCACTTTGGACCGCTCCGTTTTTCCGCCCGCTGTCTCGTTTAGAGGGTTTTTATGCCGACGATCAACCAGCTCATCCGCAAGCCGCGCACCGTGCAGGTCTCTAAGAGCAAGGTCAAGGACCTCAACGCCAGCCCGCAGAAGCGCGGCGTCTGCCTGCAGGTCAAGACGGTCACCCCGAAGAAGCCCAACTCCGCGCTCCGCAAGGTCTGCCGCGTGCGCCTGAGCAACGGCAAAGAAGTGACGGCCTACATTGGCGGCGAAGGTCACAACCTCCAGGAACACTCGATCGTGCTGGTCCGCGGCGGCCGTGTCCGCGACCTGCCCGGTGTTCGCTACCACGTGGTGCGCGGCACCCTCGACTGCCTCGGCGTCGACGGCCGCAAGAAGGGCCGCAGCAAGTACGGCGTGAAGCGGGCGAAGTGATGACGGTAGGGTCCGCTGTGCGGGCCATGCCTTGACCGGGTCCGACATGCGTACCACGCCTCCGATTTAACCGACTACGAACGGTCCGCCCAGCGGACCCTGCATTCCCCCGCGGCAAGTAATCGCCTTCGCACGTTGCGATCGCGGTGAACAAGTGGACGCCTTGAAGCTCATGGCTTGAAGCCCACAGCTCGAGGCGCTCCGATGAGCCGCTCTGTTTAAGGACCCATTGCCATGTCAGGACGCATCACCGCCGCCGATGAACAACTTCGGCCCGACCCCCGGTACAACAGCAAGATCCTTTCCCGCTTCATCAACTGCATCATGTACGACGGCAAGAAGGCGACCGCCCAGCGGATCGTTTATGCCGCCCTCGCCCTGATCGAGGACCGCACCAAGGGCGATCCGCCGGCGATCAAGGTGTTCGAGAAGGCCATCGGCAACGTGAAGCCCGAGGTCGAGGTCCGCAGCAAGCGCGTCGGCGGCGCCAACTACCAGGTGCCTATGCAGGTCAAGCCCAAGCGCCGCCAGAGCCTCGCCTTCCGCTGGATCATCGACGCCGCCCGCAGCGAGAAGGGCAAGCCGTTCGCGAACCGCTTGGCCAAGGAGCTTTACGAAGCCGCCAACGGCGAAGGCAAGGCCGTCAACACCCGCGAACAGACCCACCGCATGGCCGAAGCCAACAAAGCGTTCGCCCACTTCGCGTGGTAAGCCCCCCGGAAGCAGCCGCTCGCGGCTTCGCACGTTCACGTTTTTGCACGTTCGCGTTATAGTTAAACGATGGCCCTCACGCTCGCCATACGTCGTCGGCGGCTGCACGCCCGGAAAGGGATCGGTATGCCGGGCGACAACAACCGCATCCTCGCGGTGGCCCGCCGCATCCGCGAATCGGTGGATGCGCCGGTGCTGGGTGGGATTGCCGTGTATCTGCACGGCGGCGGCCGATCGACCGTCGACCTCGACTTATACGCCGCCGATCGAGCCGCCACCGTCGCTCAACTCGAGGCCGCTGGAGCGCGCTGGGACAAAGCCAATCGCGAGCATGTCCTCGACGGCGTTCGCATCCACACGGTCTCCGCGCAGGAGGCGGGGGTGACGATCGAAGACACGTCGATCATCGATGGCGTGCGCGTGGTCAAGCTGCACGACCTGGTCGCGATTAAGCTCTTCAGTGGCCTGAACAATCGGGGTCGCAGCAAAGACCTCGGTGATGTGGAAGACCTGATCCGCCTCGTTCCGTTGGATAAGCGATTCGCCGGTAAGCTTCCCAAGGCGTTGCGATCGGAGTTCAAGGCGCTGGTCGATGCCGTGCGCGCCGGCCAGCGTTCGCTGCCGGACGATCGGCAGTTCTGAACTTGTTTGATGGCTGTTCCCGCGATTCACTGGCGGGCGTTGATGGACCAACCGTTGACTCGCCGCAGCCAAACGTTATGATCATCCTCGACAACTGAATACGCCAGACTTATCCAGAGTGGCTGAGGGACAGGCCCGATGACGCCACCGCAACCGCCCCCCGACGTTCGACAGGAACTACGGGATAACGGTGCGAACTCCTTCGTTGCGTTCAATGCAGCGAGAGATAAGAAGCGGCGAAAACCTTCCAAGGTCTTTCAAGCCTCTTCCTCTCTCGGAAGAGGCTTTTTTTATCGCCTGAATGAAAAGGCATTTTTTTAGGAAAGCAGGAAAATTAGGAAAGCAGGAAAGAAATCGAAGAGGACACATGAATTGGTGATCCAATCTCTTTTCTCTTCCTCATTTCCTCTCTTTCCTGCTTTCCTAAAAAAGATTTTCCACCCGTTGCAGCTTGGAGCCTGAAGATGAGTTTCGTCCACGCCCTGCGATGTAAAGAATGTGATGCGGAATATCCCATCACGCCGCGCACCGTCTGCGACCACGACTTCGGTCCGGTCGAGGTTGCCTACGACTACGACCGCATGAAGGGCAAGGTCACCCGCGAGTCGATCGCGGCCGGGCCGCAGTCGCTGTGGCGGTACCGCGACCTGCTGCCCATCGAGGGCGAGCCGCGGGCCGGGTTCAACTCCGGCTGGACGCCGCTGATCAAGGCCGACCGCCTCGCCGCCGAGCTCGGCGTCAAGGAGCTCTACATCAAGGACGACAGCGTCAACTACCCGACCTTCTCCTACAAGGACCGCGTCGTCTCCGTCGCCATCACCAAGGCCTTCGAGTTCGGCTTCGACACGGTCGGCTGCGCCTCCACCGGCAACCTCGCCCACTCCGTCGCGGCCCACTCCGCCGCGGCCGGCCTCCGCGCGTTCGTCATGATTCCGCACGACCTCGAAGAAGGAAAAATGGTCGGCATGTCCGTCTTCGCCCCGCGCGTCGTCCGCATCAAGGGTAACTACGACGACGTGAACCGCCTCTGCTCGCAGATCGCGGATAAGTACAACTGGGCGATCGTGAACGTCAACCTGCGGCCGTATTACACCGAGGGCGCCAAGACGCACGGCTTCGAGATCGCCGAGCAGCTCGGGTGGAAGCTCCCGGCCCACACCGTCAGTCCCGTCGCCGGCGGCACGATCCTGCCGAAGATTTACAAGGCGTATCAGGAGTTCATCAAGCTCGGGCTGGTCGCCGACACCAAGCCGAAGATGCACGCGGCCCAGGCGGCCGGCTGCAACCCGGTCGTCAAGGCAATCGAGGAAGAGGCTGAACTTTTCCGCCCGCAGAAGCCCAACACGATCGCCAAGTCCATCGCGATTGGCAACCCGGCCGACGGGTACTACGTGATGAAGGTGATCCGCGACTCCGGCGGCTTCGGCGCGAGCGCGACGGACCCCGAAATCCTCGACGCCATCAAGCTCCTCGCCCGCACCGAAGGCATCTTCACCGAGCCCGCCGGCGGCACCACGCTGGCCTGCGCCATCAAGCTGATCCAAAGCGGCCGCATCCCGCGCGACGAATCGATCTGCGTCTGCATCACCGGCAACGGCCTGAAGACCCTCGAAGTGATGGCCGGCCAGTTCGCCCACGCCCCGGTCATCAACGCCAAACTCGGCGAGTTCGATTCGCTGGTCACGCAGATCGAAGAGAGCCAGAAAGCGGCGACGCCGTCGAAGGTGTGACTCTTACTCCCCTCCCTCTTAGGGAGGGGCAGGGGGAGGGTCGGGCACACCCTTCATTCGTGAACGCCCAATTCATCCGCCGATCCGCTGTTATCGTCGATCGTTCCGCAGTATCGCAACCGTCGATAGTATTCGTTGATCCGACCCTCCCCCCGCCCCTACCTAGGAGGGAGGGGAGTTAAGACAGGACCCAAGCATCATGCCCGACACCATCAACGTCCTCATCCCCACCGCCCTGCGCCCCAAGGCCGGCGACAACGAAGCCCTCGCCATTGCCGGCAAATCGGTCCGCGAGGTCCTCGCCTCGCTCACCACGACCTACCCCGAGCTCGGCAAGCAGCTCTTCAAGAGCGGCACCACTTCCGGGGGCGGCGTGGGCGAAGTCAACCGCTTCATCAACCTCTATGTCAACGATGAAGACATCCGCTTCATCGAGAACCTCGACACCCCGCTGAAAGCCGGTGATGAACTGTCGATCGTCCCCGCGATCGCCGGCGGTTAAGCCGCTCGCGGCTTCGCGCTCCCCCTCACCCAACCCACGCTTGCGCCTCCGCGCGACCGAGTTCCCCATGAACACCACCCGCAAAGTCTGGCTCACCTTCGAGGGCGGCCGCCAAAACGAACCCTGCCTCTGGAAGATGACCACCGAACACCCCGACGTCATGTTCGACATCCGCCAGGCCAACGTCACGAAAGACATCGGCATCATGGCGGTGCTCTTCACCGGCAAGGAAGACCGCGTCGAAGCCGCCCTCAAGCGCCTCGTCGAATTGGGCGTGAAGGTCGACCCCGTCGAGGGCGGAAGCCTCGTGGCTGGCTGACGCATCCGATCAACGCTTGCGCCTCCGCGCGTATGTCACTCACCATCCGCCCATTCCGCCCCGACGATGAGCAACAGGTCATCGACCTCTGGAAACGCTGCAACCTCGTCGTCCCCTGGAACGACCCGCGCAAGGACATCGCCCGCAAGCTCAAGGTGGACGGCGAGCTCTTCCTCGTCGGCGAGGACAGCAACCGCATCGTCGCGGTCGTCATGGCGGGCTACGACGGCCACCGCGGCCAGATCAACTACCTCGCCGTCGAGCCGGGCGAACAACGCACCGGCATCGGCAGGCGCATGATGGAAGAAGCCGAGACCAGACTGAAATCGCTCGGATGTCCGAAGATCAACCTCCAGGTCCGCGCCAGCAACACGCAAGTCATCGCGTTCTACGAGGCGATGGGATACAAGCTCGACGAGGTCGTGAGCCTTGGCAAGCGGCTGGAGAACGACGTTTAGCACGCCATGAACCCGATCCTCCTCCGCATCCTGTTCAACGTCCTCCTCGCCGGCGGCCTGGCGCTGGTGTTCTTCTCCACCCAGCGCAACTGGGGCGGCACCCCGGCTCTCATCGGGGGCGTCGTGCTCATCATCGCCGGCGCCGCCGGCCTCATGTTCAATCAATCCAAAATGAAGTAACCCTCGCCGCCGCGCCCTCTTCAAATCCCAAATCACAAATTAGAAATCACCAATCATAAATCGGTTCCCCTTATGCCCCTCGACCTCTCCCGCTACCACCGTCAGACTCTCCTCCCCGGCTTCGGCGAAGAGGGCCAGCGCAAGCTGCTCGACGCCTCCGTCTTCATCGTCGGCTGCGGCGCGCTCGGCACCGTCATCGCCAACATGCTCGCCCGCGCCGGCGTCGGGCACCTGATCATCGCCGACCGCGATTTTATCGAGATGACCAACCTTCAGCGCCAGGTCCTCTTCGACGAGGACGATGTGAAGAACGGCATCCCCAAGGCCGAGGCCGCCAAGCAGAAGATCGCGAAGATCAACTCGCAGGTGAAGGTCGACGCCATCGTCGATGACGTGAACCACACCAACATCGAGAAGTTCATCTCGATGTCGAACACCGGCATGGTCGATCTCATCATCGACGGTGTCGACAACTTCGAGACGCGCTTCGTCGTCAACGACGCGGCCGTCAAGCACCGCATCCCGTACGTGTACGGCGGCGCGGTCGGCACCGTCGGCATGGCTTACGCGATCCTGCCGCACTCGAAGGAGAACGAGACGAACGAGACGCCGTGGGAACTCGCGGGCAAGGCGACGCCGTGCCTGCGCTGCATCTTCGAGCAGGCCCCGCCCCCCGGGATGAACCCGACCTGCGACACCGCCGGCGTGCTCGGCCCCGTCGTCTCCATCGTCTCCAATTACCAGGTCGTCGAGGCCCTGAAAATCCTCACCGGCAACTACGACGCGGTCAGCCCGACGCTGCTCTCGATCGACGTCTGGAGCAACCGCATCCACCAGTTCAAGGTCGCCCGCGCCTACGACGTCGGCGACTGCCAGTGCTGCAAGCACCGCAACTACGAGTTCCTCGACGGCAAGTTCGGCTCCTCTACGACGACGCTCTGCGGCCGCAACTCGGTGCAGCTCACGCACAAGCAAAATGGCGGGCGAATCGATTTCGACGAGATGGCCAAGCGGTTGCGCCAGCACGGCGCCGTCAACGCGAACAAATTCATGATCCGCGCCGACATCACCGACAACGGAGAGCCGTACGAACTGACTTTGTTCAACGACGGCCGGGCGATCGTGAAGGGAACGAAGGAGCCGAACAAGGCGCGAAGCATTTACGCGAAGTACGTGGGGGCGTGAGGGCGGCCGCGCCCCCGTTTAGCCGCGGAGCAGAGGCTCGGCGCCGCTCCGCGCGACGCGACGTGATGGCGGGCCATGGACCGTGCGGAGCGCCGCAAAGCCTCTGCTCCGCGGCTAAACGTCACTCAATCGCATACTCCAGCGTCACCACCGCCTTCACGATCTTCTGAATGCTCGACGTGTCGTTCATCCCTTCGTCCGACACCTCCGTCGAGAACGCGGGCGTGATCTGAAACACGCCCTGGCTCGCCGAGCGCAGCGCGCCCAGTGAACTCGGGCTGCCGCTGACGAGCTTCTCGGCGCGGTCACGGGCGTTCTTTGTCGATTCGCCGAGCATTTCGAGTTTCAGCTCATCGAGTTTCGTATAGAGGTATTGCGGCGGGTTGCCGTCGAGCTCGATGCCTTCGCCGATGAGGTCGCTCGCATCGCGGGCGACCTTGGCAATGGCGGCCACGTCGCCAGAAGCGATCTGCACCCACTGGCGGACGACGTAGCCTTCGATCGTGTTCGTCTGCACGCCCTTGGCGTCGCGCGTGAACTGCGTCTCGATATGCACGGGGTTCAGGTCGACGTCCGCCGACTTGAAGCCGTGCTCGGCGAGGAACGCGAGCAGCCGTTTGCGCTGGTTTTCCAACTCGGCGTAGGCGTCCTTCATCACCGGCTGCCGGGTGACGATACCCGCCGACCACGTGGCGCGGTCCGCGCTGATCGATCGCTCGGCGTAGCCTTTGACGGTGATCGTCTGGTCGCGGATCTTCACCCGCTCAAAACTCCGCCGAGCGAGGTTGGTCGAAAGCACCACGGCGACGGGCATGGTCATGCCGAAGATGATGAGCCAGAAAAAATTGAGGCGCGCGGTGGACATGAGGGGACTCCATTCCCAAAGGGTTGCGGACCGGCGATGATGTTGGATTCGCAGGCGGCCTCCAGCCGCCAATGACTTGACCGGGCGCGATAAACGCCCGGCCCACCGCGAGGATTCATCGGCAACCTGCGGCACCGGCAATCACTTTTCCATCGGTTATCATGCTCCGTCCGCCGGGGGCCGCACCCGGCATCCGACACCTGAACCGAGACCCGAACCCATGTCACTATTCATCGACGGCCTGCTCATCGGCTGGGACCGCAACACCGATTACGCAAGGAAGCTCGTCGCCGACCTGAGCGACGCCCAGATGCTGCTTCAGCCCAGCGGCGCGAATCATCCCGCTTGGCTGTTCAGTCACCTGAATCTGTACCACCCGGTGATCGTCGCGATGCTGCGCGGCACGGCGTTCGACGATCCCCGGGACCACAAGTTCGGCATGAAGAGCAAGCCTGAGCAGAATGCGGCGCTCTACGGCACGAAGCAACAGATCATCGACGCCTTCGTGAAAGGCCACGCCGACGTCGCGGCGGCCATGCGCGAGGGCGGCGAGGCGGCGCTGGAGAAGCCGATGCCGCTGGAGCGCTGGAAGGCGCCGTTCCCGAAGCTGGGCTCGGCGCTGCCGTACCTGATGCTGGTACACGAATCGACGCACCTGGGGCAAATCAGCACGTGGCGAAGGGTGCAGGGGCTGCCGAGCGTTTGAATGGGTGGTCCCATGCTCCGATGGATCAAACGACTATTCCGGCCGCGCTTCGGAACTGGCGCATTCACCCGGCTCGTCGACCGTCAACTGACCAAGGGCCAATGCGATCAAGCGCTGGAGCACATAGAAGCTGAGCTGGCGCGCAATCCGCATGCCGACCTGTTCACATGGCGAGGAACAGCCCGCTACCTGAAAGAGGACTTCCAGCGAGCCATAGCGGACTGCACGAAAGCCCTGAAAATGGGAACCATGCTTCAGCGGGATGCCTTTGGGATCCGAGGACTCTCTTGGCTCGTTTCTCAACAATTCCAAGCCGCGGTCGACGATTTTTCCGCTGCGATCGAGGCCGACCCCAATCGAGGATTCGATCAGACGCAGAGTATTGGAGATTATCCTCTGCATCGACTGCGCTGTTTTGCTCTGACGCAAATGGGAGAGGATGGTCGGGCAAAAGCAGATTTGAAAGTCGTAGTGACGCAGGGTAAGCGAAACTTAGGGGCCGACTATCAGTTGCTGGCGCTACTGTGTTCTGTGTCGACCGACGCGGGCGTTCGCTGTGGCGAAGAAGCAGTGATGTTTGCAGAAAAGGTAGGGTCGATGACTGAATGGAAGCAATGGGTCAGCTTTTCCATCCTAGCGGCCGCATGGGCCGAATTTGGCGACTTCGACCAGGCCGTGCGGGCCGCGCGGCAAGCGGTCGATCTCGCTCCACCTGAGATGAAGGAGACGCGGCAAGAACGCGTTCGACTGTTCGAATCACGGAGACCCTTGCGTATGACACCCGTTATCGAATATGACGCGATCGACGAGCTTCTCCCACATCGTGTGCTCGCTCCGTCAGATTTCAAGAAGCATCTATGATCTACTTCGACAACGCAGCCACGAGTTTCCCCAAGGCCCCCGGCGTCGCCGAGGCGATGGCGCGGTTCATCAATGAAGACGCCGCCAACCCTGGGCGGGCCGGGCATCGCATGGCGGTCAATGCCGAGCGGCAGCTCGATGAGGTTCGGCTGCGCCTCACGCGGCTCTTCGAGGGCGACGACCCGCACCGCATGATCTTCGCGATGAACTGCACCGATGCCCTGAACATGGCGATCAAAGGTGTGGTGCCGACGAAGACGAAATCGGGCGGCGTGCCGCATGTGATCACCTCCGTGCTGGAGCACAACTCGGTCAGCCGGCCGTTGGAGGCGATGAAGGAGGACGGGCGCATCACCCTGACGCGCGTCACCTGCGACGAGGCCGGCTTCATCGATCCGGATGACATCCGCAAGGCGATCACCGCCGACACGGTGCTCATCGTGGTCACACATTCGTCAAACGTGCTGGGCACGATCCAGGACGCGGCGGCGATCGGCAGGATCGCGCGCGAGCACGACATCCTGTTTTGTCTCGACGCGGCCCAGACGGTGGGAGCGGTGCCCGTGTCGATCCGGCAGATGAACGTCGACCTGCTCGCGTTTCCCGGGCATAAATCGCTGCTCGGGCCGACCGGCACCGGCGGGCTGTACATCGGCACGCGCTGCCCGGAGCCTGCCGAGTCGGTCGCCGCGACGCGCGAGGGCGCGCAGACGATCCGCATGGCGTCGTACATCAAGCTCAAGCCGTGGCGCGAGGGCGGCACCGGCGGCGACTCCTCGAGCCCGTTGCAGCCGGCGATTTATCCGTACTACTTAGAGGGCGGCACGCCCAACACCGTCGGCGTCGCCGGCCTCGCCGCCGGCCTCGACTATCTCGACAAACACCCGATGGCCGACCTGCTCCACCACGAGCAGGCGATGGTGCAGCGCATCATCGACACGCTCGCCGATGATGACCGCTTCACGCTCTACGGCACCCGCGACGCGAGCAAACGCGTCGGGACGGTGTCCTTCAACATCGCCGGCTACGAAGCGCCGGACGTCGCTTCGATTCTCGATGACAGCTTCAACATCGCCGTCCGCCCCGGCCTGCACTGCGCCCCGTACTGCCACAAGCGCATCGGCACGTTCCCGGCGGGAGCGGTGCGCGTCAGCCCGGGCGTGTTCAACACCGATGCGGAGCTCGATACGCTGCTCGACGCGTTGACGCAGGTCGCGGGCGGTTGAAATCCGGGAGCACCATCCCGGCAGGGTGGTGCTGGTCGGTCGTGCGGTGGTCGTCGTCTCTTCGGGGAAGCCGCGTTATTGATGTGCCCCGGGACAAATGTGGTCCCGACCAGCACCAGCCTTCCGGCGTGGTGCTCGGCGGCGTGGTGGCTAGTGCGTGGCTTTGCGAGCTGGTCGAGTAGAATGAACAAGCCAGACCCGCTTACCCTTTCTCACTACACATTCATGGAGGCTCGCCATGACCGCAGTCCAATCGCGTCCGTCGCCGAAGTCGAAATCCGGCAAACCGACCAACGGCAAATCCGCCAGCGGCAAGCAGCCGGTGCTCGATCCCGCGGTGAAGAAGTTCATCGGCAAGCCACTGAAGATGCTCATCAACAATGAGTGGGTCGCCGCCGGCAGCGGCAAGACCTTTGCCGTGTATGACCCGGCGACGGGCGGCGAGATCGCGCAGGTCGCCGAGGGCGATCAGGTCGACATCGACAAGGCGGCGCGGGCGGCCCGCAAGGCGTTCGACGGCGGGCCGTGGCGCGAGATGACGCCATCGGAGCGCGGCAAGCTCATCTGGAAGCTCGCCGACCTGCTGGAGAAGAATCTCGAAGAGTTCGCGGCACTCGAATCGCTCGACAACGGCAAGCCGCTGGCCGTCGCCCGCGTCGCCGATGTGCCGCTGGCGGTGGACCTGCTTCGCTACATGGCGGGCTGGGCGACGAAGATCGAGGGCAACACGATCCCGATCTCGGTGCCGTACGCCCCCGGCGCGAAGTTCCACGCCTACACGCTGCGCGAACCCGTCGGCGTCGTCGGGCAGATCATCCCGTGGAACTTCCCGCTCTTGATGGCAGCCTGGAAGCTCGGGCCGGCGCTGGCGACCGGCTGCACCGTCGTGCTCAAGCCCGCGGAGCAGACGCCGCTCACCGCGCTGCGCCTCGGCGACCTCATCGTCGAAGCGGGCTTCCCACCGGGCGTCATCAACATTGTGCCCGGCTTCGGTGAGACGGCCGGCGCCGCGCTCACCTCGCATCCGATGGTCGACAAGATCGCCTTCACCGGCTCCACCGAGGTCGGCAAGCTGATCGTCAAGGCCGCCGCCAACGACCTGCGAAAGGTGACGCTCGAGCTCGGCGGCAAGAGCCCGAACATCATCCTCGCCGATGCCGACCTAGCCACCGCGATCCCCTCGGCCGCGAACGCGATCTTCTTCAACCACGGCCAGTGCTGCTGTGCCGGCTCGCGGCTCTACGCTCACAAGTCGATCTTCGATAAGGTCGTCGAGGGCGTCGCCGAGCATGCGAAGAAAATCCGCCTGGGGCGCGGCAGCGACCCGAACACCGACATGGGTCCGCTCGTCTCCGATGAGCAGTTTAAGCGCGTGTGCGGTTTCCTCGATGCCGGCGTCCGCGAAGGCGCCAAGGTTGTCTGCGGCGGCAAGGCGCACGGCGATGAGGGTTACTTCGTGCAGCCCACCGTGCTGACCAACACCAACCCGCAGATGAAGGTCGTGAAGGAAGAGATCTTCGGGCCGGTGGTCACCGCGATGCCTTATAAGGATGAGGCAGAAATCATCGCGACGGCGAACAACACGGTGTACGGCCTCGCTGCTGCCGTGTGGTTGCGCGACATCGGCAAGGCCCACCGCATCGCGTCGCAGCTCCGCGCCGGCACGGTGTGGGTCAACTGCTACAACGTGTTCGACGCGGCTTTGCCGTTCGGCGGCTACAAGCAGTCGGGCTGGGGCCGCGAGATGGGCCACGCGGCGCTGGAAAATTACTTGGAGACGAAGGCGGTGTGCGCGGCGCTGTGATATGTGATGGATGGGTGCCACGGACAGCGCAGCGAGTCTGCGACCGGAGTCGTCCGTGTGACGGCGACGCGAGGTCATTCGACACGGACGACTGCGCTCGCCAAGCCTCGCTTCGCTGTCCGTGGCACCCGTGTTTGCGACCCGGGCCTCGACTTGATGCGGAAATAAAGTACGGCAGGAGCACATTACTCCTGCCGTTTTCTTTTTCCTATTTGTCAGTCCGCAATCACACCACGCCCGCCGTGCCCGTCACGATCGGCTCGCTGACGAACTCGCGCGGGTCGGTGACGTGCCCAGTCAGCGCGCTGGCCGCGACGGTCAGCGGGGAGGCGAGGTAGACGCCCGCTTCCTTGTGACCCATGCGGCCGGGGAAGTTGCGGTTGGTCGTGCTGATGCAGTTGATCGCCTCGTTGAGCCGGCCGAACGTGTCCTTCGGCCCGCCGAGGCACGCGGCGCACGAACTCGCGCCCATCTGGCAGCCGGCGTCGACCATGATCTGGTAGATCGATTTCTCGCCGGGCTTCTTCGCGTCGCCGGCGATGTTCAGGCGGAGCATGTCGGCGTGAACCTCCGTCGAGCCGGGCACGACGAAGGTGGGGATCTTCACCTGCTGTCCGTTCAAAATAGACGCGGCGAAGATCATGTCCGTGATCTTCCCGCCGGTGCATGAGCCGATGTAGGCCCGGTCGAGTTTCACCGCGCGACAGTTGTGGGCGGTGTCCTTGTTGTCCGGCGAGTGCGGCTTGGCGACGAGCGGGTCCATCGTGGCGAGGTCCCACTCGTGCTCGAACACATACTCGGCGCCATTGTCTTCCGTCTGCACGGTCCAGTTGGGCCGCGTCGAGCGTGCCTTCACGTAAGCGAGGGTTTTCTCATCGACATCGCAGACGCCGTTCTTCCCGCCGGCCTCGATCGCCATGTTGGTCAGCGTCATGCGGTCTTCGAGGGTGAGCGACTTGACGCCTTCGCCGGTGAAGTACATCGACTTGTAGGTCGCGCCGCTGACGCTGATTTCGCCGATGACGGCGAGGATGAGGTCCTTGGCCGTGAGGTAGGGGGGGATCTGGCCGTGGAAGACGAACTTCATCGTGGGCGGCACTTTCAACCACGTCTTGCCGGTGCCCAGCGCGAAGGCCGCATCGGTGTTGCCGACGCCGGTGGCGAACTGCCCAAATGCGCCGGCGGTGCAGGTGTGGCTGTCGGTGCCCAGCAGGATCTCGCCGGGGCGGATGTGGCCCTCTTCAGGCAGCGCCTTGTGGCAGACGCCCTTGTAATTCGTCTTCGTCGGGTCGCGGTAGGGGTTCGGGAAGCCGGAGCCCTCGGCGGTGCTGAGGAAATCGGGGTCGTAGTAATACTTGAGGCCCTGCTCCTTCACGAAATCGCGGAGGATCTGGATGTTGCGATGGCACTTCTCATCGGCGGTGAAGATGTAGTGATCGGGGATGATCACGACGCGATCGGGGTCCCAGACCTTGGCGCTCGGGCCGAATTTCTCTTTGAAGATGCCGATGGTGCCGGGGCCGCAGACGTCGTGCGTCATGAGCACATCGACATCGACCCAGACGTTTTCGCCCGGGGTGACTTCGGTGCGGCCGCTGTGGGCGGCCATGATTTTTTCCGTGATGGTCATCGGGCGAGGCATGGTCAACTCCTAATGCGTTGGATCGAGCCCCCCATCTTAGCGGGTGGGGGCCGGGCAAGCTACGAGGAATGAAAGTTCCAAACTCCAAGCTCCAAAACCCAAACAAGCTCCAAGAGGAGCCAAACGAACCCAATCAATCCCAACCGGAGGCCGGCTTCCACTGGTCAAATACGATGCCCGCACGCAAATGTCATGTGGTGGTCCCACGCCATTGTTCCTTTTGGCTTGATTCGGTTCGATTGGAACTTGTTTGGAATTTGGTTTTTGGAGCTTGGCGCTTCCCCTTGGGCGTACGTTGTACGACTGTTTGATTGACGGGCGGCGCGGCCGGTCGTATCTTCCTCGCATGATCAAGCGAAATCTATTCATCGGCGTCGCCGTGGCCATGGCGGCGGGGGCCGCCGGTTGCACGAACCCCTTGGCGCGGTCGCTCGAAGAGCAGTTGCATGAAGAACTGATGGCCTCGCAGCGCGCTTACCGCGAGGCGATCGCCGCCGGCCCCGTCATCGAGCTTCAGCGGCCCGAAGGGCAGGTCGAATCGCTGCTCCGCAAGCAGAACCTGCTCGAGCAGGCCGATAGTCGTGGCGGACCGCGGTCCTACTCGGCGGCGACGCTCGACGCCGGCCGCGACCTCATGGGCGACACCAAAACCAAGACCGTCGCCATGACGCTCCAGCGCGCCATTGAGCTCTCCGTCCGCAACAACCTCGACGTCCGCATCGCTCAGATCATCCCCGCCATCAGCGACACGCAGGTGACGCAGGCCGAGGCCGTCTTCGACGCCGTCCTCTTCTCCAATTTCACCTTCCAGTATCTCGACACGCCGCAGCCGCCCACCGTCGGCGGGCTCGCCGCCTTCGGCTCCGTGCAGCAGAAGACCATCGGCCTCGAAACCGGTATCCGCAAGGTGCTGCCCGGCGGCGGACAGATCACCGTCTCCTCCGGCTTCAACCGCAACGAGCGCAACCCCTCCTTTTTTGCCGTCAACAACTACTACGATTCCGATGTGCTTGTGAGCCTCACGCAGCCCCTGCTGAGAAACTTCGGCTCCGATGTCACGCGCTCCAACATCGCCCTCAGCCAGAATGCCCGCGATGAAGCGGTGCAGGACATGCGATCGCGCATGCTCGAAACCGTCGCCGCCACCGAGCAGGCCTACTGGCAGCTCGTCTTCGCCCGCCAGCAGTTGCTCATTCAGTCGCGGCTGTTCAGCAAAACCTTCGACCTGCGCGAGGTGCTCCGCAAGCGATTCGAAGGCGGCGACGCCCGCATCGATGCGTACACCGACGCCCTGTCGCGCGAGGAGCTTCGCCGGGCCGACCTGATCCGCGCCCGCGCGGCTGTCCGGCAGGCGTCCGATGCGCTCAAGCAGCTCATTTATGCGAAGAACCTGCCGCTCTCCTCCGAGACGCTGATCAGCCCGCTGGAGACGCCGCCGGACCTGCCGATGTCCTTCAGCCTGCTCGACTCGGTGACCACCGCGCTGAACCACCGCCCCGAGCTCCGCCGGGCGCTTCTTGAAATCAAGGACGCCTCTATTCGCGAGCGCGTCGCCGACAACCAGCGGTTGCCGCAGCTCGACGTCGCGCTGACCGCCCGCCTCAACGGCGTCGGCTTGTCGTCCGTCGGCTCCGCCTACGACGCCCTCGAAGACCGCGACTTCGTCGATTACATCGCCGGCTTCCAGTTCGAAGTGCCCATCGGCAACCGCGGTCCCGAGGCCGCTCTCGAGCAGCGCCGCCTCGAGCGCCGGGCCACCGTCATCAACTACCGCCGCATCGCCCAGCAGGTGGTCAAGGACGTGAAGGACACGATGCGGGCCCTCGACACGTCGTATGAAGTCATCGGTGCCACCCGTTCCGCCCGCCGCGCCGCCGCCGAACGCCTGCGCGTGCTGGAGGCCCAGGAAGATCTGACGCCCGACTTCGTCGACCTCACCCTCCGCGCCCAAGACACGCTCGCCGCCGCCGAGATCCAGGAGATCCAGGCCATGAGCGATTACAACACCGCCATCGCCCGCTACTACCAGGCCATGGGCACGCTGCTCGAACGCAACGGCATCGAGGTCGATGAAACGCCGAATGATGATGACGGCGGCCGTGACCGTGCGAAGGGCCGCGAGGAGAAAGATGCGGTGATTGTTGAGCTGGCCCCGACGGTTCCGTGACGGGTTCAGCCGCGAAGCGGCGGCAGGATGTAGCCGGGGGCGTAAGCCCCCGGATCAACAAAGTTGTGACGAATAAAGCCCCGAAGGGGCGACACAAACGTGTCGCCCCTTCGGGGCTTCTCAATATCAAAGATTGACCTTTCCGGGGGCTCACGCCCCCGGCTACACGATGCCGCCGCTTCGCGGCTCAGGTAAACGCCCGCTCCGCCAGATCCACCGCCTTCGCCAGCGCCGCCGCCTTATTCACGCATTCGGTGTGCTCGCTGTCCGGGTCGCTGTCGGCGACGATGCCAGCGCCGGTTTGAATATGCACGGTCCATTTTTCCGGGCCGGCACGGCCCGGTTCGCCCGGCACCACCACCATCGTCCGCAGCGCAATCGCCATGTCCATGTTCCCCGCGAAGTCCGCGTAGCCCACCGCGCCGCCATACGGCCCGCGCCGCGTCGGCTCCAGCTCATCGATGATCTGCATCGCCCGCACCTTCGGCGCCCCGCTCACCGTGCCCACCGGCAGCGCCGCCTGCAGCGCGTCCCAGCACGTGAACCCCGCGCGCAGCTTGCCGATCACCGTCGAGCTGATGTGCATCACGTGGCTGTACCGCTCAACCTCCATCACCACCGGCACCGTGATCGATCCCGCCTTCGCCACGCGCCCCACGTCGTTGCGCCCCAGATCGACCAGCATCACGTGTTCGCAAACCTCCTTCGGGTCCGCCAAGAGCTCCTTCTCCAGCGCGAGGTCTTCCTCTTTGGTGCGACCGCGGCGACGCGTCCCGGCCAGCGGGCGGTTCCATACCTCGCCGTTGTGAACCCGGCACAAAATCTCCGGGCTCGAACCGATCAGCATCGCCCCCGCGACCTGCACGTAGAACATGTACGGCGACGGGTTCACCACCCGCAGCGCCCGGTAGATATCGAAGGGGTCCGCCGGCGTGCGCAGCTCGAACCGCTGGCTCGGCACCACTTGGAAAATGTCGCCCGCCTTGATGAACTCCTTCGCCGCCAGCACCGCCCGCTGATAACCACCCGCGCCCATGTTGCTCGCCGGCAGCGCCGGCGGCGGGGTGTCGAGGTCGATGTCGCCGATGGGCAACTCGGAGGCGATGGAGTGCGGAGCGCGGAGTGCGGAGTGCGGAGTGGAAGAAACCGCGGGCGTCTCGATCTGTCGCAGCAGCTCCTCAAGCTCGCCCAGCGCCGCCTCATATGCCGCCCGCGGCGTCGCGTGCTCCTCCATCACCGCGTGCGTGATCAGCAGCACCGTCTTGCGCACGTTGTCGAAAGCGACCACCTTTCGGTAGAGCGCCATGTGCATATCGGGCAGCCCGCGGTCATCGGTCGGCGGCTTCGGCAGCTTTTCGCCTTCGAGGTAACGCACGGTGTCGTAGCCCGCGAAGCCGACCCAGCCGCCGGTGAAGTCGGGCAGGTCGCCGCCGCTGGTCGCGCCGCCGCCGGGCGGCTTGTCGCTGGTGAGGCGGACGAGCTTCCACCGATCGGTGAGCTTGGCCATCTCGCGCAGCGGGTCGGCGCTGGTGTAGCGACGGTTGTTCTTCGGGTTTCGCGCGTCGATGTATTCGATCTGGTTGCCGCGAGCGATCACCTGGGCATCGGGCCGTGCGCCGAGGAAGCTGTAGCGCCCCACGCGGTCGCCGCCCTCGACGCTCTCCAGGAGGAAGCTGGGGGCCATGCGGCCGTCGGGCCGGACGAGACGCCGGTACGCCAGCACCGGCGTGAGCTGATCGCTGAGCACCCGGCGAAATACAGGCACGAGGTTGCCCTTGCCGGCGAGACGCTGAAACGTTTCAAAACTGGGAATCGCATTAGACACGACTGAAAGCTCCAAATTCCAAGCACCAAACTCCAAACAAGCTCCAAGTTCCAAACACTAAATCGAAAAGTTAAGCGTCGATCAGTGCCGCGAAGCGTGAGCGAATGGCCGCCCGAGAGCGCCTTGACGTTCGAGGCTCCCGCACGCTTACGCGTGGCGGCTCAGACGGTGCGGCGTTTCCCGCCGTTTCTGCCTTGGAGCTTGTTTGGAATTTGGAGCTTGATCGTTGGAGCTTCTCATTCCAGCGGCTCCGACTCGATGCTCGCCTTCTCGCCGGCCGCCTTCTTCTCGCTGTACTTTTTCACCCACGTCTCCCAGCTCTTGCCGGCGGCGGTGTCGCGGCCGGAGAAGACGAGGCGCTTGATGTCGCTGTATTTCACGCTCATGCGGTCGTCCGCGTCCTTGACCATCAGCCGGACGTAAGGCTCGGGCCCGTCGCCGCGGCGGTCGAAGATGTAACCCTCGACGAGCTGGCCGTTGTTCAGCTCGATCGTGACATCGCCGCGGTAGTCGAACGCCTTCTCCAGCGCCGCGTTGCGCTCGGCGGCCGTCGCCATCGGCGGCACGGCCCCGTGCAGTGTCTTGTCGGACTGCACCGGTGAATCGGTCATGGGTGGTAGTGTAACCATGTCGTGCCGAAGGGTGCCTAGTCTCACCTCTCCCTCCGAGGCAGAGGTCGGCGAGGCTCGGCGAGCCGGGTGAGGGTGAGAACCTATGACCATCTTGGATCACAGTCGCGCAATGGACCTCGAGGAGGAATCCGCCCGGTTCTCCCTCACCTGCCGCAATCGCTGCTGCGCGGCGATTGCGGCTGTCCTCTCCCGGAGGGAGCGGGGGCGTCCACCGGGGCGACCGGCTCTAATATGCTCATGACAGCCAATCGCCGATAAGAGACGACCATGGAAATCAGTCAATTCCTCGCCCATCACGGTCTCGCGGAGAACCCCTTCAGTGCCGAGGAGGCGCGGTTTGATCCCGTCTTTGACCGGCTCACCGGCAGCGCCACCAGCCACCCCGACTTCCCGAAGATCCTGGGCGACATCGAGCGGCCGTCGACGGCCGTCGTCTTCGGCGAGAAGGGCAGCGGCAAGACCGCGATCCGCCTGATGATCGGCAAGCGGGTCGCCGAGCACAATACGAAGAACCCCGATCGACGCACGCTGCTCGTTCCCTACGATGACTTAAACCCCGTGCTCGACCGCATCGTGCAGAAGCATCAGCGCGGCATGGGCTTCGCCAAGGCGTCGCGGGCCTCGACGGACAAGCTGCTCTCGCACATCCGCCTGCAGGACCATCAGGACGCGATCCTCTCACTCGCCGTGACGCGCGTGGTCGATGGCGTGCTCGGCCAGTCGAGCGGGTCGGATGATCCGGCACCGATGGCGGCGGACTTAGGCGGCCGGATTCGGTCGATGCCGCGGCACCAGCGCGTCGACCTCGCGGTGCTGGCGGCGCTGTATGACCAACCGAAGAGCGGAACGGTCGCGTCGCGCTGGGGCGCGCTGCGGCGGAAGCTGCGGCTGGGGTTCCTGCCGTCGATGCCGTACTTCCGGTACATCAACATCGCCCTGACGATCGCGGCGGTGCTGTTCTGGCTGGGGATCAAGGTGCTGGCGTGGGGCGAACCCCCGGAAGGCGGCCAACCGAAGTGGCTGGAGCCGGCGATGTGGATCACGGGGATCGGCGCGGTGGTTGGCTGGGTGATCTGGGCGTGGTCGCGGTACCTGATCCTTCGCTTGAGCACGCGCATCAGCCGGGAGGTGCTCGCGGTGCAGCGGAGTCAGCACGACCTGATGGCGATGCTGCTGGACTTCAAGGGCAGCGACCTGACGAATCAGCCGTGGCCGGTGCCCGGCGTGCAGGGCGAGCACGACAGCCGGTTCCAACTCACGCACAAGCTGCTGACAGTGCTTCAGTCGCTTGGCTACGGCGGAATCATGGTGCTGTGCGACCGGGTCGATGAGCCGGCCCTGGTTAGTGGGAAGCCGGAGGCGATGCGTGCGGTGGTCTGGCCGATGTTCGACCACAAGTTCCTCCAGCAGGATCGCGTGGGCATCAAAATGCTGCTGCCCATCGAGCTGCGGCACCTGCTGCACCGCGAGTCGTCGGAGTTCTTCCAGGGAGCGCGGCTGGACAAGCAGAACCTGATCGACCGGTTGAGCTGGTCGGGCGCGACGCTGTACGACATGTGTACGCAGCGGCTGCGGGTGTGCCGGTCGCGCTCGGGGGTGGCGGCGGGCGCGGCGGAGCGCGGAGGCGCAAGCGTGGAGGGCGAGAGCGCGGGCGGCTTGGGAACGGGGACGAACGGGATGACGCTGCGCGACCTGTTCGCGCAGGATGTCACCCGGCAGTCGCTGGTCGATGCGCTCGACCAGATGCACCAGCCGCGCGACGCGTTCAAGTTCCTGTATGCGGTGATCCAGGAGCATTGCCGGCTGGTGTCGCAGGACGAGGCGGAGTACCTGATCCCACGGCTGACCTTGGAAGGGGTTCGCCGGCAGCAGTCGCAGCGCGTGCAAGACCTCCAGCGCGGGATGGCGCCGGCTTGAGTCGATATCGAGACCATCCCCAAGGAATGCACAGTTGGACACGTAGCGAACGTTGCACAGCCGAGTTGATGCGAAACGCAGTTGCCGTGTTTGTGTGCATCTCCTGATCAATCAGCTTTCTATTGCCTAGATTCTGATCGGTCCGTCCCCAAGGACATTTCTCCCGGCGCGATCATCAATAGCGTAACCCCCTGTCCTGTCGCCGGTAGCGCCTTCATCGACGGTCCTGCCTCCTCCCTTGGCACGACCCTTGCGTTAGTACTCGCGAACGCCCTTGTCGGGAGTTCAAGGGTTCAAGCAGGGTTCAGGGTTCAGGTTGTGCAGGGCATGCCTCTGCATCGCCTCATTCAGGAGACTGACTATGTTCGGACGGTGCAAACGGTATGTGCAGGCTGTGGCGTTGGCTGCCGCCTTGGCGATTCCGGCGACGGCGACGCTCGCGGCCGATCAGCCGGATGTCGAAGTCGTCGACCCCAACACAGGAGCCCTCACGCTCTCGTTCGGCGTGGACTTCACCAATGCGTACTTCTTCCGCGGCATCGGCCAGGAGAATCAGGGCCTCCTCGTGCAGCCGTGGGGCACGCTGGCGATCGCCCTCGTTGACACGGATACCTTCGACCTGGGCATCAGCGTCGGCACGTGGAACAGCCTGCACAGCGGCCCCACCGGCACGCAGGACTTCGGCGACTTCCGCACCGACCCGCAGCTCTGGTACGAGTCGGACTTCATCGTGTCGCTCGATGCCGTCTGCGGGAAGTTCGGGGCCAGCCTGATCTACACCGCCTACATGAGCCCCAACGACTCTTTTGAAACGATCCAGGAAATCGCCCTCAAGCTCAAGTACGACGACAGCGAGATGATGGGCAATTTCAAACTGTCGCCCTACGTGCTCATCGCCCTCGAACTCGATGACCAGGCCGATTTCGGCAACAGCATCAACGGCAGCACCGACACCGATGAAGGCGTCTACCTCGAAATCGGCATCGCCCCCGGCTTCACCCTGATCGAAAGCAAGACGTGCCCCGTGACGCTCTCGTTCCCGATCGTCGTCGGCCTGAGCCTGAGCAACTACTACGAGGACACCGACGACCAGGACGACGACACCTTCGGCTACGCCAGCGTCGGCGTGGTGGCCAGCGTGCCCCTCCCGTTCCCGGCCCGCTTCGGCGCGTGGACGTTTTCAGCCGGCGTGACCGCTGTCTTCCTCGGCGACAACACCGAGGACCTGAGCCGCTTCAACGGCACGGGCGAAGAAGACCTGCACATCATCGGCCGCGTCGGCATCAGCGCGAGCTATTGATCGCTGGCATGAACGAATGAAACGATCGCGGCACGGACGCCCGGCCCCTCGAGCGCGGGGCCCCTCGCCATCGAACCGCCTGAAAAAAAACTGGCACCAGGCACTTCTATCTCATTGTGTTCGTCCGCCAGGAACCCGGACGAGCGCAGCGTGCCAGCCTCCGGGCTCGATCCTCGTGGACCAGGATCGAGCCTTTTTATTTGAGGCAACCGTATTGGGAGGGCGAGGCTCCCGCCGAGCCGTTCGATTGCGAAGCCCTGTCCGCAGGGCGAAGAAATCGAAGGCGGTCGCGTCGGGAATGTTGATGGTAATCGTGCGGTCGCCGTGCGGCTTTCGTTTCGCCGCCATTGAGGCGGCGAAACGAACGGCTCGGCGGGAGCCTCGCCCTCCCAAATCCTTGCCCATCAGCCGCACACCGGGCACTGCGGGTCGCGGAACGTCTTGAGCACCTGCGTCCGCATCGAGCGCAGGTCCATGCGCAGCATCCGCCCGGCCAGCGGTTCGCCGATGCCGGTGATGAGCTTGATCACTTCCGCCGCGCCGAGGCAGCCCGCGGCGCCGGAAACCGCGCCGATCACTGGGAACTGCCGGGTCCACTGCGGCGGCGGCGTCGGGCAGATGCAGCGGAGGCACGGCGACCGTCGCGGCAGCACGGTCGTCACCGTCAGTTCCATCTCGTACATCGCGCACTCGACGATGGGCTTGTTCTGCCGGACAGCTTCGTCGTTCAGCGCGTAGCGCTCCTCGAAGAGCGGCGCAGCATCGACGACGAGGTCGACCTGATCGACGAGGCGCTTCACATTGCTCGGTGACACATTCTCGGCGATGCCGACAACCTCGACGCGCGGGTTGAGCTCGTTGAGGCGGCGCTGGATCGACTCGATGCGCGGCTTGCCGATCGAGTCGTGCGTCATGAGCAGTTGGCGGTGCAGGTCGCTGGGCTTGACGTTTCCCGCATGGGCGATGACCAGCCTGCCGATGCCCGCCGCCGCGAGCTCGTAGGCGACCAAGCCGCCGAGCCCGCCGCAGCGCGAGATGAGGACCGATGCGTTCTTGAGTCTGCGCTGGCCCTCGACGCCAAGACCGCGCACCCACATCTGCCATTCGTAGATGGACAGTTCCTCGGGCGACAGGTCATCGGGATGCGGCATGAGCGGAGTGTAGCGGACGCGGGGCGGGTGGCACTGACAAGGCCTGCTCGGAGGGCTTGTCAGTGGCGAGCCTCATGGCGCGCCGCACACTGACAAGCTCTGCAGACTGCGCTTGTCAGTGCCACCCGTCATGGCTCACTCGTGTTGCTCACCGGAGGGCGGCTCCTCGCTCGGCGGCTGCTGCGCCCGCGACTGGAACTGGCGGTACGTGTTCCGCAGCGAGTCGAGCAGCGGCGGCACCTGCGGGGCCGAGACGTAAACGCGGCGCGACACCGCCGAATGCGGGAAGAAGTTGGTGATGAAGTCGAAGGAGAACTCGGCGGGCGAGTGGCCGATGAGCACGCTGTTGGCGTACGAGCCCGAGAGCACATCGTCGCTGAGTTTCAGGTCGTCGTAGATTTCCTGGATCGACGGCCGGCGCGGGTTCTCCGGCTTGGGCATCGCGGTCGGCGGGCCGAACTTGTCGGCGAACCGCTTGAGGTTGTCCTCCAGCGCCGCGATGAAGCGTCCCATCACGTGATGCGGGATCACCACGCGGGCCACGACATGGTGCGGCCGACCCATGCGCTGCACGAAGTCCAGCACGAACTCCGTCTGCCCCGTGATGACGATCGCCCCGGTGGAGAACACCCCGCGGGCCACCGCCTCGGGAACGCGGGCGCCCACCGAGCGGTGCCGGATCTGCTCGCTCTGGCTGCCGTCGCTGGGTCCCTTGTTCGCGTCGCCCTCGTCGGGCCCTTGCGGCGCGGGGTAATAAGGAGTGCCTTCGCTCATGCCCACAAGCGTACCCGAAGGCGGGGGGTGAAGGCGAGCGTCACCAGGGCAATCGCATGTACCGAGGGTGGCACTGACAAGGACTGCTCGGAGGCCTTGTCAGTGTGGTTAACCCTTGCACCACTGACACTGACAAGCTCCGTGGACTCCGCTTGTCAGTGCCACCCTGAG
>Ga0163153_10000867_pt1 | contig 49982 bp, 44 predicted proteins | sample OliLakLV19MP6IB1_FD_148629 | JGI IMG/M metagenome (GOLD analysis project Ga0163153, IMG submission 148629) | Freshwater microbial mat bacterial communities from Lake Vanda, McMurdo Dry Valleys, Antarctica - Oligotrophic Lake LV.19.MP6.IB-1 | ecosystem: Environmental > Aquatic > Freshwater >... | reverse complement strand
GGTAGATCCGATGGGCCGGATGCCGTTGCGTGGTGCAGGGCTTGCGATACACGGCCGTGCTCCCCATGCGCCGCATCAGGGTGGCCACATGGCGCCGTCCAATGGCGTGCCCCTCGCGCCGAAGCACATCGCGTAGCATTCGGGCGCCCGCAAACGGATACTGCAGATGGAGTTCGTCGATCCGACGCATCAGGGTCAGCGCGGTGTCGGAGACCGGCCGTGGTTGGTAGTAGGCCGTCGACCGAGAGAGCCCGAGGAGCTGACATTGCCGGACGACGGGCAAGGTGTGCGTGGGATCAATCATCGCCTTGCGCTCAGCAAGCCCGCCTTGATGAGCGCGCCTTCTAAAAAATCATTCTCCAGGGCCAGTTGCCCAATCTTCGCGTGAAGCGTCTTGAGATCCGGCGTCTCTGATGGAGCCTTCGTCCCGCCAAACACGTCCGCGGCTCGCGCCAGCAATTGTTGCTTCCACTCGGTGACCTGGGTGGGGTGGACGCTGAAGTGCTCGGCCAATTCGGTCAGCGTCTTGTCGCCTTTGATGGCTGCCACGGCCACCTGCGCCTTAAAGGTGGCCCCATGATTCCGTCTCGTGCGTTTCATCGCCTCGCTCCTTTGGTTCGCCACCTCGCGGTGGCATTGGTGAAGCCAGGCTACCACTTATCATACTGTCCGAATTTCCTGAGCCCCCTCTCGTACCAGACCACCCCGCCTTTAAAATACCTAATAGCACCGGAAAGCTCTTAACTGGTTTGCACGAAAAAATGAGTACAACATGACTCAACTCACTACTTACCACTCACCACTTACTAGAAAAGGCATCATTCTCGCCGGTGGCTCCGGCACGCGCCTGCACCCCGCCACGCTGGCCATCAGTAAGCAACTACTTCCAGTATTTGATAAACCAATGGTCTACTATCCGCTCAGTACACTCATGCTGGCAGGGATACGCGATATCCTCATTATTTCCACGCCACAGGACACTCCGCGATTTGAGCAACTGCTTGGCACGGGTAGGCAATGGGGCCTGAACTTGCAGTACGCCGTGCAACAATCACCCGACGGTCTGGCGCAAGCCTTCATCATCGGCGAATCCTTCATCGGCAACAGCCTGTCCGCCCTAGTGCTGGGCGACAACATCTTTTACGGTCATGACTTCCATCACCTGCTGGGCAATGCGATGGCTCGCACCGAGGGGGCCAGCGTCTTCGCCTATCACGTTCACGACCCTGAGCGGTATGGAGTGGCTGAGTTCGACGGGCGTGGTAAAGCGCTGTCGCTGGAAGAAAAGCCCAAGCAACCGAAGTCCAACTACGCCGTGACCGGGTTGTATTTTTACGATCAACACGTGGTGGATTTAGCCAAGAACCTCAAGCCCTCACCGCGCGGCGAACTGGAAATCACCGACCTGAACCGCATGTATTTAGAGCAAGGCACGCTGACAGTCGAAATCATGGGGCGGGGATATGCCTGGCTGGATACCGGTACCCACGAATCGCTGCTCGAGGCCAGCCAGTTCATTGCCACTCTGGAAAACCGTCAAGGGCTCAAGGTGGCTTGTCCGGAAGAGATTGCCTACCGGCAGCAATGGATCGATGCCGCGCAACTTCAAAAGCTTGCGCAGCCTCTGACCAAAAACAGCTATGGGCAATATCTGTTACGCGTGCTTAAGGAAAAAGTATTCTAAATGAACGTCACACCGCTTGTTACCCACGGCGTCGTTCTGCTTGAGCCCAGTTATTCTGTGTTAGGAGTCTGTCCGACGTGACCGTTCTACTCGGGCGAACGATCTATGACCATCTGCATCGTTCTCGGCCCGGAAAAATCTTTAATGTATTCGAGCAAAGACACCTTCAGGTTTTCCTGGTCTGAGGCTTCGCATCTGACCGCACCTCGTTCGCCTTATCACGCATGGCAATGTCGGACAGTCTCCCAGCGAATTGCATACCGACGCAATCGGGAAATGCGTTTCACTATCGGAGGGATTCGCTGGTTCAGTTTGTGAAGAGAGCGGCACCATTTCAAGTCGCGTAGTCCTCTGATGCGAGCATAAAGCCTGTGTCGAATACCAGTATCACAAAACCCACTCCATATATCCCTAACGCTGTATCTGTCCATGTTCCTTCACGAGCGAGTGCGGCATTCTGGACGCTTCAGGCTTACGGTCTGCTGGGAATTACGTTTTTAAGTTTCTTCCCGAGGCTCTTCCACTTTCAAGAGTACACATTTTTTCTCTTGCTTGCCGTTGCACTGTGTCTCGCCTGGGTTGAGAGGGTCAATCCATGGATTCGAACCCCGATCGACTTACCGCTGCTTGGGTTCGTCGGGTGGGTGTTGTGCACAGTTCCTTTTGCAACCGATCCGGCCTACAGTTTCTCAGAGTGGAGAAAGCTTGTGGCGCAGGTTCTTGTCTTCTACTGGGCCATGTTCGTGCTACGTCGTTGCAAGCCTGTCGAACTTTCCCGGCAGATTGTCTGGGCGGTGGTTTTGGGCAGTCTCGTGTTAACGGGTTATGCGCTTGTAGATTTTATTCTACGTGGAGGCACATGGAGAGATCGTATCGTTCGCGCTGGGGCTCCCTTCTCAGACTACAATTGGTTGTCGACCTACCTGGTCCTCGTCATTCCAATCCTCATCGGGTGGGTTGTGACCCATCGGCAGTTTTGGGCGCGAGCACTCGGAATTCTAACTCTCATACTGGCAGGACTCTCGCAAGTTGCTTCCTATACCAGGGCTGGCTGGGCAGCGCATTTCGCCCAGGCAGTCGGTTTCGGGCTCATGGCCGGACGACGCCGACTGGTCATTTGGGTCTTTGCGGGCGCGATCGCGATGGTGGGTGGCTTGCTTGCCGTCTCACAGGTCGGATATCAACTGGACACCGTCGATTCCTGGACTATCAGCGCCCGTGTGAAAACATGGAGACTCGGGCTTCAGCGAGCCACTCAGTCTCCCCTCGTGGGAGTAGGGTACGGGAATGACACTTTTTTCAAAATATACCAGGTTGAGGTAGACGCGGACAAAGGCAAAGATCCAGCGGAAAGGGTGCTTCCAGGGTTACATAACACATTTGCGACAGTGCTCATGGGGAGCGGTGTGCCGGCCCTGGTCTTATTTATCTGGATGTTCGTTCGTATCGTTCACACGCTGACGAGGCAATGGTGGCAGTCCAAGGTTGCCGAAACGCAAGGGTTACTTGTGGCAGTCGCAGTTGTCACTGTGGGCTTCGCCACGCGGAACCTCTTCGATTACATGTTTGCGGGGAGTCTGGGATGCCTGTTTTGGATCATGACGGCCGTTGGATTGAGTCTGGCGAAGCATATACAGGAAGTTCCTGCTGGGCAGCGCGTGACCTTGTAATGCGGTTTCCCTGTAAGTCTGCTAAGGGTGTGTATGATAGAGCTCACGCCGCGCTCGTTGAGTCTCGATGGAAGAGACTAAGGATACTGAAGTGAAGCAAGCAATTCTGCAAGAGGGGAAGGTGCAGGTTGAGGAGGTTCCGGCTCCTTGTGTGGAGCCCGGTACAATTCTCGTCCGTGTATCGTACTCCTGCATTTCGAGTGGGACCGAAATGAGCGGGCTCGCGGCGAGTGGCATGCCGCTGTGGAAACAAGTGATCACACAGCCTGAGAAACTAGAGAAAGTCTGGAAAATGGTTGCGACGCATGGGGTCGCCAACACCTACCGTCAAGTTCGAGGGAAGCTGGATTCCGGGAGGCCCACTGGATATTCGGCTGCTGGAATTGTGTGCGGGGTTGGAGCCGGTATCGATGATGTCGCAATCGGTGACCGGGTTGCCTGTGCCGGTGCGCAATGTGCGTATCATGCGGAAGTCATCCGTGTTCCCCGTAACCTGGCAGTCGTTATTCCCGAGGCTGTCGATGCCATGTGTGCGAGTACAGTCGCGCTCGGGGCGATTGCTCTCCAGGGAGTGCGGAGAGCGAACGCAAGCCTGGGGGAATCGTTTGCTGTTGTTGGGCTCGGTGTACTCGGGAACTTGACGGCCCAACTTCTTCGTGCGGCTGGCTGCCGCGTGCTTGGGCTTGACGTTGATTCGAAGTGGCTACTCCTTGCCCAACAGATCAGTGGAGTAGTCCCATTGGTTCCTGGTGACGGTTGCTTTTCTGAACAGGTGGCTCGGTTAACCGAGGGGGTTGGAGCCGATGGTGTCATTGTGACAGCGTCAACGCCGTCTCATGATGCAATTGCCGATGCGTTCCGCATATGCCGAAAAAAAGGACGTGTCGTCTTAGTCGGTGATGTGGGGCTGCATCTGAACAGGCAGGACATATACGAGAAAGAGTTGGATTTCCTCGTCTCAACGTCCTACGGCCCAGGCCGATATGATCGGACCTATGAAGAGCGTGGTCTCGATTATCCTGTTGCCTACATCCGATGGACAGAGAATCGCAACATGGGTGAGTATCTTCGGCTTGTGGCGGAAAATCGACTCAACATCGCTCCACTCATAGGTGGGACTTATTCCATCGAACAAGTGGGCGAGGCCTACGCGGCACTTGCAGACAAGCACAGGCAGGCTCCTATTGTTCTTTTGTCTTACCCCGACCGCCCGCATGTGTCGGAGGAACATGTTGTAGCCGCCTCATCCAAGCCCACCCTGAGTGCAGGCGGACGTGTGAGGGTGGCATTGGTGGGGGCCGGAAATTTTTCTCAAGCGGTCCACTTACCTAATCTCAAGACGCTAAGCGATCTGTTCGACTTGGGAGCGATCGTCGACCGGACGGGGCATAAGGCGATGGCGATCGCACGTCAGTACGATGCCGGATACGCAACCACCGATTATTCCCAAGTATTAGGAGATCCCAACATCGATGCGGTACTCATTGTGACCCGCCATGCGACGCATGCTGCCATGGTCATGGCGGCACTGAAGGCGGGAAAACATGTCTTCGTTGAGAAGCCCCTCGCACTGACCTCATCGGAGCTAAAAGAAATCGTTGAGTTTTACACGTCCCAAGAAGGTTCAGACGTTCCAGTCCTCATGACCGGTTTCAACAGGCGGTTCTCGCCGTATGCGGAGAAGTTGCGTGAGGCACTGAGGAATTCCACCAGCCCTATGATGGTGAATTATCGCGTCAATGCTGGGCGGTTGCAGGCAGAGCATTGGACGCTTACTTCCGAAGGCGGAGGGCGAAACTTGGGCGAAGCTTGCCATATGTATGACTTCATTACGTATCTGACCGGCGCCAAAATAGCCGGTGTCTCAGCCGAATTCATCGGCCGGAGCACGGGATATTTCAGTCGTGCCGATAACTTTATTGCCACGATCACGTTTAGCGATGGCTCAGTGGCGTCGATCACCTATACGGCGTTAGGGTCGCCCGACTGCCCGAAGGAGCGGGTAGAAATCTTTGCAGATGGAAAAGTGGGAATTCTGGATGACTTCAAGAAGCTCACGCTGACCGGTGTGAAGGGATATGATTGTGAGTCACGTCTCAGCAACAAGGGTCATAAGGAAGAGTTACAGGCGTTCGCTCAATCGATCCTGAAGGGGGGGGAATGGCCCATTCCTCTTTGGCAGCAAGTGCAAGCTACAGAGATTGCCTTGCGTGTCGAGGACACTCTCCAACGGGTGAGTTAGATGTGTGGCATTGTGGGTGCTCTTTCGTTTCGTCACTCTTCCTGGTCCGTCACGCCTGCCTATCTTCTCCGTATGCGAGATACGATGGTTCATCGAGGCCCCGATGGAGCGGGGTTATGGATTGCCGATGACGGTCGCGTAGGACTCGGACACCGTCGCCTGTCCATTGTCGACTTGTCTGAGGCAGCCGCACAACCCATGAGTATGGCCGATGGGACCTTATGGATTACGTTCAATGGGGAGATCTATAACCATAAAGAGATTCGGGACGAATTGATTCAGCTGGGTCGGACCCGATGGAAAACGGACCATTCCGACACCGAGGTGATTCTTCAGGCATTTGCAGAGTGGGGGGTTGATTGCCTTCATAAGTTCCGCGGAATGTTTGCGTTCGCATTGTGGGATTCGCGAGTTCGGAAACTCTGGTTGGTCAGGGATCGAATTGGGATCAAGCCGCTGTATTACAGTTTGCATCATGGGCGTATTACATTTGCTTCAGAGATCAAAGCGCTCTTGAAGGATCCGGATCAACAACGTCGCGTTCATGAGGAATCGCTGTTTCATTATCTGTCTTTCCTCACCGCCCCCTCACCCAACACGCTCTTCGAGGGGATTCAGAAGCTACCTGGCGGGACCTACTTGGCAATTGATGAACGGGGGGAGCTCGCTCAAAATCGGTATTGGGATGTCTTGGACCATACATTGCCCTTGGACGGTTGGTCTGACCAGGAGGTAGCGGCACGGGTTCTGGACGAACTGCGTACCGCTGTCCGCCTTCACAAGGTCGGGGATGTTCCCGTCGGTGTCTTTCTATCCGGGGGTATCGACTCCAGCACGAATGCAACCTTGTTTTCGGAGCAGGAGACTGAACCCATTCGCACGTTCACTGTTGGTTATGATCGCGAGTATGAGACCTATGGGAATGAGACTGACCAAGCCCGCTGGATGGCAGAGCGGATTGGGGCTCGTCATACCGATCGTCAGCTCAAGTTGAACGATCTGATCGACTTCTTACCATCGATGATTCGATTCCAAGATGAACCGATCGCCGACCCTGTTTGCGTTCCTGTGTACTATGTTTCAAAGCTTGCCCGTGACGCAGGCGTCACCGTCTGCCAGGTCGGGGAAGGGGCCGATGAGCTGTTCTGGGGCTATCCATCCTGGCGAACGGCCCTTCGATTGGAAAGGTGGAATCAGTGGCCGATCCCACGGCTAGTCAAACGATTGGGCTTGGCAGGAATGCGTGGCGTGGGTCTGGGATCCAGTATGAACTATGAACGTTTACGCCGTGGAAGCGAAGGTCTGCCGGTGTTTTGGGGAGGGGCTGAGGCGTTTACGGAGTGTGAGAAGCAGCGACTCCTCTCTCCAAGATTGAGAAAGCAGATGAATGGACTGACATCATGGGAGGCCTTGCGTCCAATTCGAGAAAGGTTTCTCGCTCGCGCCTGGGAGCCTTCGCCGCTTCAGTGGATGACGTACTTGGATCTCAATCTTCGACTCCCTGAACTGCTGTTGATGCGAGTGGATAAGATGGCGATGGGCGCGAGTCTTGAAGGGCGAGTGCCCTTTCTTGATCACAAGTTTGTGGAATTAGCCATGAGCATTCCCGAGAGCGTAAAAACGCGAGGGGACGTATTAAAAGCTGTGCTCAAGAATGCGGTGAGAGGGCTTATCCCTGATGAGGTCATCAATCGGCCCAAGCAGGGGTTTGGTGTTCCCATGCAGGAGTGGTGGAGGGATCGCTTGGCAGGGATGGCAGTTGAAGTCATGGACCCCTTCTTGAGAAAGACGGATTTTTTCGACCGGAAGGCCGCGATGGAATTCGTCAAGGAAAGTGATGATCCTCGGGGGTGGTATCTGCTGAATTTCGCCCTCTGGTGGAATGAGTACGTGGAGTAGGTGTGGTTGGTGGCTTGTCAGAAAAGACCTCGTTAGCGGGTGGTGGGAGAGATGTCGGGAGGGAGCAGGTGTCTGGGGAAGATGATGCTGGGCCGTCCTGGTGGGAGCAGGTGTGGACAAGATCCGCACAAATTGGCGCGATCGGCACAGTCAATATGATCGCTTGGAAAACCATTAGGCCTCTCGTGCGTTCTTGGAAACGCTGGCGTGTATGCCACGCTGCTCAGGCCGGGCCAGGTACCAATGAGATCGTCCGAGTGTTTGCCAGACCGGGAGAAGATATCGATCATCTCACAGCACGATTTCGACAGAAACTTCGGTCCTCTCTGCCGGTCGGACCCGATGATGCAGCAGCAATTGTGGAGTGTTTGGAACGCTCAGCCCCTGATGCCAAGGTCCAAATCGTTGAATCGGCTGATCGGGTGTGTGCCCATGTGTTCGATCTCTTGGGGTCTGGGCCCGTCGCGCTTGGCAGGCCCATTGATTGGCATGCTGATTTCAAAAGCGGGTATCGTTGGGATCCCACAGTGCCTTATTTAGATGTTCCATTCGGCCACGTTCCTGGGGTGGATATCAAGGTGCCGTGGGAACTCTCTCGGGGACAGCATCTCCCGCTGCTTGCACAAGCATCCTGGATCAGTGGGGATACCAGGTATACGGAGGAACTTGTCGCTCAAATTCAACATTGGGTACAGGAGAATCCTGTCGGCTATGGTGTCAATTGGTCCTGTCCGATGGACGTGGCCATTCGTGCCGTCAATTGGCTTTGGGGAGTCGGCCTTGCGGTAAATTCTTCAGCCGTCACCAACGAGTTCCTTACGACCGTATTGGCAAGCCTTCTCTCTCATGGTCGTCACGTGTTTGAAAATCTCGAAATTCGCAATGATGGGATCACGACGAACCATTATCTCGCTGATCTCGTCGGGCTGTTATTTTTAGGCCTCTGTCTTCCTGAATCCCAGGAGACGGACCACTGGCGTCGGTTCGCGTTGCAGGAACTGACGAAGGAGATGGATGCACAGGTGCTTCTCGATGGGGTCCATTATGAGTCCAGCTTGTCCTATCACCGGTTGGTGACAGAAATGTTTCTTTCCTCGGCGGCACTTTGCCGACAGCACGATCAGGCGCTTCCCCAGCCTTTCTGGTCTCGGCTGGAACGTATGTGCGAATTTGTCGCCGCCTATACCAAACCGAATGGATTAGCGCCACAGATTGGTGATGGAGACAATGGCCGGCTTCACATATTGAGCGGATACGGGACATCTGATACCCGCGATCACCGGCACCTTATTGCGGTAGGAGCTATCTTGTTCGAGCGGGCAGACTGGTGGGCCTCAACGGGGCCACTTTGGATCGAGGGGCTCTGGTTTGGCGGCAGCCAACTACCTCGTTGGCAGCAGCCAACATCGCTAGGATCACTAATGCCAAAGAGTTCGGCGTTCCCCGACGGTGGCTTCTATATTATGCGTCAGAACAAAGACTATGTTCTATACAACTGCAACCCAGTGGGGACGAAGGGGATTGGAACCCATAAACACAATGATCTTCTCTCTCTTGAGGTTCATCTTGGAGGAGAGGACCTCATTGTGGACCCAGGGTCATTTCTCTATACGTCAAACCCCGAAGCCTACAATTCTGCTCGGTCGACCGCAGTCCACTCAACGGTAATGGTGGATGGTGCAGAGCAAAACCGATTTCTGCCTAACAAACTCTTTGTTTTACACTCTGATGCTCGGCTCAATGTTTTATCTTGGGAACGCGATCATGGGTACGACTCGATCAGTGCTGAGCTTAACGGCTATACACGTGTAAAAGAGTTGGTCACCCACCGAAGGACAGTAACCTTCACAGGAGACACAGGACAGGTTGAGATACTCGATCATTTTTCGGATCCTGTCGGTAACAGTGCAAGTCACAAATTGATTTGGACATTTCCGTTCGCTCCAGGGTGTATGGTTGAGCCCGATAAAGATGATGGCTGGATGATTACTACGCCACGCCAGCATGTTCGACTCTCCGCACCGTATTGTGATTTAATGGGGCAAGCCCTGTCGATTGATAGCAAGATTGAGCAGGGGTGGGTGTCGGTAGGTTACGGAGTTCGTGAGCAGGCGCCAATTCTCAGATGGCGTTGGGAGGGGGCAATTCCGTTAACCGTGCGCTTCATGCTAAGCCGCAACTAAAGATCAGAAGATATTCCGCACTCCCACAAACTATCGACAACTATTGGGTCACCCGAGGTCATAGTTAGGTCAGCTGACTAATTGATAGCGCCGCGCGCGTACTGAAACTTTCAGAACGGAACCATCAAGGCATATGGCTACGCCGCATTTCCATTCCACTTTTCAAATTGGATCTCGCTCTGTCGGAGAAGGTCATCCAGTTTTCATCATTGCTGAGGCAGGTGTATCCCACTTTGGGGACATGGAGTTGGCAAGACAATTAGTAGAGCTCGCAGCGACAGCGAAAGCCGACGCGTTCAAAACACAATTCTTTGATGTCGATACGCTGATTGCTAAGAGCGCGGGAGATTGGCGTGATCGTTTGCGGCCGAGAAATTTGACGCTCAAACAGGCGCATGAGCTAAAAATAATGTGTGAGAAACTAGGGATGGAATTCATGGCCACAGCGCACGACGAAACGAGAATCCCATGGCTGGAGAAACTCGATGTTCCTGCGGTGAAGGTTGGGTCAGGGGAGCGCAATAATCCTGCTTTTCTAAAACGTCTGGTCTCTCTGAAAAAGCCGATGATCGTTTCGACGGGAATGTATCGAGAGCAGGATGTGAAGGAAACCCTTGATACGTGTGCCTCAGCTGGCTGTGATCGACTAGCGCTTCTTCATTGCGTGACAAGCTATCCGGCGCCCGACAATGAGGTCAATCTGAAAGCGATGGATCGGTTGCGGGAGATGTTTACTGGACCCGTCGGCTATTCCGACCATACTTCAGATGGTATGGCAGTATTAGTGGCGGTTGCTCGTGGCGCCCGTCTCATTGAAAAACACATCACGATTCTCCGCGACGTACCGAATGCTCAAGATTGGAAAGTTTCAGCAGGCCCTGAGAATTTTGCCGGGTTGGTGTCGGATATTCGCCGTGTGGAGGCTCTGATTGGTCATGGGCGCAAAGAGCCGGCGTTGTGTGAAGCTGCAGGAACAAGATGGGCGCTCAAATCACTCGTGGCTGTGCGCGACCTTCCTGAAGGGCAGGTGCTCGCAGCAGCCGATCTGATTGCCAAGCGTCCGGGAGATGGCATTCCACCCAATCAACTTGAGCATGTGCTGGGCCGTGTACTCAAGCGCCCTCTGGCTGCCGACGCGCAGCTCATGCTTGAGCACCTCGTATGAACATGCGGCATATTTGTGTGGTGTCCGGGAAGCGGGGCGGCTTCGGGGCGATGTCACCGACCATGGATGCGATTGCTCAACACCCGGAGATGCGATTGTCTGTGCTGGTGACAGACCAACATCTCTACAGTCGCTTTGGTAAGACGGTGAACGAAGTGGAGGCGAAGTACAAGGTCGCCGCCGCGATCGATATGGAACAGCGGGGTGATAGCAATCGCGATCGGGCTCGCGCAGTCGGTGTGTGTTTGACCAAAGCTGCTGATGTGTTGGCTGATCTGGCTCCTGATATTCTTTTGGTGATCGGCGATCGCGGTGAAGTGTTGGCGACCTGCATTGCAGCTCACAACCTACGCATTGCGATTGCACATGTCCAGGGTGGCGACGTATCGGGAAGCTTGGACGAACCAGTGCGCCACGCTCTCACGAAGCTGGCCCACATTCATTTTCCTTCGACTGAAACCTCGGCCCGACGCATTCTTGCGATGGGTGAGGAGCCATGGCGGGTCCATGCTGTGGGTGACACGCATGTGGATCAACTATTGTTAGGACGTGTCACACCAGCCGACGAGCTGCGCGCGCGTTACCGGTTACCTGATGACGAACCATTCTTGCTCGTACTGCAGCATTCTGACTCAACTGAGCCTGACAGGAGCGGAGCGCAGATGGCAGAGACTGTTGCCGCAACGCTCGCGCTTGGACTGCGCACACTGTTCGTGTACCCCTGCTCCGATCAGGGCTTCGAAGGAGTTATCGCGGAGATTAATTCGGTGCGCGAGAAGTCGGGTGTAAGCGTTCACCCCAATATCCCTGCGGAAGATTTTGTCGGACTTCAGGCTATTGCCGGCTGTCTTGTAGGTAATTCATCGGCGGGTCTCATCGAAGCACCGTACTTCGGGTTGCCGGCTGTGAATGTGGGAAATCGTCAGATCGGGCGGGAACATGCTGAGAATGTTCTGCATGTGCCTTATGATCAGCTTCAGATCCGTACAGCCATTGAACGAGTTCTTTTTGACCAGCAGTTCCGTGCTCTCTGCCGGGCCATCAAACCCCCCTTCGGTGACGGCACGGCCTACAGGAAGGTTACGAACGTGTTGGCATCTGTTCCCCTCGATGCGCGACTCCTTAACAAACGGATGGCCTATTGAAGCCCCTGGCATTGTACTATCGGCTTCTCAGTTATCAGCAGGACAACCTTTCTCTCCTGCGCGAGGTTTTTGAGACAAGGGAGTTGGACGATCCTAGACAAGATACCACTGCAATACTCGCAGAGAGTGAAGTCCTGTTTGCACCCCTAGGTTTTCCGGTGAATGAGGAACGGATGGCCCGCTGCGTCAAGCTCCGAGCAGTGGTATCCAATACGACGGGTGTACCGCATATCGATCTTGACGCAGCACGCCGGAGAGGGATTGCGGTGTGCGCGCTCCATAATGAGCCTGATTTTCTGGATCGGATCACGCCGACCGCCGAACATACCATCGGTCTGCTCTTGGCGGTTTGGCGGCGAGTTCCGGCTGCGCACGCGGCGGCAAGCCGAGGAGAATGGGATCGCCGGCCTTGGGCTGCACCCAGGATGCTGTCTAGAATGCGACTGGGCCTGGTTGGGTATGGACGGCTGGGACGCAAAGTGGCTTTAATCGCGAATGCGATGGGTATGGACGTGGCGTATTATGACCCCTACGTTCCCGGGGGAGTTCAATCGCTTCTTGCATTGGCATCCCGATCGGATGTGCTGAGTCTTCATGCTCCCGCCAATGCAGAGACGGCAAACCTTGTTTCCAGGGCCGTGCTCGAAGTGTTGCCAAGAGGGGCAGTCGTAATCAATACGGCGCGAGGTGAACTGATAGACAGTGAGGCGCTGCTAGACCTTATGGAAAGTGGGTATATTGCCGCGGCCGCGCTTGATACCGTCGTCGGAGAATACGATCCGAATTTTTCTCATGTCTTTGGAAAGAGCCGGTTGGCGAGGTATGCGCGGGAACATGACAACTTGATTCTGACTCCGCACATTGGAGGCTCAACTGTTGATGCCTGGCATGAGACGGAACGGTTTGTTATTGAAAAGGCCTGTCGGGCATTGGGGGTACATATTCCATGACGATCTGGGCTTTTGTGCCTGCACGAGGTGGCTCGAAGAGCATCCCGCTCAAGAATCTCGTACGTGTAGCAGGTGTGCCTCTGTTGAATTATGGGGTAAGAGCTGTACAAGCATCAGGCCGGGTTTCCAGGATTATCTGCTCGACGGATCATGACGACATTGCCGTTTGCGCTCGCGAATTGGGGATCGAGGTTGACTGCCGGCCCGGACATCTAGCAACGGATGATGCAGCGGTGGCCGACGTTGCCCGCGAGTTTCTTGCCCGAAAGGGGAGCCCAGATATCCTTGTGCTGGTGCAGCCGACCAGCCCATTCCTCCTCCCGGAACATGTTCAGGCGCTGATGGATGCCATGATGAGCGATAGCGAGGCCCGGTCCGGTCAGACCATCACGTCTTGCCCGCACAATCATCATGCCTGGAACCAACGCGAGGTGGCCGAGGGACGGACTCGCTTCAAGTTTTCTGTGGAACGGGCGACTGCGTACAACAAGCAGTTGAAACCGAAGCTGTTTGTTTTCGGCAACCTCGTCGCGGTCCGTCCGTCCGCGCTGATGAAGGGGGAGGGATTTTTCGCCGACCCATCAGTCGCCGTTGACATTCCCTCGCCGTATGACTTTGATCTTGACCGACCGGAAGATCTTGCAGTAGCCGAAGCGTTGATTACGTCAGGGGTTGTGCACCTTCCCCACATGACAGGTGTCCTTTCTTTACGAGCCGCACACACAACATAAACAGAGGGAGAGGGCTATGCGCATTCTGATTCTGGGGGGGGATGGCTATCTTGGCTGGCCGACGGCGATGCATTTCTCTGCGGTCGGCGACGAAGTCACCCTCATCGACAACTTTGCCAAGCGCCAGTGGGAATTAGAAGAGGGGATCGAGCCACTGCTGCCAATTCCGACATTGCACAGGCGGGTAAGAAAGTGGAAAGACGTAACGGGAAAGACCATCAAGGTACATGTTGGCGATCTCTGCAATCATCGGTTCGTTTACAAGCTCTTAGATGAAGTCAGGCCGGAAGCAATCGTTCATTACGCCGAGCAGCCTTCCGCGCCCTATTCCATGCAGACACGTACGACCGCTGTCTACACACAGACGAATAATGTCGTGGGTACCTTAAACTTATTATTTGCTATGCGGCGATATTGCCCCAATACTCACCTGATTAAGCTTGGGACTATGGGTGAGTATGGAACGCCCAATATTGATATTGAAGAAGGTTACATCACTGTAACGCATAACGGCCGGACGGACACATTGCCCTTCCCGAAGCAGCCGGGCAGTTTTTATCATTTATCTAAAGTTCATGACAGTCACAACATTACCTTTGCCTGTCGAATTTGGAAGCTGGCGGCCACCGATCTCAATCAAGGCGTGGTGTACGGCATCACGACCAAGGAAACGGATCTCGACCAGGATTTACGCACATCCTTTCATTATGATCATGTGTTCGGTACTGTCTTGAACCGTTTCTTGGTACAGGCTGTAGTCGGCGTGCCGTTGACCGTCTACGGCACGGGCGGTCAGACTCGTGGGTTTCTGGATATACGCGACACGATCCAATGTGTCGAGCTGGCTGCCCGTAATCCAGCCAAGCCGGGTGAGTTCCGGGTGTTCAATCAGTTCACGGAACAATTTTCTGTGATGGACTTGGCGAAGAAGACCGTCGAGGCCGGCAGGCGGGCGGGACTAAACGTCACGATCGACCACCTGCCAAACCCCAGAATTGAAATGGAAAGCCACTATTACAATGCAAAGCACTCCAAGTTGGCTGATCTTGGTCTCAAGCCGCATTTGTTGACGAATGAGATGCTTGACCACATGCTATCGACTGTACGAACGCATGCTGGTCGGGTCAATCAAGATAGCTTCCGTCCAACCATTCCCTGGGCTGAAGAGCGTCCGAGTTGACGAGGAAGGGCGTCGCCGGCAGCGCTCGAAACGCGCTTCAGGGATGTATCCCTTCTGTAGGTTTCATGTGCGGGAGGAACAGAAAGGTTGAAACCATGATGCTCTCAATCTCAGAGGATCAAGGAGTGTGAGCGGCAAGTTGGTTCTGGCTCAAATCGATCTCTGATGAATCTTTCCACACTCATTACGAGGGTTAAGAGCACTGCTGCCGCATCTCCTTTTGTGTGGCGGTGGGGTCTCAATTTTTCTCGAACAGCGCATCACATGTTGGATGAGCCGCTTACTGCCTCGGAGGTCGAGACACTGAAAGTTCTTCGTTCAGAGGGAATCATTGTGTGCCCAGCTCAGGAGCTGTTCGGTGGTGCCGGAATCCAATTACTTGATCGAATCGGCAAAGAGGTTGATGGCCTCGTCGAGAAGCAAAGGGACTCTGATGGAATTGAAGGCAGACAGAAATCCAGTGCAGGGAAGACCTACTTGATCAGCCTGTTGTCTAAAGAGATCGATTCCGAAAGTCCCTTTCTCCAATTGGCCATCCAGCCATCTCTCTTGAGGATTGTGAACGACTATTTAGGCCTGCGCAGTTATCTCAGGGCCATCAATGTCTGGATGAATGTGCCTGCTGCAGGCCCGCCGAAGGAGTCGCAGCTTTGGCATCGAGATGGCGACGACCTCAGGATCCTAAAGGTCTTCATTTACCTTATGGATGTGGATATGAATGCCGGACCTTTTTGGTTTATTCCTGGAACTCATGAGGGCGTCGGTCGCAAGATCCAAGTCCCGACGAAGGCTGGCCGGGTCAGCGACGCTGAGATGGAAAAGGAGATTCCCTCGTCAAGATGGAAGGCATGTACGGGAACAGCTCAAACAGTCATTCTTGCGGATACCACAGGGTTTCATAAGGGCGGAAGATGTGAAGAAAACCTCGCCTCCTTCTCACCTATGAATACGTATCAGGCGCGTCACCCTATCCGCGCGAATTTCAATTGCGTGGATGGAGCAACTCGGTCGACTTAGATTCCATTCAGAAGGACGCGCTGTATGCGTAATTGCAGTATTGCGGACACAGTATGACGCGGCACATCAGAAACATGTGGTCCGCACTGAAAGCAACTTTTTCAAGTGTGTTTCTTAGGCAGGCCGGGATCTATGGCTTGGGCCAGGGGGTCGAAGGGATTTCCTCCGTTCTTCTCTTGCCCATCTTCCTTGTGTATCTAAGTCCGGATGATTTTGCGATCGTGGCGCTCTCGGATATGGCTGGTACGATTATGGCGTCTTTCTGGGGCTTGCGCTTAAGCGCGTCTGTGACGAGGTTCTATTATGAGTATTCCGAAGGCGACCGTAGCGTGTTTGTCGGGACCATATGGTGGGTAGTCGTCATCAATGCGATCGGAGGATTAGTGATCGTTCATACGATCGCGCCGATTGTCCTGCCTTATTTCGTCACGCAGGTTGCCTACTCGCCCTATCTTGAAATCGTTGTATGGACCGTCTTCTTTCAATTGTTTGCAGAAGTGCCCCTTGCAGTGATGCGGATCAGAGAAGAGGCTCATTTGGTTGTTGGCATCACGCTAGGAACCTTCTTCCTATCTGTCGGGGCAAAATTATACTACGTTGTGGTAACCGCTGAAGGTGGGCTTGGTGTTTTGAAAGCCGTTCTCTTAGGATCAGGAGTGTCAGCGGTAGGGTATCTTATCTACATGTTCCGCCGGTACCCCAGAAAAATTCATTGGCCGTATGTCAAGCACGCCATTCGGTACTGTTGGCCTCTGACCCCCGATGCCTTGCTGAGTGGGCTGACGATAGTACTAGACCGTTTCTTTTTGGATAAATGGGTGCCATTGACAATAATCGGGTACTACTCTGTCGCATCACGATTTGGTGCGATTGCTTACCAGACCGTTGGCTCTCTTAAAATGGCATTTGTCCCAGCGGTCGTCAGGATTTGGCTGGAACAGAAGGAAGAGCGCTGGCGAATAGGACAAATGGCTTTCATGTTAGTAGCTGTTGTGGCCTTCGTTGCACTAGGCGTGAGTCTGTTTGCACAAGATATCCTTATCGCGTTCGGTCGGACCCGCTTCCTTGATGCAATTGCGCTGATCCCATTCACGACGTCGAATGCTTTCTTAGTGGCACTTGTGACGATTACGTACATGTCCTTTGTTCTGTCTAAGGACATGAAATGGCTTACCGTGGTGTCGATCATCCATGCTGTGGTTGCAGTCATCATGAATTTGACTCTGATTCCTCTCTTTGGGGTGTGGGGCGCTATTGCGGCAACGCTGTCTGGATGGGGAAGCAGGGTACTATCTTTGGCTTGGCTTGGCCACAAGGTTCAGCCTCTCCCTATTTCTTGGGGCCGGCTTGCGGCGATATTGGTGCCGGTGATCCCGCTCATGTTACTTGGGATGGGAAGTTGGCAAGGAGGCTGGCTGGCCAGAGTGACTGGGAAAATGGCAGTGATTTTTCTCTACGGAATCTACGTATTGGCACTGTATCGGTTCTATCAGCCCTCCGCCGCCTGTAAGGTAAGCGAGGCGGCAGAATGTTAGGAGCGAATCAAGCGCAGGCTGAAGGGGTCAGCGATAATTAATCTGCATATTGCCCGCGTGAGTTTGCTACGCAGTCAATATTGACAGGTATGACTATCTGAAAAGCGAGACTTATCAAAACTGATCCCGCCATAAGCTTTGCCAAGATTGCGATCACAGCCGTATGCGGCTAGCATCACTCGGGCTTTCCGGCGCCCATTTCAAAAAATAGTTTCTTCAGTATTAGGGGCGTTGCGATGAACACGGCTTCTAACATTGTCAGTAAGTTGGTGTGACATCCCAAATTCGATATCCTGTTGGAGTGGTTGAGGCTGAAAAGAAAAGTAGGTGAGGCATTTCGACAATCGGAAACGGGGACAGGAGATGACGGAGTTCATTAAGTTTTCATGAATACACGATACCAGCAGCTAAAAGAGATTGCCGATCAGATGGGACTGACCGAGCTTCTCGATCGAGTCGGAGTCGCTCAGCTTCTCGGCAAGAGTGTTCGTTTCTGTTTGGATCGGGAGGAGCGGGATCGGCATCGAGAGATAAAACAAGACTACTCAAGTTCTCGACAGGTGTTTCAACAACTGAACGAGGATGCGCCTGAGGGGTCGCCATCAGCTCCGGTTTGGTTGATCGGGAGTATGAATACGGTTTGGGGTGTAAAACTTGAATCGATTCTTGGTTTGGCCATGAGGCTTAAAGGTTTTCGCCCGGTTGCAGTGTGTCCCGACAGTTGGGAATGGCGTGCGAAGTATCATGCGATTTGCGGAGTTCTGGAGAGTCTTCATTTCCGAACGTTCCTTCGATTGACACCGGAGGATCATTCTGAGCCGTGGTGGCCGTTCCCAGGAGGGAGACCCTGTATGAGAGATCTTATGCGGCTGACCTATCACGACGTTGATATCGGGAGGATTGCCGTTTCAAACCTCATGTATCGGAAGAAGTTCTCTAAGTTTGATCTTACCGACGATACAACTGTGGCGGAGTTGCGGGTGGAGCTGCAATGTGTACGGCGTCGAGTTCAAGCGGCAGAAAAGATGGTCCAAGAATCCAGGCCTCTCATGGCATTGATTCTAGAAAAAGGAGTCTCGCCCTTTGCGGAAATCTTTGGGGCATGCATCGCCAACGGTGTCCCGGTCGTGCAGTATGTGGGCTCACAGGAGATCAATGGCTATATCCTCAAGCGGTATTCTCTGAAGAATAGGCACGAGCATCCTTTTTCTCTGGATCATTCAACGTGGACCTATGTAAAGGACATGCCTTGGGGAGAGGAACAGGAACAGGGTTTGCTCACAGAGCTTGAAGACAGCTATCGCCAGGGGACCTGGTTCAATCGAAGGTTCTTGCATGATGACAAACAGATTAAGTCGCCAGACGTCGTGCGTCGCCAGCTAGGCCTGGACCCTGAAAAGAAGACGGCGGTGGTGTTTTCTCATGTCTTGTGGGATGCCACCATCTTTTACGGAGAAGGAATTTTTGATGACTATGAGACATGGCTTGTAGAGACGGTGGCGGCTGCTTGTCAAAATTCATCCGTAAACTGGGTGGTGAAGTTGCATCCTGATTTGGTCTGGAAGTTGAAGTATGAAGGATTTACGGGGGAGCTACGGGACTCCTTCGCCATCAGAAGTAAGATAGGCCGTTTGCCAGATCACGTGAAATTGGTTCATCCGGAGACAGATATTAGCACGTTCTCTTTTTTTGGAATCACTGATTACTGTCTGACGGTCAGAGGAACAATCGGAATTGAGATGGCCTGTATGGGCGTTCCAGTGCTGACGGCAGGAACTGGGCGGTATTCTCATCTCGGCTTTACAGTGGATTCGGACTCGGCAGAGCAGTATCTTGACCGAGTCAAATTCATTCAAGATACTCCGAACATGTCGCCAGACAGTATTGAGTTAGCGCGCCGCTTTGCCTATTCCTTGTTTCGCCTCCGGCCTTGGAGAATGAAGAGTTTTGAAATGGTCAAATTGCCTTTAGACAAGACGGGGCATCCACTTGAGCGAAACTTCATTCCGCATCTGGGGCATACGAGAGAGTTTGCTAAGGCCGCGGATGCGACACAGTTTGCTGCATGGCTGGCGTCTGACCGTGTGGATTTTCTCGATCTGGAGTTTTGGACGCAGTGCCGATGAGCAGAGAACTCGCATGCTGAATCGCGATCATGATGTCAGCTGTCCGCTTTGTCTTGCACGAGATAATCCGATTCTCGAGACGGTATCGTTTGAAAGCCTACGACAGGTGTACTTAAAATCAGCACAATTTGATATAGAAACGTGCCTGCGGCAACCGTATCAAAGTTCGGTCTTGCAACTGACGCGTTGCCAGTCGTGTGGCCTTGAGTTCTATCCGACCGTGTTGGAGGGGAACGAAACGCTGTATGAGCATTTCGGCAAGGCGGATTACTACTACATGGCCGACAAGTGGGAATTTCGCGAAGCGCTGAAATGGATAAAAGACTCTCGAGCTGTATTGGAAGTTGGATGTGGGACAGGGGTCTTTATGGAGATGGTGAGGGAGCGTTTCCCTGAGAAAAGGCTTGTTGGGCTTGAGTATAATCAGACGGCGTCCGCAATCGCTCGAAACAAAGGCTTTGATGTGCGGGCTCAGTCGATCGAGGAACTTGCGAGTGGGGCAGAGCAATTTGATGCGGTATGCGCATTTCAGGTGCTTGAACATGTGCCGAATCCTGACAGCTTTTTGAAGGCGGTTGTCGGGTGTCTTCGGGGGAAAGGAGTTTGTGTCCTCACGGTCCCGAATCCTGATAGCTTTACAAAGTTTGCGGTCAATGATTTTGGGAACATGCCTCCTCATCACTTGACCAGGTGGTCCCAGAATGTCATGCGATGGGTTGCCGTTCATCATGGGCTGGAGATAGCGTCACTGAAGGAAGAACCCGTGGCTGCCTATCATCGTGAATGGTACAGAGTCACTCACCTTGCGAGAGTCTTGTCTGCCGTGTTGGGAATTCGGTGGGGGCGAATAGAAACTGGTTTTGGCCACAAAGTATTCAATTACGCGTGTCGAGTGATCGACCGAGCTGTGCCAAAATCTTTATGGCGCTATAACCGGTTTCCTGGGCACACGTTGCTCGCTGTGTTTAGAGCGAGCTAAAGTAGGTAGCGCGCACGTGAGAATTACTCACATCGGAACTGCTGACAATAGTGGAGGAGCGGCACGCGCATCTTTTCACCTGCATAAAGGCTTATTAGCGAAAGGGCATCATTCGTCGATGGTGGTTGGACAGCAGACTGAACAGCGTCCGGAGATTGACCGAATCGGGTTTCCTCGGACGTTGCTGGGAAAAGTATGTGATCGTTTTGTGCAGAAGTTCGAAACGTGGACCGGGCTTCAGTACTTATGGCAGCCACTAAAACACCGATTTCTCGATCATCCATCTGTGAAAAATGCAGACATCATCCATCTGCACAATCTTCACGGGAATTTCTTCTCTTTTTCAATTTTGCCAAAACTGTCGAAGGTGGCGCCACTTGTGTGGACCTTGCATGACACCTGGGCGTTGACAGGGCATTGTTCTTATAATTATGACTGTGAACGGTGGCAATCGGGATGTGGGCAATGTCCGAATCTCGGGGAATATCCGGAAATTTCGCTGGATACGACCGCAATGCTCTGGCGCAAGAAACATCAAAGCTATCGCAATTCGAGAATTACGCTGGCCGCGCCTTCCGAGTGGTTGTCAAAAATGGCTCAATCGAGTCCTTTGTTTGAAGGTTGTGAGGTTCGCTGTATCCCGTATGGGATAGATCTCCAGGAGTTTCGTCCAGGTGGTCAGTTGGAGGCTAGGGATGCACTGGCGATCCCTAGAGATGCGAAAGTCCTTATGGTTGTTGCATTTAATGAGAATGTGGAAGGGGCGAGTCGGAAGGGAGCCTCATTTTTTAAAGATGCGCTAACCGCGTTGGAGCTAAAACCCCGTCCCTGGATTCTCGCCGTTGGCAGTAAAGGTATGTTTGACGCGTTCAAAGAAACATTCTCCGTTCGAGAGGTCGGATATTTGAGTTCATCGAATATGATGCGCCAGTGCTATGCAGCAGCCGATGTGTTTGTGCTGCCGACGTTGGCAGATAACTTGCCCGTTTCTCTCATTGAAGCTACGGCATCTGGGACGCCAAGCGTGGCATTTCAGGTCGGTGGTGTTCCGGACATTGTCAGGCACAAGGAGACAGGGTACTTGGCCAAATACAAAGATTCCGGTGATTTGGCTCATGGCATCAACTGGATGCTGTCTGATGATTCTCGGCGGGTCTCGATGGGTCGGCGATGTCGTGAATTAGCGGAACGTGAATACTCGCTTGCGCTTGAAGTCGAGCGATATCTCGACCTCTATCATTCAGCGAAGATGGCAGGATACAAGAATGTTGATTCTTTTTGTTGCCAGTGACCTCGGTTAGCCGCACCAAATTGCAGTAGCCTTCCCGGAACCTCATTCGCCGATCACATCACACCAATCGATACTCGTCACTTTCCGACCAACGTTCATGGTATTTCCAGAGACCTCCTATGGAATCGTCAAGCGCCTCCAAGTGGTGGAGGCTTGGGTACGCTCCCTGAGCGCAAGGCTCGGGAAGGAGACGCTCTCGATCCTCGATGTTGGCTGCGGGACTGGTGACCATCTTACCTATCCCTTGGCTCTTCTGAACCATCAAGTCCTGGGTATCGATTTTCACGAGGCCTCGATCCAGGAGGCGAGATGCAGATATGTACGACCGAATCTCACTTTCCGGTCCGGTCAGCTTGATATCCTCCTGCAAGAGCGGCTTGTATTTGATCTCGTTATCTGTTCAGAAGTCCTCGAGCATCTGTATCAGCCCAAAGAGTTTCTCTGTGCACTGCGCCGCATGGTGAGACCGGGTGGTGCGCTTATCATTACGACGCCGAACGGCTATGGGTCATATGAAATGTTCTGTCATCTTCAGCGAGGGCTGCAGAAGTCAGGGGTTGATCAGGTACTGCGAGCTCTCGTGCATGCACGTCGTCGATCTAGAGCCACTGCTCGATCCGAGGGAGGTCAACAGAGTGGGGTGTTGCCGGTATCCGCAACCACGGGGTTCTTGAATATAGAATCAGGACATGTTCAGTTCTTTAAGGCCGGTGTCCTCAGCAACCTCTTTGGTGAGAGTGGATTTTTGCTGAGAGAACGACGAGCGAGAACGTTATTGTGCGGCCCCTATGTGGATGTGTTGCTCCGGTTGCCTCCGTTCCGACAAGCCGTCTATCAGATGAACAACCGCCTCGCGGATCTTTTGCCATTTTCCTGGTCTGCAGATTGGATGTTTCTTCTTGAACCTGACCCCAAGAGTCTGACGTGACGCGCGATTGCCCTCGGATCCTCGTGGTGACCGGCAATAACTTCAACCTTGTCAGTGGTGGTGGGATCACGCTCACGAATCTGTTCAAAGGTTGGCCGTCTGATTGCATTGCCAATGTCCATGAAGATGCGGCACAGGAGGACCATAGTGTGTGTCGGAATTTTTATCGGCTCTCTTCGAAAGAAATCCGATGGGCATGGCCATTTTCATTGGGTCAGGCTTGGTACGATCGAAGGAAGCGGGCTACAGTGGCCTCTGCCGATTGTGCTTCTGTGCAAGGCGCCTCTCTCATCAATTCGCACACGTCTGGCTGGACGCAGTACGCGAGGTCTGTGATGGGTGAGGGGATCCCCAAGTATGCCCGGTTAAGCCGATCACTCACCCAGTGGGTTGATGCGTTCGAGCCGACTCTTCTCTATGGGTTCCTCGGTTCGCTTGAGCAAATGGGGCTGATTCAGTTGCTTGCGACCTGGAAGAGGATTCCCATGGTCGTGCATATGATGGATGACTGGCCCTCCGTGTTATACAGTCGTGGCCTCTTAGCGCCTGTTGTTGGACCTCTTGTACGGCGAAAACTAGAAGTGGTCTTCGGCCAAGCAGCACAGAGGATGGCGATCTGCGATGATATGTGCGAAGAGTATCGCAGGCGCTATGACTATGACTTTCTCTCGTTTCAAAATGCCCTCGATGTGGATCGGTGGATGCCGTTTCGAAGAAGGCAATGGAAAGCGGGGTCTCCCTTTGTCGTTCGCTATGTCGGATCGATTGTGCCGGATGGTCAACGTCGGAGCCTTCAGGATATTTGCCAGGCAGTAGAGCAGTTGGCTTCATGCGGTGAACAGATTGAAATGTGGGTGCACACCTCAGCGGGCGATTCCAGCTACCTCCGGGAGGCAGGTTTCTCGTCCCGTTCAGTTCATCTCGAAGGTCCACCTGGCCAAGAGCAGATCGCACGCCTCCTCGCGGAAGCCGATCTGTTGGTATTGCCCTACAATTTTGATCAACGGAGTGCCCGCTACATTAAGCTCTCTCTTCCAACGAAGGCGCCAGCCTATATGATATCTGCCACTCCGATCCTTGTGTACGCGCCGGGCGATGTCGCCACAGCCAAGTATGCGATGCGTGAGGGATGGGGGCACGTGGTATCCACGCAGGATATTTCCGTGCTCCAAGATGAACTCCGACGGCTAATGAAGGATGATGTGGTGCGTCAGCGGTTGGGTGAGCGTGCTCACTCATTGGCCTGCGAGCGGCACAATGCAGCGACGATACGGCCTGCATTCTGGAAAGCGCTGACCGATGCGACCCAGGGCTCTGCCCAAACAAGACCTGCGAGGGAGGCCTGTTCGATAGTGACAACGAAAGATACCCATGAATAACGATGTTCAACAGTTCTGGGAGCAGGAAGCGTGCGGGACGGGAAATGCCATTGTCGGCGAGCGGGATCCATACACGAAAGATTGGTTCGAACAAATCGAACAGCATCGGTATCGAGTGGAGCCGTATATTCATTCGATTGCCCAGTTCACGCGACATCATGGGAAGCGGGTCTTGGAGGTGGGTGTCGGGGCGGGTAGTGATCATCTGCAATGGGCCCGTGCAGGGGCAGAGTGCTATGGAGTCGATTTGACTCGGCGCGCCATTGAGATCACGCAAGCTCGGTTCAATCTGTATGGTTTCAAGACGAACCTACGGCAGATCGACGCCGAGATCTTGCCGTTTCCTGACGACAGCTTTGATGTTGTCTATTCATGGGGCGTGATTCATCACGCGGAGCATCCTGAGCAGATCGTCAGGGAAGTCCGTCGAGTTCTCAAACCATCCGGCCTTTTCATTGGGATGCTATATGGGCGGCACTCACTGGTCGCCGTGAAGTTGTGGGTGAAGCATGCGCTCTTGGGAGGCCAACCCTGGAGAACCTTGAGTGATGTGATCTATCACCATATGGAGAGCATAGGAACCAAGGCCTATACGCTACGCGAATTACGGACTGTTTTCACAGAATTTCGATCCGTCGAGCTGACCCCACTGCAAACAATATATGACCAGAGTCATCTGCCTGCATGGCTGTGCGGACTTGTTCCGAGTCGATATGGTTGGTTTATCGCGGTGCGCGCGATCAAATGATTCAAGGAGTTTCTTGGAATGGGCAAGGTTCTCATGGCATGTGCAAACTATTGGACGAGTCCATTCCAGGTTGGTAGCCATCACCTAGCTAGAGGGTTGGCCAGAGCCGGGTGGACCGTCGGATTTGTCTCAGATCCTATTTCGCCTTTTCACTGGGTCAGCTCTCCGCGGCAGGAATTGTCCAAGCGATACGATTTGTATCGTACGGGGGGCGTATGGAATAGAGAGAGAAGTATCTGGACCTATGTGCCTGGGGCGTTCATGACGCCTCACAATAAGCCGCTCCTTCGCTCCCGCATGGTTGGGCAATCGTGGTCCCGCTGGACATCGCCCTCTCTTTCTCATCTCATATCACGACAGGGGTTCGGCGATGTCGATCTGCTCTATTGCGATAGCCCGAAGCATCTCTCGTGGTTGGGGGCCATACGGCGGAAAAAACTGATCTATCGTGTGGCGGACAATGCAAAAGGATTCTCCCGCACAACCCCTGCAGCTTGCGCACAGGAGGAGGAATTGGCTCGTATGGCCGATCTCGTCGTGTATAGCGCGGGCACGCTTGAGGAGTACGTGCGCTCTTTACATCCGCGACAGATGGCCCATCTCCCTAACGGCGTCGACTTTGAACATTTTTCAGGCGGAATGCCTCTAGTGCCAAACGAGTATAAGACCATTGCTAGGCCGATTGCGGTCTACGCAGGGCATCTCGATTCCTGGTTCGATTACGAGCTACTCAATGTGGTGGCCGAGGCCCTTCCGCATGTGTCGTTTGTGATTATAGGAGGCACTCGTGGCGCCTATCGAGACCTGAGGCCGCTGCTGAATATTCATCTCCTGGGGACGCGACCATTCTCAGAGCTTCCACGATTTCTTCGGCATGCAGATGTAGGAATTATTCCCTTTGATGTGACCGGACATCCTCAGCTCGTTCACAACATTCACCCGCTGAAGCTCTACGAGTATATGGCGTCCGGACTGCCGGTTGTGGCATCGCGATGGAAAGAACTCGAACACATCGAGAACCCTGCGATCCTGTGTGACACAGCAGAGGAGTTTACCCGTGCCATTTCAGATGCGATCCGCCAAACCCCCGATAGAGCTGCCTTGGTACGGTTTGCCAGCCAGCACGATTGGAGCCACCGAATAGACCGGCTACTTGAACTGACAGGGGCTTGTTCTCCCGTCTAGGCGGAGGAAGAAGTGTCCGGCATGCTGACTATTGACGTAAGAATGATTCAAGCCGCAGGAGTGGGGACATACATCCGTCAGCTGGTTCCCCGAGTGGCCTCAGCGCTTCGTGCCCATTCGATCTCTCTGATCGGGGATGCGGATCTTCTCAAGACCTTTCCTTGGAGTCGAGAACGTCCGTTTCGCGTCATCGATTGCAAGGCCCCGATCTATTCTGCCCGTGAACAGATCGAGCTTCCTATGAAGATCCCGAAGGAAACAGCTCTGTTCTGGTCTCCACACTATAATCATCCCCTTCTCTATAGAGGACGGGTACTCGTTACCGTCCACGATACATTTCATCTGGCCATGCCTGAGTTTGTCAGTGGCTGGCATCGACGGATGTATGCCTCCATCATGTTTCGTGCAGTCCGAAAAAAGGCTGATGGAATTCTTTGTGTCTCTGAGTTTGGGAAAGAGCAATTGGTGATGTTCTGCCCACAGGGGAAACAGTCGGTTACCGTTGTCTATAACGGTGTGGATCGAGGCTGGCAGGCAAGTTCGGCATGGTCGTCTCCTCACCCAAAGCCGTACATTCTGTTCGTTGGCAACGTCAAGCCGCATAAAAATTTGCGCCGATTGCTTGATGCATTTATGCTCGTGGAGAAAGAGCCCTGCGATCTTGTGATCGTTGGGCGCCACGAAGGATTTATCACGGGTGATCCGGACCTTGTGCTGCATGCATCTCGAATGAAAGAACGGGTGCACTTTCTTGGTGAGATCGACCACGAGGACGAACGCTTGCGTCACTACTATGCGGCCGCCGAGGCATTGGTGCTTCCGTCACTGTATGAGAGTTTTGGGTTGCCGGCGCTTGAAGCGATGGCGCTTGGATGTCCAGTCATTGTGTCAAAAGTCGGGGGGCTTCCCGAGGTATGTGGAGATGTCGCGCTCTACGTGAATCCCTATGATGTTTCCGACATTGCCACTCAAATTGAGCGGATTCTCACGGATCGAACCTTGCGGGACAGGCTGAAGCAGGCGGGGATTGCGCGTGCCGAGCAGTTTGATTGGGATCGTGCTGCAACTTCCACTGTGGAGGTCATTACCGATCTTCTCGGATCAAAGGTTGGTTCTTGCTAGGGGAAGTGTGGTGAGGGTTGCGATTGTTCATGACTGGCTCGTCAGTATGCGTGGGGGAGAACGATGTTTTGAGGTCCTCTGTGAGCTATTCCCAAATGCGGACGTTTTTACACTTGTGCATCGGAAAGGGCATGTTTCTCCTATCATCGAAAAACATTCTATTCGGACCAGTTTCATTCAACGTCTGCCTTTGTCGGGCACGCACTATCAACGCTATTTGCCGCTATTCCCCCTGGCGATCGGGTCCTTCGTTTTTCGTGATTACAATCTGATCATCAGTTCAAGCCACTGTGTAGCGAAAGGGCTGCGTGTGCCTGACGACGTCTGCCATGTCGCCTATATTCATACACCAATGCGATACATCTGGGACCAATTCGACGCATACTTCGCTGAAGGGCGAGCGGGGTGGCTGACACGAACAGCCATGGGTTTGCTGCGCCGACCACTTCAACGATGGGATGTATCGTCAAATGACGGTGTGCATCGGTTTGTCGCCAACTCTGAGCATGTGGCACGACGAATACGTTCTTATTGGGGGCGGGAAGCAACCGTTCTGTATCCGCCGGTGGACTGGCAGTCGTTCGCCGCGTCCAATCAGGACGAGGGCTTCTACTTGCTCGTCACAGCGTTGGTCCCCTACAAGAGAGTGGATCTAGCCATTGAGGCTGCTAATCGGATGAAGTTCTCACTGAAAATTATAGGAACAGGTCAGGACGAACAGCGCCTAAGGGAGCTAGCTGGTCCGAGTGTTGAACTGCTTGGCTGGCAGCCTGATTCTGCGATTCGTCAGCACTACGCTCGTTGCAAGGCTCTCCTCTTTCCTGGCGAAGAAGATTTTGGTATCGTTCCACTCGAGGCGATGGCGTGCGGAAAACCGGTCATAGCCTACGCCAGGGGTGGGGCGTTAGAGACAGTGGTGTCGCTGTTGCCACGCGAGCCCTTCGCGTGGAAGGAAAAAGCTATGGGCATGCCGCTTCGGGCCAGCAACGAATACTACCCTACCGGCGTGTTTTTTGATGAGCAGAAGCCGGAATCTCTGGTCGAAGCGGTCGAAATTTTTGAGCGCCATCAGAATAGGTTTGATCCGGAGAGGATTCGATCGCATGTGGAGCCCTTCGACAGGAAATATTTTAAGGAACGAATGAGTCAGTTGATCGAAACAAGCTTGGAGGGTTTCCGTCGTACCCGCTTATGCTGAAACGCCATTCGCAATTTCTTCAGAGTCTCCTCTTTCTGTTTGATCTGGCCCTGATCTCTGCCTGCTGGATTGCATCCTACTACGTTCGTTTCGTGGGCGGATGGGGGCCGGTTGAGATGGGTGCTCCACCTCTGGAAGTGTATATCTATTTACTTGTGCCTATCCTGTTCGTCTGGGGAGTATCCTTTCGGGCATTTGATTTGTATCGGCCCAGACGGATGGGTTCCCATCTGGCCGAGGTGTTCGATATTGCTATAGCCAATTCCTTGTCGGTGTTGATTCTCATCGGGTTGACGTTCTTCGTGCGCCAGTTCGAATATTCGCGGCTTGTGTTTCTGTATTTCTGGGTGTTGAATCTTGTGGCGCTCGGCTTTTCAAGGATGGTTTTTCGCGAAGGTTTGAGGTTTTTCAGAAAGCAGGGTTACAACCAGAGGCATTGTCTCATCATTGGGGCGGACAAACTCGGACAGCGAATCGCCCATTCACTGTCGCTTCACCCGGAGTTCGGCCTCAAGGTCCATGGCTATTTGACCCAACAGCCGAAAAAAATTGGGCAAACCTTTGAAGGGGTGACGGTTATCGGTCTGTACGGAGATCTGGAAAAATATGCGCCAGTGTTAGACATCATCTTTCTTTGTCTGCCCCTGGAGGACCAGCCGGTAGCGGAAAAGATGTTGGGGTATCTTGCGACAACGACTGCCGAAGTGAAAGTCGTCCCGTCGATCTATGAGTTTATTACCCTCCGTGCTGAGGCCGAAATGTTTGAGGGGTTGCCGATTATCACGCTGCAAGGCTCTCCCCTGTATGGATGGAACACGATCCTTAAGCGTAGCAGTGATGTCATCGGTAGCGTGATCGCGCTTTCCCTTACACTGCCTGTGCAAGGGATTATTGCATTGCTGATTAAACTGACTTCTCCGGGTCCGGTTTTCTTTAAGCAGGAGCGCATGGGGTTAGATGGAAAACCCTTCATGATGCTCAAGTTTCGTACGATGCAGGTTGATCAGCCTGGCGACACGGTGTTGTTGACTCCAATGAATGATCCTCGGGTGACTCCGATCGGCAAGTTTTTGCGCCGAATGAGTCTCGATGAACTGCCTCAGTTTTGGAATGTGCTGAAAGGCGATATGAGTGTGGTGGGGCCGCGACCGGAACGGTCCTGGGTGGTCGAGGAAGTTCGAAAACAGATTCCCCTGTATATGCTCAAGCATAAGATGAAAGCCGGGATTACAGGCTGGGCGCAAGTCAGCGGCTGGCGTGGCGACACCTCGCTGGAAAAGCGAATTGAGTTCGATTTGTATTACATCGAGCATTGGTCCATCTGGCTCGATCTGAAGATTATGTGGCTGACGATATGGCAAGGTTTTGTCCACAAGCATGCCTATTGACCGTCTACTGCTGGAGAGCCGCCCTCGCTCATCGGTTGCGCATTGACTGATTGCTACCTTTTCTTGTGTTTGTAGAGCGTGATTGTTAAGATCGCCTGACTTTCAAACGATCTTTTCCATGGCGTCCAGACTAACACCTCCACGACGACACCGCCCACGTTCTTCTGTAGCACCACTTTCTGTGCTCCGTGGGATCAAGCTGTTTGCCACCGACGTTGACGGGGTGTTGACGGATGGAGGAATGTACTATGCCGAGTCCGGCGATGAATGGAAGAAATTCAATACGCGCGATGGGATGGGGATCAAATTGTTGCAGAGGGCCGGGATCATTACAGCCATCGTGACCCAGGAGCGGACGAAACTGGTCGCACGGCGAGCCGAGAAGCTCACGATTCCCGAGTTGCACCAAGGGGTCATGGATAAGTTATCGCTGGTTCGCGACATGTCGGCCCGATATGGACTTACACTCAGCCAGGTCGCCTATATTGGCGATGACATCAACGACCTTGAGACGCTGAAGGCGGTCGGATTTTCGGCCACACCGGCCGATGGGATGCCGCAGATTGCTGCGGCGGTCGACTATATCTGCAGGAAGAAGGGCGGAGAGGGGGCGGTTCGTGAAATCATTGAAATGATTCTGGACGCCCAGGGGCATCGCACACAATAACCATCAATCGTTAAACGGTAGAGGCATCGAAGGATTACACGTATGGCCAGTCATCATTCAAGTATCGTGAGTAACGATCTGAGTTCCCATCTGTATCCCGTCATCATGGCAGGCGGAAGCGGCACCAGGTTTTGGCCGCTGAGCCGGCAGCTGTTTCCCAAACAGTTGCTGCGGATTATGGGAGACGAAACGCTGATTCAGCAGACCATGCGTCGCGTAGTCTGTGCGTCAGCGCCGAACCGGGTGATGATTTCCACAAATCCTGCCCAGGCAGAGTCCATTCGCGTCCAGTTGAGTGAATGGAAGGACGCGCTTGCAGATAATTTTGTGCTTGAACCGGAAGGGCGTAATACCGCTCCGGCCATTGCGTTGGTGGCGTTAGAACTCGTCCGTCGGGATCCAGACGCAATTATGGTGGTGGTGCCGGCCGATCATATCATCAAAGGGCAGCGCGCGTTCGATGCAGCAGTCTTGTTGGCGGCGACGTTGGCGGCGCAGGACTATCTGGTGACGTTCGGCATCAAGCCGATCCGTCCGGAAACCGGCTACGGCTATATCAGGCCGAATAGGAAAGTGACGTTGAGAAAACAGGGGCTGCTTAAGGGGCACCCAGTCAGCCGGTTTGTTGAAAAACCCAACGCCGCCAAAGCGGCGCAGTACCTCAAGGCCGGGGACTATTATTGGAACAGCGGGATGTTCGTGTGGCGCGCCGCGACCATCCTGGATGAAATCAAGCGTCATCAACCCACCCTCTTTGGTGGGATCGATCGAATCGGTCGATTGATGCAGTCGGGGTCGCCTCGGCAGGCCATCGACGATGCCTACCGCGCACTCACGCCGGTCTCAATCGACACGGGTGTCATGGAGCGATCGAAGAAAGCGGCGATCGTTCCCGTGTCATTCCAGTGGTCTGACGTCGGGAGTTGGGGGAGTTTGGATGAGGTGGCGTCGAAGGATAAGGCCGGCAATGTTGTCATCGGTCGTGTGGTCGACCTGGGCAGCCGCCGGTCGATCGTCTATGGAGATCGCCGCCTTGTGGCGACGATCGGGCTGACCGACATGGTGGTCGTCGATACGCCGGATGCCACATTGGTCTGTCCAAAATCCCGTGCGCAAGATGTGAAGCAGTTGGTCGATGTTCTCAAAAGCCAGAATGCACCGGAATATCTTGAACACATGACGGTGCATCGGCCTTGGGGCTCCTATACGATTCTGGAAGAGGGACCGGGGTATAAGGTGAAGCGCGTGACGGTGAAGCCGGGAGGGCGGCTCTCACTACAGATGCATCATCGACGAAGCGAGCATTGGGTGGTCATTGCCGGGACGGCGAGGGTGACCAGGGGCGATGAGGTCTTTGATCTCAACGTGGGCCATAGTACAGAAATTCCTCTTGAAACCAGACATCGGTTGGAAAACCCTGGCCAAGAGATGCTGCATATCATTGAAGTGCAAAATGGGCCCTATCTTGGGGAAGACGATATTGTGCGGTTTCAGGATGATTATGGGAGAGGCGTGAAATAGTGAAGAGTGATCAGCGATGGGTCGGGATATTCTCTATCCTGCATGACTGACCACTCATCACGCATCACTCATCACAGGAGTTAGGAATGGGACTTTTTCGCGAATATGATCTGCGAGGCATCGTGGGCCAGGAACTCACCGATTCAATTACTGAACAAGTGGGTCGTGCCTACTGCACCTATGTCAAAGATCGGGGAGTGAAGACGATCTCGGTCGGGCGGGATGGCCGACTGAGTTCACCGGGGCTCCACAACGCGCTTGTGCGAGGACTCCTCGCCGGCGGATTGAATGTCGTGGATATCGGGATCTGTCCTTCGCCGCTCGTATATTTCTCCCTGTTTCAGCTACCGGTTGACGGCGGTATCATGATTACCGGGAGCCACAATGCGGCTGAATACAATGGATTGAAGATCTGCATCGGGAAGCATGCCATTTATGGAGATGAGATCCAGGCGCTTCGAGCCGTGATGGAAGCCGGGTCGTTTGTCTCTGGAGCGGGACAGCTATCGGAACATCCTATCATTCCCGATTATTTGGCCTACATAAAGACACACTTCTCCCACGTCGATGCCAAGCGCCTGCATGTGGTCATCGATTGTGGGAATGGGGTGGCGTCGTTGGTGGCTCAACAGGCGTTGGAGCTCTTGGGTTGTCGTGTGACAGGGATCTATTGCGATCTCGATGGGAGATTTCCAAACCATCATCCTGATCCCACGGTATTAGAGAACCTCGACGATCTGATTCATGCGGTCAAACAGCACAGGGCCGATGTCGGGATCGGGTACGATGGCGATGCCGACCGCATTGGGACCATTGATGAACAGGGAAATGTGTTGTGGGGCGATCGCCTGATGGTGATCTACGCACGTGATATTTTGGCGGCAAAGCCTGGGAGTACCATCATCTCAGAGGTCAAGTCCTCGCAGAGTCTCTACGACGATATTGCGAAGCGGGGGGGGCGGCCAATCATGTGGAAAACCGGTCATTCCCTGATCAAGGCGAAGATGAAGAGCGAGCAGGCTGTCTTGGCCGGCGAAATGTCCGGGCACATGTTCTTTGCCGATCGATATTTTGGGTATGACGACGCGATCTATGCTTCATGCCGACTGGTGGAGATTCTGGCCAAGACGACTCGCTCCCTCTCCTCGTTGGTGGCTGATCTTCCCAAAACATCCGTCACGCCGGAGATTCGTGATGATGTATCGGACTCCATGAAGTTCGAGGTGGTCAGACATGTGAAGGAACAGCTGGCCGTCTATGCGAAGACCGGCGAAGCGCTTGGCCCGTCCAAGCTGGTGGTCCGCGATGTTGTGACCATCGATGGTGTCCGCGCCATCTTCGATGATGGGTGGGGCCTGATTCGAGCCTCAAATACTCAGCCGGCCCTCGTGTTACGTTTCGAAGCCACTTCGCCGGAGCGATTGGCCATGCTCCGCGCAGTGATCGAGGGCGAGTTGGCTAAGGCCAAACAAGCTCTTGGCTGTTAGCAGGATGCTGAACTGGAACCGTGAAACGTGAGGCGTGAAACGTGAAACGAGGGTCAGGCGCGGGGCTGCGAACCCTCCCCTGTCCAGCCGGGTTGTCTTGTTTATTTGGTCTATCTGGTTTGTCTGGTTTTTCGGTTGAACAAAACTAATTAGATGAACCAGACAAACCGGCTACTACTGCCTGTTATTTTTTCTCACACCCGGTTCGTTCTTGCCTGCTTGATCCTGAGTGCTATGAGCGGGACGGTCTTGTGGGCAGAACCTCACAGCGCTCCTCCATCAGCGCGATCCTTTCAAGTCGGGGAACAGCTCACCTACGACATTTCTTGGCTGAACATCACGGCCGGCACAGCCGTGATGGCGGTCAGTGATGCCGGTATGGACGGTGGCCGTTCGCGGGCGAAATTGATCACGACGGCGCAGTCGAGGCCGGCCATCACCAAATTCTTTCCTGTGGATAACCGGGTTGAGTCCATTGTGGATTCTGCCACGTTACTTCCAGAGCATCTGTTCTTCAAGCGGAGAGAAGGAAAGAAGAAAGAGGATATTGAATATACGTTTCATCAGAACGATGGGAAGGTCACGATGGTGAAAGGAGGAGAGACCGAAACATTGGAGATGCCTCCCGGCACCCAAGACGTCATCTCCTGTCTCTATTTTGCGCGGAGTGAGCTCTCGTTCCAGCCAGGCGCATCGCTTACCATGAATGTGTTTCATGATAAAAGGAATCGTAAACTGGACGTGCGGGTTGAGGAGATTGAGACGGTCAGCGGTCACTGGGGCGAAGTTGAAGCGGCCCGCGTGTTGGTCGTGATGCCATTCCAAGGTCTGTTTCTCAACCAGGGGAATATCCGCGTCTGGTTTACCAACGATGAGCGGCGCATTCCGGTTCGCATGAAGGCCAAGGTCATCATCGGGTCGATCGTCGCCGATCTCGTCAATCGAGGGCTGGCTCCTTTACCGATTCAATGAGGAAAGCAACCGTTCGTTGCCCGCCCTCCTCAAAACGGTTATACTTAGGCCAACCATGAGTCAGATTCCTCTTACATTAAGCAGATTTATCGCCCAGAAGCAGACGATCGACCATGAAGCTGGAGGGGGACTTGCGCATCTTCTGGGTCAGATCGGTTTGGTTGGGAAATTGATTGCGAAGGATCTGAGACGTGCAGGGCTCATCGATATCCTGGGAACGACCGGCGAGGTTAACGTACAGGGTGAGACGGTTAAGAAGCTGGATGAGATTGCGAACGAGACGTTTCTGAAAGCATTTCGCCAGAGTGAACACGTATGTGCGCTGGCGTCTGAGGAAATGGAAAAACCAGTTCTGCTTCCAGAGAATTGGCCGCTGGCCCAGTACATGCTGCTCTTCGATCCGCTCGATGGCTCATCGAACACAGATTGTAATATGCCGCTCGGGACGATTTTTTCCGTCGTGAAGTCTCAGCACAAAGACCGGATGCCGACCATGGACGACCTTGTCTGCAATGGAACGGAGCAAGTGGCTGCCGGCTATCTTCTCTACGGGGCCAGCACGATGCTGGTGTATACGATTGGACAAGGAGTCCACGGGTTTACATTGGAGCCCGGCATCGGCGAATATCTCTTGTCCCACGAGCAGATCCGCACTCCTGCCCGGGGTAAGATCTATGCCGTAAACGAGGGGAATTATCATCAGTGGCCGGAAGGGACGAAGAAATATTTCGACTATCTCAAAATAAAAGATACCGCCACGGGGAGGCCCTACAGTGGGCGTTATTCCGGCTGTCTGGTGGCTGACGTGCACCGGATTCTCCTCGGGGGAGGCATCTATCTCTATCCAGGTGAGCTGAACAAGCCTGAAGGTAAGCTCCGGTTGCTCTACGAAGGCAATCCGTTGGCGTGGCTCGTGGAGCAGGCCGGTGGCAAGGCCAGCACCGGCACCACACGTATCCTCGACGTGGAGGCCAAGCAATTGCACCAAAGGGTGCCGTTAATCATCGGCAGTGCGAACGACGTGCGTGATGCCGAGGAGTTCATCCAAGGCAAACGATAACGATCAATCGTTAAGGGTGAAAAGTACAACGGGAAACGAAGGGGAGTGCGGCCAGGTTTCAGACGTTTCACATTTCACCTCTCACGTGTAACATTCCCTGAATCCACAGGAGGTTGAGCATGGGTGACCGGATACAAGAGATTCTGAGCTGGTATAGCAGCGACAATGTGGGAACACGCACGAATATTGCGCGCCTCCTGCGGTCCGGCAAGCTTGCTGGGACGGGAAAATTGGTCATTCTTCCGGTGGACCAAGGATTCGAGCATGGTCCGGCTCGGAGCTTTGCCTCCAATCCAGGGGGGTATAATCCTCTCTATCATTTTCAATTGGCCATCGATGCCGGCTGCAATGCCTACGCAGCTCCGCTGGGATCCCTTGAGGCCGGCGCCGCTGAGTTCGCCGGACAGATTCCGCTGATTCTCAAGTTGAACAGTCACGATGTCTTGCATGACGAGAAAGACCCCTTGCCCTCGGTCACCGGTAGTGTAAGGGATGCGCTTCGCCTCGGTTGTTCGGCGGTCGGATTTACAATCTATCCCGGGTCCTCGCACTGCAACGCCATGTATCAGCAGCTGCGCGAGATTGGAGAAGAGGCCAAGGACTGTGGCTTGGCCGTTGTCGTGTGGTCGTATCCTCGCGGGTCGGTGCTGAGCAAGGAAGGGGAGACCGCCATCGATGTGGTGGCCTATGCGGCGCAGATTGCGGCCCAACTCGGCGCCCATATCATTAAGGTCAAGCTTCCCACCGCGCATCTTGAACAGGCTGCGGCGAAGAAGGTATATGAATCGGTCAAAATTCCGATCGCCACGCTGGCGGAGCGGGTGAAGCATGTGGTCCAGAGTTCGTTCGATGGGCGTCGGATCGTCATTTTCTCCGGAGGGGCCAAGAGCGATGACCAGCATGTGTTTGAGGAGGCGCGCGCTATTCGTGACGGCGGCGGATTTGGCTCCATTATTGGGAGAAACTCGTTTCAGCGGCCTAAGGCGGAGGCGATCAAATTTCTCCATGCCATCATGGGAATATATTCCGGCGAGAAGCAGTGATGCAGAGGTTGTCTATCGCAGGCCGCTGACAATCGGTTGATATCAGAGTACTCTCAGGATGCTCAAAAAGGCTGTCCAGCAAGGCCGCAGCGAGTGCGGTAAGCTGAGGTCGAGGTTCAGGTTAAGTGAAGACCTAACTCTGCTTTCTCAGCCTTGACCTCAGCCGTAACCTTCTGAACGCTGGCGGACTTTTTCAGCATCTTGTTAGGTCACGAGAAGATGAAACGCAAGGACCACCTATGACACTCGTTCGCGCAGGGTTGCTTCCACTTGCATTGGTGACTGGAGGGATTATTATCGGCGTGGTGGTGGCGTCCAACCTGGGGTGGTTGCCGGCCGGTACAGCCGGGCCTGAGCCGATTCCCAGCCAGATCCCTAACCCGGTCGTGCGCCCGGTGGCGACCGCACCACAGTTGCCGATGACAGGGGGGAGTGGAAAAAACTTCGTTGAGATCGCTAAATCGGTGAAGCCTGCCGTCGTCAACATTGCGGCGACGCGAAATGGAAAATCAGGAGAAGGTCCGCACGGCTCGCCGCTCGAAGATCCATTTTTCCGCAAGTTCTTCGGCGATGAATTTTTTAAGCGTGATCGTGAAGCCCCTCAGCGGGAGCCAAAAGAGCGAGGTCAAGGGTCGGGGGTGATTGTCGAGTCCAATGGGTTGATCATCACGAATAATCATGTGGTGAACAAAGCCGACGAGATTCGGGTCTTTTTGTCGGACAAGCGGGAGTTTAAGGGGAAGCTGATCGGGACCGATGCGAAGACGGATATCGCGATTGTGAAAATTGAAGCGACTGGGCTCCCGACCATTCCTTGGGCCGATTCCGACCAGCTTGAGGTTGGAGAGTATGTGCTGGCGGTGGGGAGTCCGTTCGGCCTCACCCAGACCGTGACCATGGGGATTGTCAGCGCAGTCGGGCGAGCCAGCATGGGCATTGCCGAATACGAAGATTTCATCCAAACCGATGCGGCGATTAACCCGGGCAATTCCGGAGGTGCGTTAGTCAACGTGCGCGGCGAATTAGTCGGGATCAATACGGCGATTTTCAGTCAAAGCGGCGGCAATATGGGGATCGGGTTTGCGGTGCCGAGCAATCTGTCGCGTGCCATCATGGATCAGTTGGTCAAGACGGGGAAGGTCGTCCGTGGCTGGCTCGGTGTCGCCATTCAGGATTTGACTCCTGAGTTGGCTTCGCAGTTCGGGATCACCGAGACGAAGGGTGTCCTCGTCAGCGACGTGATGGAGGAGAGTCCCGCAAAGAAAGCGGGATTTGAGCGCGCAGATGTCATTGTCGAATATGACGGCAAGCCGATGGATTCACCGACGCATTTGCGCAATGCCGTTGCGCAGACACCGATCGGGAAGAAAGTGTCGGTGAAACTGATTCGCGATAAGAAGCCTAAGACGATGGATGTGACGATTGTGGAGCAGCCAAAATCGTTAGGACAGTCCGGTGCGGAGGAAAATAAGGAATCTGCCGCACCAACAGGGATGCTCTCGGATCTTGAAGTCCGTGAGCTCAACGATGAACTCGCGTCTCGGTATGGAGTGAAGACTAGCGAGCGTGGCGTGGTTGTCGTGGGGGTCAAGTCCGGAAGCACGGCAGAAGAAATGGGTGTGCGCGAAGGCGATATTATTCTCGAAGTCAATCGAAAGACGGTGACATCGCTCAAGTCCTACGAACGAGCCGCGTCCGGTCTTGCCAAGGATCAAGCGGTTCTCTTGCTGCTCAAACGGAAGGGGCAGGCGATCTATCTCACACTGCGGCCCTGAGAGACATTTGGGAAGGTTGAGGCTAAGGTTGAGGTTCAGTGGCGAAGCGAGATCTTTGCTCAACCTGAACCTCGACCTCAACCTATCTCTTTCACTACGGCCTTGCCCATGACCACGACTCGCGTACCCCGCATCCAACCAATTTCCCGTCAGGCCCCGTTGGTCGTGGCGCTTGTGCCGGCTGCCGGACGTGGGCTTCGGATGGGGGGCGCTATTCCCAAGCAATTTCTTTCATTGGGTGGGGAGCCATTAATTCTACAGTCGTTACGGACATTGCAGGCCGCTCCCGGTATCGATCAAATCGTGCTTGCGGTTCCGCTTGCAGACGTGGAGTATTGTGAGAACGAGATCGTTTCGCGGCATCGTTTGACCAAAGTGACAAAGGTGGTGGCTGGTGGCGCCGAGCGCCAGGATTCCGTACGATCCGCGCTCGCTCAGGTCCATCCAGAGACAGAGATTGTGCTTATCCATGACGCCGTACGGCCATTTATGACGCTTCGGATGATTGCCGAGGTTGTGGCGGCGGCGAAAAAAGAGGGTGCGGCGATTATTGCGCTTCCGATGCGGGATACCGTGAAGCAGGTGCGGACGGATGGGACGATCGAGCGAACGGTCGATCGTACGCCTTTGTGGCTTGCGCAAACTCCTCAGGCTTTTCGACGGGACTGGATCGAGGCCGCTCACACGAAAGCGCATGCCGAAGGGGTTCGGGCCACCGACGACGCCTTCCTGGTGGAATGGCTGGGGTATCCGGTGGCCGTCGTCGAGGGGAGTGGGGAGAACATCAAAGTGACGAGGCCTGAAGATATGGTGATTGGCGAGGCCATTCTGGCGTCGAGGGTGAAAGAGGGTGAACCGGGCAAGAAGAGTTCCAAGGGCACGAGGAGTACGTCGCGCCGGCCTCGTCAGCGTCGCTGACAGACGGTGTGTGGCAAAGATGAGGAGCGTGTATGGCGATGCGAGTGGGCTGTGGTTATGACATCCATCCGTTAGGGCCAGGGCGAAAGCTGATTCTCGGCGGGATCGAGGTGCCCCACAATAAGGGTCTGTTGGGGCATTCCGACGCTGATGCGTTGGTCCATGCCCTCTGCGATGCGTTGCTCGGCGCGATGGGTGAAGGAGACTTAGGTCGACATTATCCCAGCTCCGACCAGCGGTTCAAAGATATTTCGAGCCTGAAGTTGCTGGAGGATGTCGTCGGGAAGATGCGGGGAAAGGGGTACCGCATCGTGAACGTCGATACGGTCATTATCGCGCAAGCCCCTCGGCTCAGTTCGCATTTGGCTGCCATGCAGAAGCAGATGGCGCGGGTGCTCGGGGTCGATCCTGACCTCGTCAACGTCAAGGTCAAGAGCGGAGAGGGAATCGGCATGATCGGTCGGGAGGAGGGCATTGCCGCTCAGGCGGTCTGTTTGATCGAGCAGCCTCCGACAGCGTAAGATATTTGGCTATGATTCTGAAAGCGATTAAAGAGGATCTGCGGGCCATATTTGACCGAGATCCGGCTGCAACCAGCTGGGTTGAAGTTGTGCTGACCTATGCAGGGTTTCATGCGTTGCTTGCGTACCGGATTTCACATTGGTTGAAGTTCTATAACGTGCCGTTTGTTCCTCGAGCCATTTCTCAAGTGGCTCGCGTGCTGACAGGGATTGAAATCCACCCCTCTGCGAAAATCGGCACCGGGTTCTTCATCGACCATGGCATGGGGGTCGTAATCGGCGAGACCGCAGAGATCGGAGATTATGTGACCCTCTTCCAGGGCGTGACGCTTGGAGGGACAGGCAAGGAGCGAGGGAAGCGCCACCCCACGCTCGGCAATCATGTGGTCGTCGGGGCCGGGGCCAAAATCCTCGGCGGGATTACGATCGGCGATAATGTGAAGATCGGCGCCAATTCAGTTGTGCTCAAGCCTGTTGCCGCCAATTCCACCGTCATCGGTGTGCCGGCCCGCGTCATTAAAACTCAAGGCGAACGGCTCCCCGACGCTACCATGGACCACAGCAACCTGCCAGACCCCGTCAGTGACAGGCTCTTGGCGCTCGAACAAGAATTGATCGAGCTGCGCAAGAAGCTGGAGAATCAAGACTCCCCCCGCCTGTTCTAGCCCCGAACTCTCATCATCGATACACGTATTCAGTTTGGCATATTGGTTCCGCTACTCCTGCCCATGTCTGCATCTTGTCATCCAATCAGCTTATGAAGGGGGGGCATGTCCATGGAGTCCCACATCTGGTTATGTGAGTGAGCTGCTGCGTGGTTTGTTCGGGGTGAGGGTAGGATGTGGGAATGTGCCCCGAGGCCCGAATGGGCCGCGGGGCGAGCATCTTAGCTGGAGAGGCAGGTGCTCATAAACGTCTTACGGTCATCGCCCTTGAGTTTCTTTGCGCCTGCTTCTTTATTGCATGTTTTCATCTTGTTCTGTTGAGTTGCGCCTGCCCCCGCTGCCGCCTTCGTTGCTTTCTCGGGCTTCGCGGAGAGACATTCTTTCATAAACGCCTTTCGCTCATCGCCCTTCCCTTCACCTAATCCCTTGGCAGTGGCTTCTGCGTTGCACGTTTTCATCTTGTTTTGCTGAGCCGGTGCCGCGATGGCAAACGGCGCGACACAGAGGCCGAGGGCAAAGAGTGATATCACCATGATGCCGGCTGTCTTCGTCATATGTATCTCCTTTGATGAGAGTAAGGGGATAGAAACGTCGCCGCAGCATAACAAATCTTCTTAGTCCTGTCTCCGGGAATATGAGGCGTGTTGTGAAGCGTTTCGAAAGTCAATCTAGCGTGTTTGCGGCAGGCAGATTCAGTATGTGGTTAGCGGTTGCGAAAGGGCTATGTTGGCACGCGAGAATTTCGCTGTCCGCACGTGTTGAATAATGGAGATAGTGGGCAGGATGCCCAAAAATGTCGGATTTCTCACCCTCCCAACCCTGGCGCGCCGAGACACGCCTTGTCCCAAGCAAGGCCGCAGCAAACAAGCAATGAAAGCTCATCCAAGCTTGCTCGTTGATCTTTCTCAAGGATGGTCCGGATGAGTTTCCCACTGCGCGCGTCCAACGAGGGGAGTCCTCGACCGCGCGTTGCGCGAGCACAGGGAACTCACCGGGCCATCCCTCTCCCTGCTGACGGACTTTTTCAGCATCCTGTTACTCGTAATCTACGCGCATGAGATAGAGCCCATGTGGAGGGGCGGTCTGGCCTGCCGCAGACCGATTCCGAGCCAGCAAGACCTCTGTGAGGGTATCGGGAGCCCGTTTGCCCAAGCCCACTTCAACCATCGTTCCCACGATCGCGCGGACCATATGTTTGAGAAACCGGTCGGCGTAGGCCTCGATGAAAATCTGGTCGTCGTGACGGATGACCGCAAGCCGTTGGAGATGGCAGATGGGGTTGGTGTTGTCCGTGAGGCTGCCCTCGAAGGAGGAGAAGTCCTGTGATCCGACCAGCGTTGCAGCGGCCTGTTGCATGGCCGCGTCATCCAGCGGTCTATAGATGTGCCAGACGAATGCGCGATCGATCGTAGGGCGGGTTGGGCGATGGAGGATTCGATAGGTGTAGAGTTTGCCTCGTGCATCGTGTTGGGCATGAAAGTGGTCGTCCATGAGGAAGGAAGAACGAACAGCGATATCTTTTGGTAGCACGGCATTGAGCGCCCGCATCCAACTTGAGGCGGGCCAATCCAGCTCTGTGCGGAAGCTCGCCACTTGTCCGCGCGCATGCACGCCGGAGTCTGTGCGGCCAGCGCCGATGACGGATACCGTGGTCTGGCTGACCTGCTGGATGGCTTGTTCGATGGCTTCTTGAATTGTGAGCTGATCGGGTTGGCGCTGCCACCCGGCGTAAGAGGTTCCGTCATACTCTAAGACTAATTTGACGGTCGGCATCGGCGTAGGGGATCGAACGGCGCGGAGGTCATCGTGTTGCGAGGAATGATGTGACGCCTTCCATCAGTGCTTCTGCCACGAGGCTGGTGAAGCGGCTGGTTCGAAGCAGTTCTTCTTCACCAGAGTTCGAGATATAGGCGATTTCAGCGAGGATGCTGGGCATACTTGTGAAGCGGAGCACATAGAAGGGCGCAGTTTTCACTCCATGATCCACGAGGTCGTAGTGCCCGTTCAGGTTGGTGACCATCGCTTCCTTGGCAGTCCAGGCGAGTTCGAGGGATTCTTCGATCTTCTTTGCCGTCAGAAGATCGGCGACGAGATATTCCCATCCTACGCCGGTGCTGTGGAGCGGGGTTCCGTTTTCACGAGCCGCGACTTCGAGAGCCCGTTGATCCTTGGCCTCTCCGAAATGGTAGATTTCAATGCCTTTCACGGAGCGTTGGGGATGTGAATTCACGTGGACCGAGACGAAGAGATCCGCTCCATGTCGATTGGCAAACTTTGCCCGGTCTTCCAACTCGATGAATTCGTCACGCTCGCGGGTCATGAGAATACGGACTCCGCGCTGTTGGCTCAAGAGGTCGCGCAGTTTTAACGCAACCTTCAGGGTGATGTCTTTTTCTTCCGTCCCCCGGTGCCCACGTGCGCCGGGATCCTTCCCGCCGTGTCCTGGATCGATCACGATGGTCGTCATGGATTTGGCTCGTGGCTGAAGCGGTTGCTGAGGAGTCTGGAATGGCGACGAAAAGTCCGGTGGCGGCTCAGCGGGCAGGATCGTCCGGGGCTCAGCCGGAGGCACGACATCAATGACAAGCCGGGGGGGATTCATCAGGGTAAGTAGCTTATAGCTGGTAAATGTGCCGGTCGGCAGTGAGATATGAACCGACCGCTCAGAAGGCTGAGTAATGAGAAACGGTTTGGCGATCCTGCCGGCTGCAAGTTTGGTCTTAGCGGATGGACTTAAAATAGTGTTGGGGATTTCGATGGTCACCCCCTCGGCTTGCAGTAGCGGCCGTGTACTGGGGTGAGCCTTCGAATCGAGATCGAGTACGAGTCTGGTCATTCTGAGCGAGCTGGTCGTCCGGAAGTTCTGAATCGTTGTCAGGCTGATCCCCGTGGGGGTGAGCCGGATCGGTGAGGTGCGGGGCCGCTTGAATTTGTGAGGAGGCTTCTGAGGGGTTGTGCTCGTTGATGCAGAGGCCTCGTCAGGGTGAAATGGATTGAGGGCATGGCCAGGGAGGTCGAAAAGTCCGACCATGAAGGTGAGGAGAGAGATGAGCCACAGGGCCGATCGCATGGGTGTTTGCCGCGTTGTTAACGGGATCATGTGTATTTCTCAGAAGTCCGTGCAGTTGTCAAGGGGATTGGTCGTATGAACGTGCGGCGAAACCGATTGACAGGGTATCGTGTGAACGCTAGGGTCTTTGGCTATGGCACTCCACCTGATCGTCGATGGGTATAATCTCTTGGCGCTGACGGGTCGGATCGGCGCAGGGGTGAGCTTGCATTCCGAAACGGCGCGCGAGTCTTTCCTGCGCGACCTGGCGGCATATCGTCAACGAAAATCCCATCCAATCACAGTGGTCTTTGACGGGTGGCAACAGGGATGGGGCACCGAGCAGCGGGAGCATCGGCTCGGTCTAGAGATTATCTTCTCTCGCAGGGGAGAAAAAGCCGACCAGGTGATTCAACGTCTGGCTACTGAATTTGGGTCCGCCTGTGCGGTGGTGAGTTCCGATCGTGAGATCATCGACGTGGCGAGGGCGCGGGGGGCCTTTGTGATGAAGGCTCAAGAGTTCATCGGGAAATTGCAGGGGCCGTCGAGCGTGACTGGCTCGTTTCTCCACAAAGAACTGGATACAGGGGAGGATCTCCGCCCAAAGCGAGGTGCGGAGAAGCGTGGGAATCCGCGTAAGTTACCCAAAGCGCTGCGACAGCGCAACCGGCAACTTAAGCGATTTTAAACGTTCTTGGCCGAAGTGGGTGTTTCATAGCCGACATTCTCAGGAGCAATGCCGTTAGGTGTTTTTATGGCCGAGCGCTTGTTCAATTTTCTTGTCGGTCTTGTATTGGCCCAAGGCGTATACAGCCCAAATTGTCGCTGGAATCCAGCCGATAAGAGTGAGTTGCAGGAGTAGGCAGATCACGCCGGCAATGGGTTGACCGATTGTGAAAAACGTGAGCCATGGCAGAAAGATGGCAATAATTAATCGCATAGGCCGTCCTTTTCATGCGTGGGGTGTGAGTCATGCCGCCATCAGGAAGGTAGTGTGAACAAGCGTTTGGCGTTCTCCGTTGTGATGCGTCCAATGGTCTCGGCCGACATGTCTGGCACGTCAGCGTGCAGCTCAGCTAGCTTCTGTGCGACGAGGGACACGTAGGCCGGCTCGTTTCGCTTTCCGCGATGAGGGACGGGCGTCAGATACGGGCAGTCGGTTTCGATCAAGAGGCGGTCTAACGGAGCAGTTTTCGCGATGTCTCGCAGCATCGTGGCGTTCGGAAAAGTGAGAATCCCTGAAAATGAGAGGTAGAACCCCAAGTCCAGTGCATCCTTCGCCAGCCAGGCATCCCCGGAGAAGCAGTGAAACACCCCGCCGATTTCTGACGCCTTCTCTTCTTTCAAGATCGTGATCGTGTCTTCCTGCGCCTCTCGCGTGTGAATGATCACCGGAAGTTTCAGCTCGCGTGCGAGCTGGATCTGTTCACGGAATCGCTCGCGTTGTTCCTTCGGTGACGAATGATTGTAGTGGTAGTCGAGGCCGATCTCACCGTAGGCCACGACCTTCTTGCTTTGTGCCAGCCGGCGAAATTCGCCGTACCAGCTATCGAGGACATGTTTCACTTCATGTGGGTGGACGCCGACGGAGGCATAGACACACGGGTGTTGCTCTGCCAGTGCGACCGCCGCCTGGCTGGTCAGAAGATCGCAACCGATGGTCACGAAGGCTTCAACACCGGCTTCTCTGGCGCGTGAGATCATGGCCTCGCGATCGTCGTTGTAGCGGGCATCATCGAGATGTGTGTGGGTGTCGATAAGCATAGAGGTCTATCTGGTCTCTTCGGTCTGTCTCGTGTGTTTGGTCGAACTAAACTAACCAGATGAACCAGACAGACTGGATAGACCAGACAGACCGGTTCAGCATCCTGCTAGGCGGGCTTGGTCACGATCATGTCGGCGAGTTCGTTGAGCAAGGCTTCTGTTTCGCTCCAACCGAGACAGGCATCCGTGATGGAGACGCCATGAGCCAGCGCGTTGCCCTGCTGCCAGGTCTGTTTGCCTGGATTCAGGTTGCTTTCGAGCATGAATCCCATGATGGAGTGGCGACCGTCGCGGAATTGATGGAGGACGTCGCGCGCGACCACACCCTGGCGCCGATGGTCTTTGCTGGAGTTGTCGTGCGAACAGTCGATCATGATGGGGCGGGCGATACCCTCGCTTGCGACAAGGGCTTCTGCCTGCGCCACGTGCTCAGCTTCATAGTTGGTTTTTCCGCCACCGCCGCGTAGCACGATATGGCGATCAGGGTTGCCCATGGTTTTGATAATGGAGGTGAGACCATCGGCATTGATGCCCAGGAAATGATGAGGCTGCTTTGCGGCGACCATGGCATTCCACGCGACCTGAAGATTGCCCTCTGTGCCGTTCTTGAAGCCGACCGGCATTGACAGTCCGCTAGCCATTTCCCGATGCGGTTGGCTTTCGGTGGTGCGGGCGCCGATGGCAACCCAACTCCAGAGGTCGGCGATGTACTGGGGAGAAACCGGGTCCAAGGCTTCAGCGGCGCAAGGAATTCCACGCTTGTTGATGTTGAGCAGAATCGTCCGGGCCAACTCCAGGCCCGTTCCAATGTCGCAGGTGCCGTCCAGATGCGGATCGTTGATGAGTCCCTTCCATCCAATCGTGGTGCGGGGTTTTTCAAAGTAGGTGCGCATGACGATCAGCAACCGGTCGCTCAACGCATCGGCCACTGGTTTCAGCCGGTCGGCATATTCGTAGGCAGCTTCGGGGTCATGGATCGAACAGGGGCCGACGATCACCAGCAGGCGCTCACGGTCCTGGCCGTGCAGAATGCGACGGATGGCTTCCCTGGTCTCAACGACCAGCGTGGCGGCCTGGTCTGTAATCGGCAGTGTTGACTTGATCGTTCGCGGCGAGGGCAGCGGCTTGATGTCAATGACGTGCTGGTTATCGAGTGGTCTCTGCATGGTCTTATCTTGTCATAGGGGAATCGCCTGTCTCGCGCCACTCGTCGGGGGCGGTATGCGTCGAGGCGCATAAAATATAGCCTAGATGAAGGGAAATATCCACCGGAGGGGATGTGTCGCGGGTGGAGATCGTCAGATTTGCATGTTGATTCCGTTGTTTGACAAGCCGCGAAGGCCTATGGTATTCAGCTCTCCCTCAATGACGCTGCATGCTTCTATACGACGTTTACCCGTCTTCCTTCAGGGCACTGTGGCGATCGGCCTCGTTTTACTATTGCTCACTTTTGCGCCGTTTGCCGTGGCGCAGGATGTTCATCATGAGTTGGCGGCTGCCGACCACGATGGGCACGAGCATTCTGATACCGACCTGTGTCAGTGGGTACAGCATCACACAGCCGGGTCTCTCGATGTCGGCGCGCCTCTCTTCACAGCACAGGAACTCGTCGACCTGCTTGAACTTCCAGCAGACTCCTTTCTGCTGTCATCCGGATTATACACGCCCGGCCCTTCTCGCGCTCCTCCCCGCAACTAATCACGTCATTTCGATTCGCGCCATTCTTGCACGGTTGTCGTTGGACAACGTGCTGGCCGTGGTGTTTCTTGAACATGTGATTGTGAGGGGGATTTCATGCGACCCATTATATGGAGCCATTTTATCGTTCGCTCATTATGTCTCTGCGTCGTCTGTCTGAGTCTTTTCCAGCAGGGGCTCACGGCAGCAGCGGAGCCCAATCTCATTACCGGATCGGTCCAGAATCAGGATCTTCGTCGGGTAGGGCAAGTGCTCGTCGAGGTCAAGAATCAAGAAGGGACGTTGGTGACGACCGGTGTTTCGAATAGTGCCGGTGAATTCAGCATTCCTGTCACTGCCGATGAAACCTATTCCGTCAGCGCGGTGCAAGATACCTATCGAAGCGAATATATCGTGCTGAAGATCGGGGCCGAGGATCCCACTCCCATCAGCTTGACCCTGTCCAAGACCAAAGAGATCGCGCTCGAAGTGCGGTCACCTCTGGCGCCGATTCAGTATAAGGCCTCGAGTGAGACCTATTCGATCAGTCGAAAGGAGATCGAAGAATTGCCGCGCGGCAACAATGTCGAGTTGCAGGATGTGCTGGTCACGATTCCGGGTGCCGCCTATGGGTCTCTCAAGCAAGTGCATATTCGGCAGGAGCATGCGAACATTCAGCTCCGAATCGACGGTGTGCCGATTCCGGATACCGTGTCGTCCACTTTTTCTGATGTGATCTCGCCGCGGGCGTGGGAACGGGCAGATATCATTCTCGGTGGGATGGAGGCGCAGTATGGAAATAGAACGGCCGCTGTACTGGACATCACGACCAAGAGCGGAACCAAACCGGGGTTCGGGTCCGTCCAAATGCTCGGTGGGTCGAACCGGACGCTCAATCCGTCGTTCGAATATGGAGGCACGATCGGCGAGAAGTTCCGGTTCTATGTGCTGAATAGCCATACGGCGACGAATCGCGGCATCGAGCCGCCGACGCTCGGACATTCGATTTTTCACGGGCAAAGCGAGCGGAATCAGACGTTCATTCGCGGCGACTATCAGCTCGACAATTCGAACAACTTCTCGTGGGTATTCTTGAATTCCGTGGCCAAGTATCAGATTCCGACGTTGCCGGGCCAAGAACTCGATCCCAGCGGGACGGTGTTGCCACTGCTTCAGGCGAGCCGCCCTGGATTCACCCCGGTGGCGTCCCAGGCCATCGACGAAAATCAGAAAGAGAATAATCAATACGGGCACATGGTTTGGCGGCACGATGTGAATAGCGCCAACTTTTTCAGCCTATCAGGATATGTTCGCCAAACGCGGGCCACGTTTCGGACGGACCCATTCAACGTGCTCGCCTACACCGCTGCCCCAGCTGAGCCGTTTTCCGCGGCCAGCCAGGATCGCAACGCCTATTCGGGTGGAATCCGACTGGATCACACCTATATCCCGAACAGACAGCATGTGATCAAAGCCGGATTCCAGGTCGATCGGACGCAGACCTGGAATAAAACCAGACTATTTACGTTTGCGGATGACGTCGCCGCCAATCCAAATGTGTTGGGTCTGGACGCGGATAATCGGCTGATCGGCTACCGACAGGAATTCTGGATTCAGGATCAGTGGAGCCCCAATGATCGGTGGACGCTCAACCTTGGCGTGAGGGCCGATGTGGTGCAGTATCAGCGCGATGAAGCGCAGATCAGCCCGCGGGTCGGGATCACCTACAAGGCCGATCCGTCGAATGTCTTTCATTTCTTTTACGGGCGGCAGTTTACGCCGCCGAACCTCGAAGCCATTTCCTTTGCGAAACTCAATACTGCCGGCACCAAGGCGGCGCCGGAAGATACGACGAATAATACGGTTCGTGCTGAACGCGCCCATTACTTTGAGGTGGGCAGCTACCATGCGTTAACCAGTTGGGCGACTGTTCAATTGACCGGATATTATAAGCTCGCCAACTATCTGGCCGATGCGGGGCAGTTTGGGACGACCCCATTGTTGAATTATTTCGCGTTTGAACGAGGTTGGACGAGAGGCATCGATGGAGCGCTGAAACTCCAGATCACGGACAACTTGACGGCGCGCGGCAATGTGGCTTGGGGGCAATGTAAGGGATACGGGCTTCAGTCAGGCCACACCTTGCTCGAAGCGGCTGAAATTGCCGACATCAACTCGAAAGGCGGGGTACATTGCGATCACCAGCAGACCTTGACGAGTTCCGCGATCATCGCCTATCGGTTTTTGGAGCGGACCACTCTCACAGGCCAGACGTTGTTTGCGTCTGGGCTGCGTACGGCGGAAGAGGGAGGCAAAACCAATTCCACCCATAGTCCCTCGTACACGGTCTATAATCTGTCTCTCACGCATGTCATTCCCATGCCGTGGGATAATCAGAAGCTTCTGTTGGGGTTTGACGTGGTGAATCTACTGGATCAACAGTACTTCATCAATCGAGGCGAGGGGAGTATTGGATTGGGCGTGTCCCATGCCGGGATGCCACGGTCGTTTTTCTTTCGAGCTCAGTGGTTCTTTTAGCTAGATGCTGAAACAGGCCATCAACTGCGTTCTCGTCTCGCACGAATCCTCAACGGGGACCCAGCCGCCTCACCACTCGGCGGCGCGCACAGACGTGGTGCTCCTTATTCGTCGCACCGTGCGCCCCAGAGGGCACGCCTCCGGTTCGTGCGTCGCCTGCGGCCTTGTTGACTGGCCTGTTTGAGCATCCGGTAATGATAGGGTAGGATGCACACGTCATGAAATCATTTCTTGCGATATCTTTTTCAGTGATGTTGGTTTGGCCGGCCATGGCATTGGCTGTGGCTGGTGACGAAGCCACACATGAGAGCGATCACCTTGAAGATGTGCTGGAGTTGCCGGAAGTCCATGTCCACGGCCTGCCGCTCAACAAGGATCAACAGCTTGGGCCGGTTCCCAAAGCTACACCCTGGCCGGCTGTTCCTCCTGCTTTAGATGGTAAAGAACTCGACGATTGGATGAAAGCACGCATGATGGTTTCCAAGGACGCGAAAGTTACCGTTGTCGTGTTGGAGCCGGCCAAGCATCGGGAACTCACCATTGCCGGCATGGCTGCGTTGAAACAATGGACCTTCGATCC
>Ga0163153_10000865_pt1 | contig 50020 bp, 51 predicted proteins | sample OliLakLV19MP6IB1_FD_148629 | JGI IMG/M metagenome (GOLD analysis project Ga0163153, IMG submission 148629) | Freshwater microbial mat bacterial communities from Lake Vanda, McMurdo Dry Valleys, Antarctica - Oligotrophic Lake LV.19.MP6.IB-1 | ecosystem: Environmental > Aquatic > Freshwater >... | reverse complement strand
CGACTGGTCGGGTGCGCACGCCGAGATGGGTGGCAAATGGAGCCGTCCTGATCGGTGATGCCGCCCATGCGATGAATCCCCACGCATCGCAGGGGCGCATGCAGGCGATGGTCGATGCCATCGCGCTATCCGATCTCATACCAAGCTGTCTCGCCGACAAGGACTATTCGGCTGCCAGATTGAGTGCATTTGAACGTGCCAGGCGACCGCAAGTGAACATGCTCCAACGCTTGGCCGATCAACAAGTGTTCTATTGGGATACGGGGAATCCGGTGGTGGCCTTCTTCCGCGATCGTGTGTTTCAGACACTAGATCGAAACGCACGGCTACGTCATCAGGTCCTATCGACGACGGCGGGGTTGCGAACCGTGTCGCCATTTAGCGGGATCGATCGGATGATTGCGGCGGGGTTATTTCCCGATATCCGGTCGCACGAGCGATCTCAATAGTCGATCTCGTCATGCACCTCTGAACTCAAGACTCAGAACTCAGCACTATTTGGTGGCTACATGGATCGCCACGATCCCGCCACTTAGGTTGCGATACGTGACTTGCTGATAGCCTACATCGAGGAGCATCTGCTTCAATCGTTCCTGGTCCGGGAAGTTCCGAATGGAGGCCGGAAGATATTCGTAGACGCCGGTCGTGTCATGCGCCACCTTCGTGCCGATCCAGGGAAGCAGCCGGAACGAATACCAGTCATATAGGGCCCGCAGCCACCCAAATACAGGTCGGGAGAACTCCAGGCACACAAACCGGCCGCCTGGTTGCAAAATACGGTGAATGTCCGTGAGCGCTTGCCGAAGGTCGCCGACGTTTCTCATGCAAAACCCTGTGGTCACGGCATTGAAAGTCCTATCGGGAAACCCCAGGTGTTCGGCGTTGGCTTCGAGACAGGTAATCTTCTTTCCCAAGCCACGCCCGGTGACTTTCTTGAGCCCCTCGACAAGCATGGCATGGTTCAGGTCGGAGGCAATGACACGGCCATTGTCCCCCATACGGGGTTCGACCAACAACGCCAGATCGGCTGTGCCAGAGCCGACATCGAGTGCCCGGCCTCCAGTTGTGACGGGGACATAAGAGGCAGTAATCTTCTTCCACCGATAGTGCAGCCCAAAGCTCAGGAGCGTGTTGTTGAGGTCATAGACGCCTGCAATCGACGTAAACATCCGCTGAACGGCTTGTTCGCGGGCCGAGCCAGTCCAAGTCGACACGGCGAGCGGGGCCGCTGGGGAGTCGGTCCCCTTCTGAACAGGCGGTGTATCCACATGTACCATCGTAGCGTGGTAGCACCCGGCTTCCGGGTTTGTCAAGGTAGCCAAGTCCTCATGCTATAATCCCGCCCCTGATGCATAACTCAATCGTCATTAAGGGCGCGCGGGAGCACAATCTCAAGAACATCGACGTGACGATCCCGCGCGACCGGCTCGTCGTGATCACAGGGCTGAGCGGATCGGGCAAGTCGTCGCTGGCCTTCGATACCATCTATGCCGAAGGGCAACGGCGGTATGTCGAATCGCTCTCGGCCTATGCCCGGCAGTTCCTCGAACAGATGGGCAAGCCCGACGTCGATTCGATCGAGGGGCTCTCGCCCGCCATTTCCATCGAACAAAAGAGCACCAGCCACAATCCCCGGTCCACAGTCGGCACCGTGACGGAAATTTACGACTATCTCCGTCTCCTCTTTGCCAGGGTCGGACGCCCCTCCTGCTTTCAGTGCGGCGAGGAAATTACCGCGCAGACGGTGCAGCAGATGGTGGATGCCATCGGCCTGCTGCCGGAAGGAAGCAAATTTCAGCTCTTGGCTCCGATCGTCCGTGGCAGGAAGGGAGAGTATCGCAAAGAACTCCTCGACATGCGCCGGGCCGGATACGTTAGGGCCAGGGTCGATGGTCGGCTGGTGGACTTGGGCGAGGACATCGCGCTCGATAAACAGAAGAAACACACCATCGAAATCGTGGTCGATCGGTTAGTGATGAAACAGGGCGAAGCCATGGCTCGCCGGTTGGCTGACTCGGTAGAGACCTCGTTGAAACTCGCCGGCGGGCTGGTCGGGGTGCTCACGGACAATGGGAACGTGTCGCTCTATAGCGAGGCACTCGCCTGCATCCGCTGCGGCGTCAGTTATCCGGAAATCACGCCGCGCGTCTTTTCGTTCAATAGCCCGCATGGGGCCTGTCCTGCCTGCGACGGCATCGGCTACGCGATGACACCCGGCTCTTCTGACGATGAGGATTTCACGTTGCTCGAACCCTGCGAGGTCTGTAGGGGCGCGCGTCTCCGGCCTGAAAGTTTGTCCGTTAAAGTGGCCAAACAGTCGATCGCGGAGGTGACCCATCTCTCCGTGCGAGCCGCTGCGGAATTTTTCGGATCGTTGAAGTTTACCGAGCGGGAACTGATGATCGCCCAGCGCATTTTGAAAGAGATTCGTGAACGGCTCGGGTTTCTCGTCAATGTCGGTCTGGATTACCTAACGCTAGATCGAGCCGCCGCCACATTGTCCGGAGGAGAAGGGCAGCGCATTAGGCTCGCCACGCAAATCGGCTCCGGCCTTGTCGGCGTCCTCTACATCCTTGACGAGCCGTCGATCGGCCTCCATCAGCGGGATAATCGGCGCTTGCTCCAAACCCTGCTGCGTCTGCGCGACCTGGGCAACACGGTAGTGGTGGTGGAGCACGATGCGGAAACCATGATGGCAGCGGACCATCTGCTGGATATGGGGCCGGGCGCTGGCACACACGGAGGCCAAGTCATTGCCCAAGGCACACCGACCGACGTCATGGGGAATCTCGACTCGCTGACGGGCCAGTATCTCCGCGGCACACAGATGGTCAGCCTGCCTCGCCGCCAGCGCAAGGCCAAGGGCCTGCTGTCCATCGTGGGCGCCAAAAAACACAATCTCAAGGGGATGACCGCCAAGATTCCGCTCGGCCTGCTCACCTGCGTGACGGGCGTGTCTGGTTCTGGAAAGAGTACGCTGGTGCTCGAGGTGCTGTTCCATTCCCTCTCCCAATTGCTCTATCAGAAAAAACCGAAGATCGATGGCTGCAAGGAGCTTCTCGGTGTCGAGGCGCTGGATAAAGTGATCGACATCGACCAGGCCCCGATCGGCAGAACTCCGCGCTCGAATCCTGCGACCTATACGGGTCTGTTTGGTTTCATCCGGGATCTCTACTCCAATCTCCCCGAGTCCCGTGTTCGAGGCTATAAGCCTGGCCGCTACAGTTTCAATGTGAAAGGCGGACGCTGTGAGGCCTGTCAGGGAGATGGGTTGATCAAGATCGAGATGCATTTCCTCCCGGATGTCTATGTGACCTGTGAGGTCTGCAAGGGCCTGCGGTACAACCGTGAGACGATGGAGATACACCATAAGGGGAAGAGCATCGCCGACGTGTTGAATATGACGGTGGACGATGCCGTGGAGTTCTTCGAGCATATCCCGTTCATCAAGCGGAAGCTCGACACCTTGCATGATGTCGGGTTGCACTATGTGAAGCTTGGCCAGTCGGCCACCACGCTGTCAGGGGGTGAGGCGCAACGAGTCAAACTCTCACGCGAACTGTCGAAACGTCCGACCGGGCGCACGATGTACATTTTGGATGAACCGACGACCGGGCTTCATTTTGCCGACGTGCAACGGTTGCTGGACGTGCTGGATCGACTGGTCGAGGCGGGCAACACTGTGGTCGTGATTGAACATAATCTCGATGTGATCAAGAACGCAGATTGGATCATTGATCTCGGTCCGGAAGGCGGCGATCGCGGCGGTGAAATCGTGGCCGAAGGGTCACCGAAAGAAATCGCCAAGTCGAAACGGTCGTACACAGGGCAAGTGCTCAAAGAAGCGGGGGTGAGCTGAACGGATCAGTCGGCCTTCCTTGCTCGCAGAACGCGCACGATCAGAATGTGCTCGTTCGATGTGCGCAGTCGAAGGCAGACCGATCCGTTCAGTTCCTAAGGACAGATTTATAAAAACTGCGATGGACTGGCAATCTATTCAACAGACGATCCAAAACTGTAGGCGCTGCGAAGCAGAATCCGTGGCCTATCTGCGTGTACCATGCGAAGAAAAACGTAAACCTACATACGAACCTGTACGTCCCATCCGTCTCTACTTTGTATCGGTTGCACCTCCATGGGGTGGTGCCTACTTTTGGGATGAAACCAAGCGGGATGCTGTTCGTGAAGGGCTTTTCACCGCACTTCGTGCTTCTTCAAATGAAGAAGTCAGCAATTGTCGTCAGTTTCGCGATACAGGCTTCTTCTTAACTCCCAGCGTCAAGTGCCCGTCGATGAGAGATAACCGGGATCACCAACCTGGTCGTTTAGCAGTTGCTAATTGTTCGAAATTTCTGCGCGATGAGTTGCTTGCCGCTAAGCCAGAGAGAATATTGGCGCTCGGCAGAGTACCATTCAAGAGCTTATGCAGCCTTTTCGGCATTGATATTGATGATGTCTCCGAAAGGGTGGCCGAATTTCGTAAGCGTATCTGGTGGGTTCGGCTAGGTTCACGAGAGGTTCCACTAAGCGGGACATACTTCCCGGGAAATAATCGGAACAATCAGCGAGCTCTTGTGGAACAGGACATTCGCCGGATGCTGGAGTTAGTCCCAAGGGACAAAAATGAATAAGCTCTTGGTAGAAATATTCTCTGGCCATAAGAAGCCAAGTCATACCGAACTGGAACATGCCGTTCGTGAGATCAAGAAGTTTCAGAAGAGCCATCCAAATACTAAAGACCAGGGATACTATGACCGGCTACAACGTGCATCCTCTTGGCTTGCCAAGGCGAAGAAAACGGGTGCTGATCCGGAAGCCAAGTTTATTTATTCCTGGATTGCTTTGAACGCAATGTGCGGTATTCGTCAGGAGGTTCTGAGAACCGACTGGTGGAAGGCCGAGAAAAGATCGCTTCATCAGCTGAACAGAACACAGAACGACGACAAGGTTTCTGGAGAACTTGAATGGTTTCTGTGGCGGATTTGTGGTTTGGACATCGGAGGGAGAACGTTGCGAGGCGTGATAGAGGATTGCTGGCCCGATATCGATTCAGTTCTTATGTCACGCTACATTATGTCGTTCTATTGGAATGGAAGCTGGCGTACAGAAACGGACATTAATAAACGGAGGGATGCGAGTCTGGGAATTGCCAAAGTTGCTATTGGTCTTGCGAGTGACAGGGAGAAGGTGTTTCAGGCGCTATGCGAGATCGTTATCTGGCGTCTGCGCACTCTTCGTAACCAGCTTTTTCATGGTTGCGCGACGGATGTGCATAGCAAGCGACGAGGTGCTGGTGAGAGCGAGATCGAGGCTGGTTCGCGATTGTTAGAAGATCTCAATTGGAGCTTCCTTGTGTTGATGGCAAGTGAGTCGGGGCGTGAGATGTATTGGCCACCGACTCCATACCCTCGCGTTGGCTCACCTCAACACAAGCCATTAGACGTATCGTGGTTGCCTAAGTAAGGCATCAAGGTGTCGGTTGACAGAGCCAACCATTTTCCTGTCCTAGGAGGCCCATACACACAATCCTACTACTCACAATTTCCAACATCTTCATGACCATCGCCTGGTATAGGCACTTCAAGAACAAGGACTCGCCGCTGTGGGCAGGTACGGCGCGAGAGCGGTGGGGTTGTATGACGTGGAGAAATCGGGTTACGGGCGCCTACCGGCTTCCGGCACTGGCGCGGGAACGTGTTGAGCGCATTGTTCAATAATAGCCCAGGTTTGATCTTGTGACCCGTGGCCATCGTATCCGCGTCGATATTCAACGAGAGTCATTTCAGAAGTGACTGGTTGAAACGTGACCTCAAAAAGTGTGGAGCGAGAGTAGATTGCGTAGACGCGAATGAGCGGGCGGTTCGCGTCCTGAGTCGATTGCACAATGGGCTGTCCAAAGCGCCACGAGTCCGTCTCAATGCGTTCCTTCGCACAGGCGGCCAGTTGTTCGTAGGGTTTATGAAAGGTTCCTGTTTGCAGTGGATCAGTCGCGCGGACCTCGCCGAGGCTGTCGCCCATGCAGCCTGACAACAGCAGCGCGGTAAGCATGAGAGAGGCGGTACGCATGAACCAAACAGTAGTACGCGTCATGGAACGCAACCAAGTAGAAACTGGGCCAGCCCGCCACGATTCTGTCCGGAAGCAAGGCGCAGCGAGTCAAACTCTCGCGCGAACTCTCGAAACGGCCGACCGGCCGCACCCTGTACATTTTGGATGAACCGACTACAGATTCTGCTTGGCGGTGCTCGCTGAGGAGAGGTCGCGCGCAGTTGGAAACTAGACCGGACCACCCTCTTAAACGAGTGGGTGACAGCGGACGGACCCCGGGTCAGCGCCACCCGAAAAGACGTATATTCTGTTCCTCCCCGCTGAGAGAAGAAGGGGGAGTTGTGGCTGATTGCGTTGATGGTGAATCGATGAAGGGAATAGCGGCGCTTAGAAATCGTCGTATTCTTGCAGCACAGCGACGTTCACGTGACAATGCCGTCGTGGATGCCTCGCCGCTGATCAAGCGATAGCGCCCACTGGAAGTCCGTATGCAGGTCGATGCGGGGACGGTATTGCGCAGTTGGTCGCGCAAGGGACCCTGTACACAAGCGAGGTACGCATCGTTGCAGGGTCGGAAATCGGCATCGAACCAATGAATTCGAGGAAGCGCTGTGGATAGTGAGTTGGTCACGCGAATTGCGAACAATCCGAACTATCAGACGCTGAAAGCCAAGCGAACTCGCTTCGGCTGGTGGCTGACCCTGGTGATGATGATCGCCTACTACGGCTTCATTCTGCTGGTGGCGTTTAACAAGAGCTTTCTGTCACAGAAACTTGGCGCCGGCGTGATGACCCTGGGCATTCCGATCGGCTTTGGCATCATCCTGTTCACGATCGTGATCACCGCGTACTACGTGAATCGCGCCAACCGCGAGTTCGATGCATTGTCCGACGCCATTGCCAAGGAGTTGTTGAAATGATCGGCCTGCCTCGCACGTATCTCAATGCAGTGCGGTTCGGGCTGACTGTGGCCGCGTTCTTTGCTGTTACTGCATCGGTGTATGCCGCAAGCCCGGATGTCGGCCAAACACAGAAGCAGGCGATCAACTGGACGGCAATCTGCATGTTCGGTGTGTTTGTATTGCTCACGCTGTTCATCACGAAATGGGCGGCGGCCCGAACCAAGTCGGCGGCTGATTTTTATACAGCAGGTGGCGACATTACGGGTTTCCAGAACGGCCTGGCGATTGCCGGTGACTACATGTCTGCGGCATCGTTCCTGGGAATTTCTGCAGCGGTGATGGCCAGTGGCTACGACGGCCTCATCTACTCGATCGGCTTTTTGGTCGGCTGGCCGGTACTCACGTTCCTGATGGCCGAGCGCCTGCGCAACCTCGGCAAGTTCACCTTCGCCGATGTCGCCGCCTTCCGGTTCAAGCAGGCGCCGATCCGCATCTTCGCGGCCTCTGGCACGCTGGTGGTGGTGGCGTTCTACCTGATTGCGCAGATGGTTGGCGCCGGCCAGTTGATCACGCTCCTGTTCGGTCTCGACTACTGGATGGCGGTTATCATCGTCGGCGCGCTGATGATGATCTACGTGTTGTTCGGCGGCATGACGGCAACCACCTGGGTGCAGATCATCAAGGCCTGCATGCTGCTGGGTGGTGCAACCTTCATGGCGTTCATGGTGCTGTTGAATTTCGGCTTCAGCCTGGAGGCGATGTTTGCCAACGCGGTCGAGATCAAAGCCGGCCTGGCCACAGCCGCGGGCAAGACATCGGCGGAAGCAGCGGCTGCCGGCCAGTCGATCATGGGGCCCGGCAACTTCGTCAAGGACCCGATCTCGGCGATCTCGTTCGGCATGGCGCTGATGTTCGGCACGGCCGGCCTGCCGCATATCCTGATGCGTTTTTTCACGGTACCGAGCGCCAAGGAAGCGCGCAAGTCGGTGATGTGGGCGACCGGATGGATCGGCTATTTCTACCTGCTGACCTTCATCATCGGTTTCGGCGCGATCACCTTCGTGCTGACTAACCCGGAGTTCCTCGATGCCAACGGCGCGCTCAAGGGCGGCAGCAACATGGCGGCGGTGCACCTGGCCAACGCGGTGGGTGGCAATGTGTTTCTCGGCTTCATCTCGGCCGTAGCCTTCGCCACCATCCTGGCGGTCGTTGCCGGTCTCACGCTGTCGGGTGCGTCAGCCGTGTCACATGACCTGTACGCAACGGTCGTCAAAGGTGGCAAGGCCGACGGCGCTTCCGAGTTGCGGGTGTCGCGCATGACCACGGTGGCGCTGGGAATCCTGGCCGTGTTGCTGGGTATCGTGTTCGAGAAACAGAACGTGGCGTTCATGGTGTCCCTGGCGTTCGCAGTCGCGGCATCCGCCAACTTCCCAGTGTTGTTCATGTCAGTGTTGTGGAAAGATTGCACGACCCGCGGCGCGGTCATCGGCGGTTTTCTCGGGCTGATTTCATCGGTGCTGCTCACGGTCGTGTCGCCGTCGGTGTGGGAAGCGACCTTGGGCTATCCGAAAGGCAGCGCCTTGTTCCCGTACGCCTCGCCGGCGCTGTTTTCGATAACGATCGGATTCGTGGGCATCTGGTTGTTCTCAATCCTTGACCGAAGCAGCCAGGCGGCAAAAGACCGTGGCGGCTTTCTGGCCCAACAAGTGAGGTCGGAGACCGGCATCGGCGCGACGACCGCATCCGGGCACTGAACCCAGCAGGCTGTTGGGAAAGTCCGCCAGCGGCGTTCTCTCGTCGCTCAGAGGCTCAACGTTGAGGGCCCCTCGGATATTCGAAATACTGAAGAGGCTTATCCGTTCGCCAAGATTCATTGCAAAGGCGAACGGTTACACGAAGTGCGGTCCGTACCTCCTCGACTCTTCGCTCGCTGCGGCCTTGCTGGACGGCCTTTCTGAACAGCCTGCAGGCCATTCCTCAAACTGCTAGGCTCCGGGGATCTGAGCAGGCGACAGGCGAGTGACGGGCTACGTGTTCGATCGGCTTGTCGAATCCGTCGTATACGGGACAGAACCTGAATGAACCAGGGGTGGTTTGAAAATTCGCAGAAGCACGGAAGTGACGGTGATGAAGGGCGGATATTCCGGGAGTCGCCATAATGCGTTGGATAGAGACTGCTCATGTCTCCTTTTTACTGTTAGCCGCGTGCTCCTCTAACGTGCGACCGAAGGCCGCATGCCGTCGCACAGCGGCACTCTCGTGGCTGTTATCTCCCCGCGCCCGCTATGGCGACTCCCTCCATATCCATCCCTTCCACCCCTGCGGGAAGGGATGGAGAGAAGCAGAATTGACTCTCGCGCAACACGCCCCTTCATTAGGCTATCATTGCACCCACGCAGTGAAACGTATCTTCACCATTTGGACTTAACGTGAGATGAAGCTGAATTGGTGGGAAAGCATAGTCTTCATAGGTGTCGTAACTGCGCTAGGAGCACTCGGTTTTTATTTCCATGCGCGTAGGATCAGGAAACAAGTTTCCGCGGTCCTGAGTACGCGCTCTCAACTCACATCCAGCCAATATGGCGAGAAATATTTTGGGGAAACACCAGCTCGGTCCGCTATCGCTCGGGATCTTCGTGAAATGCTCGCGAGCAAGCTCCCCTATCCCCTATCCGGGCTGGGTCCTGACGATAAGATTCAGGAAACTTTACGAATGGACTCCTTTGATTCGTTGTCGTCGGCAGAACTTATTATGGAATTGGAACCGAGGTTCGGCATTGATCTTCGCAATGCACCAACCTTTCAGAATGACATGACGATAAGAGACCTTGTAGATTATGTGGAGTACCATAGAAAGGTGCTGTGAAGTTGCCCTACCGCATCGTCGATGCAATCATGAATGATGAATTACAGAGTTTAGAATGCAGGCGGTTCTACTCTTGACGGTCTTGAATGTCTTCATGACCATGGCCTGGTATGGACATCGGAGGTACAAGGACAAGCCGCTCTGGATCGTGATTGTTGTGAGTTGGCTCATTGCCTATGCGGAGTACTGTTTCCAGGTTCCGGCGAATCGCATCGGCCATTACCAATTTAACGCCGCCCAATTGAAAACCATTCAAGAGGTTATTACCCTCATGGTGTTTGCCGTGTTCTCGGTTGTCTATCTGAAGGAAGAGCTGAAATGGAACTACCCGGACGGATTTGGCCTGATGGTGGGAGCAGTCTTTTTGACCTTCAAGGAGTGGCAGGCCATGGCGTCGAAAAAGAAAGAGCCCATTCAACCGAAAGGGTTTCAGAGCGCGTTTGGAGCGAGTACGGTCGAAGACTTCGAAAAATTCGGCGTCTCTTGTCTAGACCGACCGTCATCTGCTCCTCAACAGGGGCTAGGAGCCTGTCCGACATTGCCTTCGTGACGAGGCGAAAGAGGTGTCGCCAGATGCGAGGCCGCAGGCGAGAGACTGACCCCTCGTTTAACGTTTCACGCCTCACGTTTCACGGTTTTTGGAAGAGGGCCGAGCACGACGCAGGTGGTCGCAGATCGTTCGCCGGAGTAGAACGGTCAATGTCGGACAGGCTCCTAAGGACGCCAGAATGCCTCCCAATCTTCTTGCCGGATTTGCAGTGCTCGAAGCACATCGACCGGAAGACCAGTCGTTACCTGAGCCTGGGCTTCGTACCCCACGATTTGTTTGTGCAAAATAAACGCCATGGCTTTTAAATGCTGGAGACTCAGCCGGACTGTGGCCACTCGTTCAATGGGCGGGGGAACACCTGGCGCGACCGGATTGGCTCCCGAAACCTGAAAATTCAGCGTGCACCCGAGCGGCCCAAGATTGAGTTGAAATTGGTCGGCATAGACATCAGGGGTTTCAGCCATACGTCCTCCTAGAAATTTGGGTTGTGCGAGCGACGCGATATTAGCGTTCATCCTGGGAATTGGTCAATGGAGTCTCCCCGATACCAGTATCGGCTGCTCACATTGATCGACTGACAGATTCCCACCCTTTTCTGCTTGAAGCGACAAGAGCTAATTCGTAAAATGCCGCCTACTTCTTGTCGATCTTGCGGAGGGACCGACCAGGCGGAGCTGTGAACAATCCGGCATCTCGTATGTCAGCAGGCCAAAATGGTGAACGGTAACGCGGGGCGCCTGCCCCATCACACCAAGGACAAAGCGGTCTATGCCATCTAAAAAAGAAACACGAGGGCAGGCAAAGGACGGATCCAAGCCGGCAGAATCCGCTCAAACGGCCGGCACTGTCGGGGATTTTGAGAAGCTCGGGGTGTTCTATCTCGGCCGCCCATACGATCTGGTCGCGAAGCAGGCAAAGCCCGGCTGGTTGCTCTACGACTCCAAAGACTTGGTCACTCACGCTGTCTGCGTCGGAATGACCGGCAGCGGAAAGACCGGTCTCTGCATCGGGCTGCTCGAAGAAGCAGCCATCGATGGGATTCCCGCCTTGATCATCGACCCGAAAGGCGATCTCGCCAATCTAATGCTGAATTTTCCACAACTTCGCGGGGAAGATTTTGCGCCATGGGTCAATGAGGACGATGCCCGCAAGAAGGGTCTCTCGACGGCGGACTACGCGACACAACAAGCCGACATGTGGAAGAACGGTCTGGGGGACTGGGGCCAGAGTGGCGAACGAATTCAGAAGCTCCGCGATGCTGCTGATGTCGTCGTCTATACGCCAGGCAGTAACGCGGGCATTCCCGTGTCTATCCTTAAGTCCTTTGCGGCGCCACCGCAAGAGATTCTCGACGATCCCGAAATGCTGCGCGAGCGAATCAGCACGATGGTGACGAGTCTGTTGGGTTTCATCGGTGTCGAAGCCGACCCCATCAAGAGTCGTGAACACATTCTGCTCTCGACGATTCTCGGCCACACGTGGAAAGCAGGACAGGATTTGGATCTGGCGACATTGATCCAGCAGATCCAGACGCCACCAGTTACCAAAATCGGCGTACTTGATCTGGACTCGTTCTATCCATCGAAGGAACGCTTTGCCCTTGCCATGCAGCTCAATAACTTATTAGCCTCGCCGGGTTTTTCTGCCTGGTTGGAAGGTGAGGCGCTCGACGTTGGGCAGATGCTCCATTCGTCTGGTGGCAAACCGCGGCTCGCCATTTTCTCGATCGCGCACCTGAACGATGCCGAACGCATGTTCTTTGTGACCTTGTTGCTGAGTCAAACACTTGGCTGGGTGCGGGCGCAGTCCGGCACGACCAGTCTCCGCGCCATCCTCTATATGGACGAAATTTTCGGCTATTTCCCGCCGGTTGCTAATCCGCCGTCGAAACAGCCCTTGCTTACGTTGCTGAAGCAAGCCCGCGCGTTCGGCCTCGGCGTGGTGTTGGCCACACAGAACCCCGTCGATCTGGACTACAAGGGCTTGGCCAACACCGGCACCTGGTTCATTGGACGTCTGCAAACCGAACGCGACAAGGCGCGTGTGTTGGAGGGGCTGGAAGGCGCTGCCGCAAGCAGCGGAAAGAAGTTCGATAAACAGAGGATGGAGCAGACTTTGGCCGGCCTGGGCAATCGAGTCTTTCTCTTGAATAATGTGCATGAAGATGCGCCGGAAGTCTTTCAGACACGATGGACGCTCTCATACCTTCGAGGACCATTGACCCGAACGCAGATCAAGACCCTGATGGACCCCGTGAAACGTAAAATGTTAAACGTAAAAGGTTCGGTGGAGAGCGAGCAACCGGGATCTTCAGTCCCCATGGCTCACGTTTCACCTTTCACCTCTCACCTTTCACGCCCGATGCTCCCCCCCGACGTGCCTCAGCATTTTATCCCCGTCCGAGGGAGCCAACCAAGCGGCAGCGCCTTGATCTACCAGCCGATGTTGCTCGGAACAGCACAGGTGTGGGTCTCCGACAGCAAGGCCGGTGTCGATGTGACACAGGATGTGACTGTACTTACGCCGATCTCGGACGGTGCGGTGGCGGTGGACTGGGACCAGGCCATGGAAGCGGGCTTGGCTCTCGCTGATCTGGAGTCAGCCCCCTCAGACGGTGCGCAATTCGGCGCAGTGCCCAGTGCGGCAAGCAAAGCGAAAAGCTATGAGACGTGGAGTAAGGATTTTTCTGGTTGGTTGTTCCGAAATCAGAAAGTCGATCTCTTCAAGAGCCCCAGCACGAAAGAAGTCTCCAAGCCAGGCGAATCCGAGCGAGACTTCCGTGTGCGACTGCAGCAATCAGGCCGAGAAGCGCGGGACAAACAATCGGACAGCCTGCGTCAAAAGTACGCGCCGAAGATTGCCGTGCTGCAAGATCGGATCAGACGCGCAGGACAGATGGTCGAACGGCAGCAAGCGGAATCTCGTTCGAGTCAAATGCAGGCAGCAATTTCTGTGGGCGCCTCGATTCTTGGAGCGTTTCTCGGAAGAAAAACCATCAGCGCGTCGAACATCGGCCGGGCGACCACGGCAATTCGTGGAGCGGGACGTGCGATCAAAGAATCGAAGGATGTGGGGCAAGCCGAAGAGAACGTTTCGGCACTCCAGCAGCAACTGGCAGACCTTGAATCCCAGTTCAAAGTGGAGACCGATGCTCTTGCTGCCGCGACCGACCCCCTCAGCGAGCAGCTCGAAACCGTCTCTCTTAAACCGACTAAAGCCAATATCGCCGTGAAACTCGTCGCCCTCTCCTGGACACCGAACTGGCAGGATGGGAAGGGTGTGCTGACGCCCGCCTGGCAATAGACTCTTTCTCTGCGGCGAATTACCGCATTGCCGTATGCCCCTGTCTCAGTGCTTGCGATCCCTCTGCATGATTTTATCGGTCCACGCAAGGAGGATTGCCGAGCCGAGAAAGGTCATGTGGATGAAGATCTTCCACTTGATGTGCTCAATATCTTCATGCTCGATATTGACGAATGATTTGAGCAGATGAATGCTGGAGATGCCGATCAAGGAAGCCGCGAGTTTAATCTTGATGGTGCCGGGATCGATGTGGGTCAGCCATTCCGGTCGATCGGCATGTCCCTCTAAATCCAATTTGCTCACGAAGGTGGCGTAGCCGCCGATGATGACCATCGTGAGGAGGTTCGCCACCATTGTCACGTCGATCAGCCCCAGGACACCTAGCATGAAGACCGTTTCTTGTTGCTGATTGATGTGCCAGATCATCTCCCACAATTCGACAAGAAATTTGTACGCGTACAGCAGTTCGGCCACAATGAGGCCGCCATAGAGAGGCGCTTGAATCCACCGGCTGGCGAACACGAGGGTTTCGAATAGGTGTTCGACGCGGTTAATGGGAGCATGCGAGTGCTTCACGGCTGGGGGTTCTGAAGAATCGGGATGACTCACGGGGGGCTATCCTAGTGGGCGAGGAAGGGAGCTGTCAATTCCAACGACAGTGCTGAGGTCATGAGAGAAGCCACGGTAACCGTGGAGCAACGTTGATCAATCAGCCAGCGCAGTAACGGATGGCGCCGCCGATTCGACCTGGCTGGGCGGGGCGCACAGAAGATGAAGCGCTTGGATGATCTTTTGACCCTCCGAGGCCTTCTCGAGATAGAAATTGGCTCCCGCGAGAGAGCAGGCCGCCTGGTCCTCGCGCGAAGGGTCATCCGTGACGATAATGATGATCGGCGGGATCATCAATCGTTTGATGTGTCGAAGCACCTCGATGCCTCGGCCATCTTGAAGGGACGCGTTCATAATGGCAATGTCCGGTTTGCGATTCAGAATCATGGCGGTGGTTTCTTCTGAACCGGACGATTCTCCCACGACATGCAAGCCGGTTATTTTTTCAAGTCGCTTCTTCAGTCTTTCTCGAAAGTAGGCATCTGTGTCAGCGAGGACAATAGTCATATAGTCGTGTTACCAAGGTTAATAATCGTCTCTCGAATCATGGGTCATCTCAGACTCAATCGAAGAGAAAGACCAACAGCCGAATGCGCAGGGGCTGTGGGAATATCATGATACTGCGCTGACCAAACGGCACATGCGAACGGTTCAGACCCCCGCCGCCATTCCCTACATCCCACAGACTCTGTGTGTACCAGTGAGCCATTGATATGATTACTCAACCAAGCGATGGTCGAGGGCATAGCGGATCAGCTCGGCGGTGGTCGTAAGTTGGAGTTTGTCCAGGAGCCGGGCCCGATAGGTACTCACCGTCTTAATACTCAGCGTCAGCGACTCCGCGATGTGGCGAACAGACTGGCCCTGCGCTAACAAGACAAACACTTCGAATTCTCGCTCAGACAAGGTGTGATGGCCGGGGCGCGTAGGATGCTTGGTCAGGCTGCTCGCCATGTACTCGCCCAGGGAGGGGGTGACATACATGCGGCCGGCCAGGACCTGCGTCACCGCTTTGGCCAGCTCCTCTGGTACAGTCTGCTTGGTGAGATAGGCCATCGCCCCTGCGCGAAAAGCCCGCACGGCGTATTGCTCCTCGGTGTGCAGACTCAATACCATCAGCGGGAGATTGGGGACCAGGCTGTGTAACTCGCAGAGCAGCTCCAACCCACTCTGGTCCGGCAGGCTGATATCCACAATGACCAGATCCCACGTTTCCCGTTGTACCGCCGCAATCCCCTTATGCCCGGTATCCGCTTCCCCGAGCTCGACGTGAGGAAGGGCCTTCTCCAGAATCTGTTTCACACCCAGGCGTACCACCTCATGATCATCGATGATGAGCACTTTCACGAGCTGAGCCCCGATCATGATGCGATCCCCTCCAGCATCGGCACCGAGGCGCAGGCCGTGGTGCCCCCTCCCGGCGTGCCCACGATCGAAAAATGGCCCCCGATGAGTGAGGCGCGTTCCTGCATGCCACATAGCCCAAAGGAGCGAGCCGTAGTCATTCTCTCAGTAGGGATCCCCTTCCCGTTGTCAGTCACGGCTAAGGTCACATTCCCGCCATCCCGGGACAGCCGCATCGACACCTGTGATGCAGCGGCATGACGCATCACATTCGTCAGCAACTCCTGCCCGATTCGAAATAGTGCAGTAGACACTTCGGAAGAGAGCGTCATGGATGACAATTCCGGGGCCACGTCGATCCTGCACTGCGCCCCCGTGCGATGCTGGACAGTCGTCACAAGGCATTCCAACGCCGGGACCAGTCCGAGATCGTCCAGTATCGCAGGGCGCAAGGCCGCAGCTGTCGCGCGAACAGACCCCAAGAGTACATCGACCGATCCCGACATGACCTGAACTCTTCTCAGCAGATCTCCGACATCGGTTGGAGCAGGAGATTGTGTGAGTGTTGTGCCGCACCACGCCAGATCGAATTTCAATCCGGTCAATGCCTGCCCGAACTCATCGTGTAATTCCCGTGCAATTCTACGCCGTTCCTCTTCTACGGCTTTCTGTGCCTGGCGAGCCGCGCTACGCGCTCGGGCATTGGCCGACTGAAGTGCTTCAACCTGGGTTTTCTCTGGGCCAACGGCAGTTCCGATGGCCATGAGGCCGATCAGATCCCCTTGAGGCCCCAGCACCCGCGATATATTCCAAGAAAGCATCGTCTGTGTACCTGCGCGTACCACGAGAGGGATCTCGAGTCCCTTCACATCGCTCCCTTCGGCGATTCGTGCGAGCTCGGCCAGGAACGACTCACGCGCCTTCATCGGAAGACACAATTCCACATAGCGGCGACCCAAAGCTTGGTCGGCTGTCCATCCCGAGAGCGTTTCGACCGCGCGATTCCATTCCAGAATGATGGATTCTGGCGAAAGCAGTAGGACGGCGTTGCTGGAGGCCTCCAGTAGTGCGCGATAGCAATGGTCAATCAGCTCCCCTGGGCGCTGGGTCGGCCTTGGAATATGTGTGGTCTTGAATCTAGCGTTTTTTCTCACGCCTCGACTGAGAGTGCGAGCCGGTAAGGCCGTGACAAGACGAGTTGGTGAGTGTTTCATACTATTGCAAGTATTGGTTCAAGATACACTTCGACAGTGAGGCATGTGCCTCGCCCCACCGTGGATTGGACATTCAAGCGGCCACCGATTTTTCGGATCCGCTCCTCCATACGCGAGAACCCAGGGCCCTTATCTCGTCCGAGCTCGACATCGAAACCTGATCCGTTGTCTCGAATGCTCAGTTGTACTCGCGTGCCGACGTGCCGCAGGGCGATCACAACCCGTGTCGCGTGGGCGTGACGGACGCAATTGCTCAATGTCTCCTTGGCGATGGCGATAAGTTCATGTGCCTCTTCGCTGGTCAGAATCTCCTCTGCTGTCGGTTCGATCTCCAACCGAATCCGTACCTCACTCAATTCCTCAATGGCCTTGGCGAGGTCCTGTAACTCGGAAACCAGTCGAAATGGATCCGCAGGGTCCGATTCCACACTCGCAATCATGCGCTGGATGTCCTCGATAACCGTGTTGAGTTGGTCTTCAGCCTGATTGTGAGTGCGCGGCTCAGCCCGTGGCGCCCCCTGGTGCAATCCAGAGGTCTGCTCAAGGGTCAGCCTGATCGCATAGAGCGCTTGCAATACAGAATCGTGCAACTCCCGTCCGATACGACTGCGATCGTGAAGCAGGGCGCTCAATCGTTGTTCAGACGCCTGAAGACCGGAGACAAGACTACTTTCAATTTCTTCTGTCAATAGGCAAGTAACAGACGCTTTTCCGCCGGTCTGCATTCCGTGCGCGCTCATTGCACGCTGGTGCTGCAGCTGGCCGGAAGAGGACCTGAACCCTTCGAGAATCTGTAACCCTCGCCGATCTTTCATCACTTGAAGTGGCCTTTCTATACTGTGGCGTGAACCTTATCCAGGGCCTTTCCCCTCACGGGCTTCTCAATGTTGAAGCGTACTGCTTATACGCGAATGCCACATATCGGTCACCTGGCGGATCCGCCAGGTGACCGATATGTTCAAATTTGTAACCCTGCGAACCATTCCACGTTTCCTATTGTATTTCAATTTGTTGGAGGTGATCCCCATGAGCACGGAAATTAGACAGGAATCCAGACAGATTTCATTCTATGAGGGAGAGTTGTTGGTGAAGGCGCTCGAAAGCGAGGAGGAATTCCGACAGGCTTACCATCTTCGACATCGAGTCTTCGCCGAAAAGCTCAGATGGGTGCCGGAGAGAAATGACCAACTTGAGTCTGATATCTACGACGCATGGAGTACCTCGATCGGCCTTTTCTCTAACCAACAACTGCTCGCAATGGTACGGATGACGCCCGCCCCGTTCCCATTTATGCTAGAAAGCGAATTCAGCGGGTGCCTGGTCGGGTCACATCCCGTTCGCAAGAACCTCGATACCGCTGAAATTACCCGCTTAGCCGTGGATCCTGCCATTGCCGACCGAGGGCTTTCCGCAAGGCTCATGCGGACTATTTTCAAGGGCATGTATCAATGGTGTCTCGTGAATAATATTCGATATACGTACCTGGTGGTGGAAAACAGACTGCTACGTGTGGTGCAGCGGATCGGCTGGCCCTGTCATGCAATCGGGGCTCCCGTCGCACTTCCTCCAGCGGATGTGCTCTCGGTTGGAGCGCTGCTCGACCTCGATGAGTTTCGCTCAGACGCAGCAGCTAAACGGCCTGAGATGTTGGAGTGGCTGAATACCACGGAGCCAGCCATGACGGAGATTGCGGCAGGAGGGTGACGGATGCCATCGATTTTGAATGGGCGGAGGTGGTTCCCCGCACCAAGGTAGCGAATGAACCGTTAGCCCGGATTATTTGCGAGAGTTCGTAACAGAACCGCCGAGACAATAGACGAGACGGGAGCGCGGAGCCGCACGTGAGAGAGGCCTACTTAAAACAGTATGTTGACCGACTGAGCAACGAGCGCTCCCCCGCCGGGCTTGCCGTAACGGCGGTTGCAGTAGAAGTCTTTGTGAAAAATGCGGGGGGAGAACTTAGCTCGCGGTGGGAAGACCATGCAGGACGGGAAGTCCGTGTTCCATGGCTGCAGCAACTGCCTGTGAGCGGGACGTCACATCGAGCTTGGAGAAGATGCTCGCAAGATGGAATCGCACCGTTCGCTCTGTGACTCCAAGAATTTGGCCGACCTCCCAGTTCGTTTTGCCGTTCTTAATCCAATTCAAGATGGTCACTTCGCGTGGGGACAATTCTTTTATACACTGTTCCGTCGCGGGAGCGTCTCTCCGGGCTGTTCTCATAAGGGCAAGATGGAGATGGTGGCCGAGATATTCCACGAGATGAACGTACCGCTCAGCGTCCACCTCATTTTCTCCCGCAAACGAGAAGAACGTGGCGAGGCGGCATGCTGGGTCGACTGAACTGGTTGTAATTCCGTCTGCCAGGCCAAACCCCCTGGCGGTTTCGATAAATTCCAACTCATTGTCGGAGGTCGCTTGTTTGTACGTCTGTTTCCAGACCTGGGTGCCGGAAGAACGGGAGGCTGCCTGAAACACAGGGTCAACGCCGGCATATCCATTCTTCCAGTAGAGGTAGAGCCATTCGTCTGGATAGCTTACATTCACGACATTCGTGAATCCCTCAAATTGTCCACCAAGACCGAGGCGCGCCAGCCCACCTAGTAGGCGATTGAACGGGAACAACCCCTGAAACCGAACCATCGCGTCTCTCACATCATCAGAGGTTTCCGCTTGAGCGGCATAGTGAAAGACTTCGAGCGCGTGCCGACACTCCTGTTTTGAGAAATCATCGAATAATTGACTTGGCAGGGGGTACTTGAAACTTAGCGCCATGAGAATTTCGCACTCAATAAGAATATGTGAGTAGGGCTCAGTATACACAAATATTTCACAAGAATGAACATCTATTTTTGCGTCCTGGCGAGGGCAAATGGCCCTATCAAAATCCCTTATTTCTCAGTACCATGACTCCGCGTTTTCCGCCCTTCAAAGAGAATGAGAGAACCATGAACTGGATCTTATGTTCAGGAATCCTAATGATGATTCTTTCTTTCCCATCAACTACTTCAGCGCAAGCTATCCGATTTCAACCGCAAGGAGCAGCCGCAGCCGGCCAAGGAAACGCATTTGCCGCTCAAGCGGACGACGCCTCGGCCATCCACTTCAATCCAGCAGGGTTGACTCAGGTCGATGGCATCCAGAGCATTGTTGGGTCGACCCTCATGGGGGGATCGATCAAATACAAGAGCCCAGCCGGCCTTGATACAAGAGGCGATTTTGGCGGCAGTATCCTCTCTCCGCCTCCAAGCCATTTCTATCTGAGTGCTAATCTTGGAGCCCTTGGTGCATCGACGGTCTCGCCCGTGACGTTAGGGCTCGGTCTTATTTCGTCATTTGGCTCGAACACTCGTTATCCGGTCGATGGCCCTTTCAATACCGCCATCACCTCTGCGGCGCTTCCGCTCATCGATATCAAGCCGACTGTGGCCTATAAGATTAACGATCAGTTGGCCATCGGTGTGAGCGCCGACATCTATACCTTCGCAAGTTTTCTTGGACAGGGACATATCGAACAGAAACAGGTGGGCGTCGGACCTTTGAGTGGGGCTTCCGTCGAACTCAATGGCACAGGAACAGGGGCTGGCGCAACCGTGAGCCTGCTCTATACCCCGCTGAGAAACGGCGATGGCAAGCCGATCACCTCTATCGGACTGGTCTATCGCACCCAAGCTGTGGTGCCGCTGAGTGGATCGTTGTTGGTCAATGGGGCGAAGGTTGCCGACGCCTCCACCAATCTTGTGCTGCCACAGATCTACACCGGCGCCATCGCAATCTGGCCGGTTCGGACGAACGAGCGGGAGTGGAAGCTGGAACTCGACGTGGAATATGTCGGATGGAAATCGAATCGCGACCTCGATGTCCATCTCTCGTCCGGTGGAACTATCCCACAACCGCAACAATGGAAGACCGTCACGGTCGTAGCCGTCGGCACCGAATACAAGTGGCTGAACCCCGAGTGGCTGCCGCACTGGGATATAGCAGTCCGATCGGGGTACACACGAACTGAGGATCCTGTTCCTGACACGACGTTCAACCCGGGGGTGATTTCTTTACCGTCCAACACGCTCTCTATTGGGGCCGGATTCTTGTGTCAAGGGCAGGGACGGTTTTTTGGAATGGTGCCTTGCGGAGGAGTCACGGCGCTTTGGCCGAAGGGGATTGGACTCGATGTGGCATTTCAGGAATGGTTCTATGAGCCACGCGCTGTAGCGGGGAACCTGAACCCCACCGTCAACGGGGCATATCACGCCTATGTCCATTTGGGAATTGTCAGCGCAAAGTTTTTATTCTAACATCGAATTTGATCCTGCGAGATTGCTCACAAACAGAACAATCAAGTGGCTGAGCGTCGCGGTTTCATGAGAATTGCTTTCTGCCCGTCGTGCTATCACTAGAAAAACCAAGACGGGGCCAGTCGCGAGCGGCGCTGGCTGTAGTGGTCCGTAAATAGCCCCGCCCGCGTGCTCGACGATCTTCTTCGCGATCACCCCCGCGACGATTTCAAGCGTGGTGGTGAGCCTCTCCTTCCGCCACTCAATGATAGCCTCACTTCGTGTTGCGGCCCAACTCGCGGCTCACGGCGCTGGGGGCTCGCCCGCATACATTGGCGATTATCCGCAACGATAGGCTGTGGGTCAGGCCCAGACTCAAGGTCTCACGGTCTGTGTCACGCAAGTGCCTGTCGCATGGTTCTGACATACCAGCGCCTGAGCCCCTCAGGGCCTGTCATGTTGCACTTGAAGTTAGAACTCAAGCAGTGATGGCCAGGAGAGACAACAGACCTAAGCAGTTCAAGCCTATAAGTACTAACAGGATACCGTCTTGCCACGCAGACAAGCGGAAGCCATCATCGTTCTCACTGTGAATCGATGCGAGGCCCTATTCGTTCGTGGAACGTTGTCTGCCAGAGATGATCGCGTTCAACTGCGAGGCGGCGTCTGGTTCGAGAGCGCTTCTCGCATCTGCGCAACCGTCTTGGCATCGAGGCCGGCTGCTGTCAATTCGTCGTCTGTAGCTGAAGCGATATTCGCCAAGCTGCCATATTGCTTGAGCAGTCGAGTGCGTGTGATTTTGCCGATGCCGCCGACCTGATCGAGTGAAGAGGCCATCAGAGCTTGGCCGCGCAGCTTGCGATGAAATGTGATGGCAAATCGATGGGCCTCGTCACGAATGCGTTGCACGAGATGGGTGGCCGGGGAGTTCGCCCGAAGCACAATGGGATTTTTTCGACCGGGAAGGAAAATCCGCTCGTCCTTCTCACCGCGTGCTTTGGCCAGACCAATAATTGCCAGGCCCTGATGGCCAACCTGTCTCAGCCCTTCCATGGCCGCGGCGAGCTGACCTAACCCTCCATCGATGAGGATGAGATCCGGACGCGCGAGATTCTCGCTGTCTCTGTACCGTCGCATAACGACTTCCTGCATGCTGGCGAAATCGTTGGCGCCGGTCACGGTTTGAATCTTGAAGCGACGGTAGTCGGCTTTCTTCATCTGCCCGTCTTCCCATACGACCATGGAGGCGACAGACTGATTGCCCATGGTGTTCGAAATGTCGAATCCTTCGATGCGCCGAGGCGCGATCTCCAGCCGTACGAGCCGCTTGAGTTCTTCAATGGCCTGCCGTCCAATTTCTTCGTCTCGCAAATGATTGGCCACAGCAGCCGCAGCGTTTTCTTCCGCCAGAAGAAGCAATTGATGCTTCACGCCTCGCTCAGGGGCCACGACACGGACGGCGTTTCCTCGTTTCCCCGAGAGCCATTCTTCGATGACCGTCGCGTCGTCAAGATCGGTGGGGATGAGCAGTTCTTTAGGCGGCTGACCATCCTTGTTGTAGAACTGTTCAATGGCGGATCGAACCAGTTCCTCGTCTCCGGCGTCGGCTGAATGGGGCCAGAAGAAATCTTTGCGTCCGATGAGCAGGCCGCCGCGCACGAAGAGAATCTGGAGATCGACTGCTGAGCCTTGCCGTGCCAGCCCGATCACGTCTTGGTCTGTCGTCGTCGTTTGGGTAATGCGCTGCTTTTCGAGTGTACGTTCGATGTTGAAAAGCCGATCGCGTAAACGCGCCGCCTCCTCGAAATCCTCCCGCTCCGCTGCCCCTTCCATCTGAGTGCGTAAGTCGTCCAGTAGTTCATGGTCGCGCCCTTCTAGAAACTGGCGGACCTGCGCAACAATATGGTGGTAGTCCTCCTTCGATTGATTGCCGGTGCAGGGGGCCATGCACCGTTTGATCTCGAATTCGATACAAGCCCGTTCAGCCTTGCCGTCTATGAGGATCGTACAAGTGGCCAACGGAAACGCTTTTTTGATGACCTTCAATGTCTCCCGCAAGGCTCCAGCTGGTGTGTACGGTCCATAATACAGTGCGCCGTCTTGTTGCACACGGCGAACGATCGAGAGGCGAGGGAAGTCTTCTTTGATCGGCAGTCGGAGGTAAGGGTATTGCTTATCATCCCGTAAGACCACGTTGAACCGAGGCCGATGCTGCTTAATCAGATTGCTTTCAAGGATGAGCGCTTCAAGCTCTGAGCGGGTAACAATCGTTTCAAGGTCTGAAATGTGACTGACGAGGACGGCCGTTTTCTGAGAGTGGTCGGCCCCTTTTTGAAAGTAGGACCGGACGCGGCTAGATAGGGCTGCTGCTTTCCCGATGTAGAGCAATTCACCTTGGTCATCCCTGAAGAGATAGACCCCCGGCTGGTCTGGGAGATGGTCAAGCTTGGATTGAAGAATGGCAGCGAGATTCATGGTCAATGGCAAATGGTGGATGGGTTATGGCCGATATGTTAAGAGGAGTTCGATGGACGTTCGGCCTTGGTTTTTCCGCGCTGACGGATCTTGCGTTCTATGCTCGCAATGAGATTCGCGAGTTGCGTGAGAGCATTGTCGTATCCTTCTGTCAACGCCAGCCCTTTCTCGCCCAACAATTGCTTGATGGACATAGCGTAGCGCACATGCGTCATCGTTTCCCGTCCTTCCCGACGGCACCGATACAAGGCTTGAAGGTATTCCGTGCTGTATTGGGAATAGAAACCTTCGGCCATGTTCGCACAGACTGACTCAGATGAACGCTGCACCTGGACACGAAGCCATTTGAAATCAATTGCAAAGGAACGCGAGTCTTTCTCAATGCTCAAAGCTAACGCAAAGCATGCTTGAAATACAGGCATGTCCTCGACTCATTCTATTTTCCTCTTTTCCATCTCACCTCGGTTCTCTAATTCACATCACCCGCAATCATCCATAAACCATTAACAATCTACCATCACCCATCGATTCCCTCATCGGAGCGACCGCACGAAGGAGGGGCTGAGGCTTCCCCGAGCAACTTCCGCAACCGGCCCCTTCATGGTGAGGTTAAAGTCTGCAGCAACCTGGATATTGAGCTGCCCTCCCGGCATCTTCACCGTCACTGGGCTCTTTACCAGTCCGAGCCGGACCGCCGCACTCGCAGCAGCGCAGGAGGAGGACCCGGAGGCCTGGGTTTCACCGGCGCCGCGCTCCCAAATGAGGATGAAGAGTTCCTTCGGGGCGGTCGGCACAGCGAGTTGCACGTTCGTTCGCTTCGGGAACAAGACATGGTTCTCTAATGCCGGCCCCAATTTCAGGAGATCCTCGCGAGACCAGGACTGTCCGGCTGGTTTGAAGACGACACAGTGGGGATTGCCGACGCTGACCCCGGTAAAGGTCAACGATCGGCCCGCCACCTCGATGGGCTGTTCGATCAGTTCGCTGGCCGTGATAGTGCAGGGAAGTGATGCTGGTTCGAATGTGGCCCGACCCATTTCGACGGTGACGGCACTCGCATCTCCATGCCGGTCTACATGCAGCGTCACCGTAACCAAACCGCCTTGGGTCTCGACGGTGAACTGCTTCCTTTTCGTCTTGCCGGTCGCGTGAAGATAGCGGGCAAAGATGCGAAGGCCGTTGCCGGATTTTTCCGCTTCGCTGCCGTCGGGATTGAAGATGCGTAGGCCGAAGTCCGCTCTCTTTGACGGAACCAGCGTGAGGATCCCGTCGCTGCCCAGGCCCCAGTTGCGATCGCAGATGGTTTTGACTCTGGATGGGGTCAGCGAATACGACAGTTCCTTGGGATCCATCACAATGTAGTCGTTACCCAGCCCATGACCGCGAAAAAATCCATTCTTCATCCTTGCAACCTCCAAGATTTGTCAATTGTCATTGGTCAATGGTCAGTAGTCAATAGTCGTTCGCGAGGCCAAGCTGTCTTGGCAGCTACCCTTCCAATGACTGTTGACCTTTGACTATTGACCTTGTGTTTGACCGATGACTTTGGCTAGACGATCTTGATACCTGGCGGGCGCTCGATCAACTCAACTTCGTACCCGTCCGGGGCATCGATGAAAATGAAGCGGCTGCCGGAAGATGATTGAGTCGGGCCATCGGTCACCTTGACACCCTTCGCATTGAGCGACGCAATGGTGTCGTCGAGGCTCTCTACCTGAAAGGCGAGATGGACGAGATCTTCCTGAACTCTCACTGGCCCGCTCGGAGGAAAACTGGTCAGCTCGATCAGTTCCTCGCTGTTCGGTACTTTTAAGAAGGCCAGGTGCGAACCACGCGGCGAGACCTTTCGTTCCAGCACCTCAAGCCCAAGGACATCCGTATAGAACTGGATCGTCTGTTCCATGTCGCTGACCCGCATGCGGGTGTGGAGGAGTTTCTTGACCTTCATGGTGTCGCTCCCGGTCAACGGTCAATGGTGAAGAAGGTCAACAGTCATTGGTCAAGGGGAGGACTCAGCGAAGAAAGGCCCCTACGCCTCAGTCTCTTTACATTTGACCGTTGACCAATGACTATTGACTCTTCTCCCTTACTGGTCCCGCCGTCTTTCGCAGCAAAATTTCTGCACTGCCCGGGATCAGAAAATCCGGCATGGGGCCAATCTCCTGGTAGCCCTGTTTCCTGTAAAATTTCCTGCCCTGGTCGTTGAAGTCCGATACGCAAGCGAACAAGTTCTTTACCCTCGCAAACACAGCTTCTTCGGCATATGTGAGCAACTGTCCCCCTAGCCCCTTGCCTCTCGCCCAGCCCGCCACTCCTAACAGTTCCAAATAATCGCCGAGTAAGAATTTCTGACGAACGACCGCAATGCCGGCCACTCTGCCATCCTGTTCCACAACAAAGCTGTCACGCCCCTGGGGAAGCGGTGTGAAATAGCTGTCCCAATCTTTGGCTTGGTAGCCCAGACGTTTCCAGGGATCGGCGTCCACCAGCAATTCCACGACGGCAGCTCGATCGTTCGTCGTCATGAGCCGCACGATCGGGTGATTCATGGGGCTGCCTGGCCACAAGCCAAAAGCTCACTCACGGTCATGGGGGTGAGGTGGCGCTCCGGCAAGAGATGTTGATGGAGATCTTGCACCACCTCATGCGTATGTTGGCCCTTCCCGTTCGCATGCATGACGATGATACTTCCCTTCCGGACAAATCGCTTCAGCCGACCCTCGATTTGGATCGCCGTGAGCGTGGGGTCGGGATCGCCGGACACGACATTCCACAGAACGAACTGGAGGCCGCGTGCACGGGCCACATTGACCGTATCATCGTTGAACTCTCCATAGGGAGGACGAAACAGGGTCGCATCATGCTGGTACTTGGCTTTGAGCAAGCGAACCGGTCCGAGCATTTCTTGTTCCTGCTCCTCCGCCGAATGGAACGGCATATGCTGGTGGACGTCCCCATGGGTGCCGATTTCAAAGAATGGGACCTGGAGGAGGGCTTTTACTTGCCGATCATGCTTCGTCATCCATTTCCCGGACATGAAGAAGGTGGCCGGGATTTTCCGCTCAATTAAATAGTCGATCAGGGCCTGATCATAGCCTGTGCCATTCCTCACCGGGCAAAGATCGAATGTGAGCGCCACACCGGGACAGGAAGGCGGGCCCGACGTGATCACCTGAGCCTGCGTCAAGGTAGGCACAGTTGGAGCGAGCATTGAGAGGATAAGGCACAGCATGTGTGGGAAGTAACGCGGCATGGTGGCAAGTATACCTGATCCCGCTGGCTGCTCAAAATGACCGGCCTTGTCGTTCGTGAAAGGTGAAACGTATAAGGTGAAAGGTTTCAGAGGAAGGGCATTCGGCAATCCTACGGTTTACCTTTCACTTTTCACGTCTCACGCGTACCGATCTTCATAGGCTGGCGGACTTTTTCAGCAGCCTGCCGTTGACGCTCGAATTCCCGCACTGTTACGGTAAACACATGGTATTGCCCAATTGGAAAATCGGCCGTGCGCTTGGCATCCCGATTCACCTGCATGCCTCCTGGTTTGCCGTATTTTTCTTTGTGACCTGGTCACTCGCGACAGACTATTTACCCGATACGTTGCCTGGACTATCGGTTCCGCGCTATTGGGGAATGGGTGGTATTGCTGCCCTCCTGTTGTTCCTCTCCGTCCTTCTGCATGAACTGGGACATTCGTATGTGGCGCTGCGCTATCAGATCCCTATCAGACAGATTACTTTGTTCATTTTCGGGGGAATGGCGCACATGGGAAAAGAGCCGCCCAGTCCGCGGGCCGAGTTTTTGATCGCGATGGCAGGACCGCTTGTCAGCTTAATCCTGGGAGCCGGTTGTCTCGGCGGAGCCATGGCCATGGAATCATTATTTTCCCAGCCAGGAATGAAAGGGCTTGTCGCCCTTGGGAGCCTGCTGGGCATGGTGAATATGCAGCTTGGACTGTTTAATCTGATCCCGGGGTTTCCGCTAGACGGAGGGCGTATCTTACGGGCTGGTCTGTGGGCTCGAAACAAAGATTTTCATCGAGCCACCAGTCAGGCCGCATTCATCGGAATAGGATTCGGTGTCGCGCTCGGGTTGGGCGGTGTGGTCCTGATGGTAGGTGCCTGGTCCGGGTTCCTGAGTCAGTCGATCACGACGAACGGGGTCTGGCTCATGTGTATCGGCGCATTCCTCTTTGCAGCAGCCTTGAATCACAAGCGACAGGCGGCCCCACGGATATTGTTAGCGTTAATAACCGTTCGCCAGGTCATGGTCCACCGCTCCGCGACCTTGTTGCCGGATATGAGCGTGCAGGACGCGGTCGATCAATACTTTGTCGCGCAGGGATATGGCGCATTCCCTGTGTGCGAAGAGGGACAGGTTCTCGGGGTGGTCACCGTGCGAGACGTACAGGCGCTTCCCACAGCCCTCTGGCCATGGCGCCGCGTTCGCGAGATGATGCGTCCGACGTCGCCGGCGCTCTGTATCCCACCAGACTGGTCCATCATGCAGGCAATGGACCGAATGGCCCAGAACGGCTTTGATTGTCTCGTGGTGATGGAGAACGGAGAGATTGTCGGGCTGGTCACCCGGGCGACTATCGCACAGTACGTACAGTTGCACAAGGCGTGAGACGTGAAAGGTTAGAGGTAACGCGTCAAGAGATCGAAAGAGTTTTCACTGCCACTCCTCGCACCTTACGTTTCACTTTTCACCTTTTACGTTTCACGCTCATTCATTCGCCCTGGAGACGGATATATTCTGCGCGATAGAAATACGCACCAGATGGACCACCAGCAGAAATCCGTAGACGACGCAGAAGAACTTGAAGGTCGCGCGGTAAAAGTCAGACAAGAGGATGGGAAGACAGAGGGCAAAGAGGAGACTGGCGATCAACGTCATGAAGGTCAGCCGTTTACAGAATTCATGGGAGGCTTCCCGCCCGATCTGTTTCAGCGCACGGGCATACCGATCGGCTCGTTGAAGTTTGGCTTTCTGCAGTGCGGCCTCACCGGTCCCCCAATAGCGTAAATAGCCATAGCCACCCAGAATCAGCACCCAAGGCGCAGCCCACAAAGGCCAGTAGGTCGGACCTCCGTACGTGTCACTGCTGAGCAAGGCAGCGAAGGAAGGGGCGTAGAGCAACCCCAACACCAGCGGGAGAATGCGCTCATCGGTCGGACGCTCCCCCTCCGGTCCTCCATGAATCAGCTCACGCTCAAAGAGCGGATACCCATACTTGAGAACCACAAGCGCGATGGCGGCACTCATGGTTTTATCCGGAACATAGCGGATCCAGTTCTGAAACCAGTTCACGATCCACCAGCTTAGACTATTACCCCATGTCAAACCAAAGAGGGAGTCGAGATAGAGATGCGCCGTCTGTTCCCATTTAATCACACGCTGGCTCACTGATTCGGCCACGTCAGGGTTCAAGGCAAAAATCGTTTGCTCATGCAATGCCGCTTGGATGAACGTCCCCGGCAAGCTCATGACGACCGCGCCGCCGACCCCAAAGATATACAGGAACCAACCATGGGACAGGGCGGAATTACGCCCTGTGCGGAGATAGGTCTGAAAGCCCAATTGCCGAGCCATCCAGCCCCAATAGAACGCGCCGGCGATGTTGACCAGCGACCAGGGGAAAATGACCACATCCCCGCCGGTTTCTGGGTACAATAACCAGTTCACAACAGAATTCGAGAGGAGGGCCACAATGGCTCCCCACCAGGGACCCAAGAGGAACGCAACCAGTGCCGTTCCAGTCATATCGAGGAACAGGATACTCTCCAAATGTCGGCTCAACGTCAGCCCAATGTAGTTGAGCAGCAGGCCCGCGGCGACGATCACACCGGTTTCGTATAAAAGGAGATAGGAGACCCCACGGATGGGTTTCGATGAAAAGAAACTGGCCGTGGAAGGCGAGTCAGAGACGGTGCGCTCGGTTGAAGCCGGCGATGTGTGTGCCTTCTTCGCTGTCAGTGACGTGAAACGGGCTTTGACTTCGAGTAGCTTCTCCAGAAGGGTCAACACCGTTGCGATAAAGCCAATGACGGTGCCACCGAGCATGAGCATGTCTTTGCTGAAGTCGTCGAGCATGAAGCAGTTCCCTTCTAGGAGCCTGTCCGACATTGCCTTCGTGACGAGGCGAAAGAGATGCGGTCAGATGCGAGGCCGCAGGCCTGGAAAAACTGGAGGCGTATTCGCTGGAATACGTTGAGGATTTTTTCGGGCCGAGTACGACGCAGATGGTCGCAGATCTTTCGCCGCAGTAGAATGGTCAATGTCGCACAGGCTCCTATGTATCGGGTGCTATTGTAGCCACGAAGCGATCCCCCCACCAGAAAAAGTCCAGAAGCCAACAGGCTGAATTGGTCTGTCTGGTTCATCTGGTCTCTCTGGTTGATCTGGTGCGGCTGGTTTAACCAAATCCACGAGACAGACCGAATAGACCAGACAGACAGAATAGACGAGATAGACCAGTCTCCTTACGTTGGTGGACTATTCGGCAACGTTTGGTTTTTCTGCCCGGTTCTCGTCGCTGCGGCTGACAGTACCTCCGCCTGCTGTTGGAGACGGTGAGCCACCTCAGCGCCGATCAGCAAGAGGGCCGCGGAGTAGTACACCCATAGGAGCAGTAGAATGACTTCCAAAAGTGATCCATAGAGGTCGCCGTAGACGGTCGCGTAATTGCTATAAATTACGAACAAGAGTTTGGCGGCGACCCAGAGCAGGCTGAACGTCAGAGCCCCGATCATCGCTTCACGCCATTTTGGCCTCCTCCGTGGAACGAGTCGATAGAGCGCTGTGACCGAGAGGAAGGCAAGTGCGAAGGGGAGCGTATAGGCGAGAAACAGATCATGGGCTGCCAAGGCCAGGAGATCGAGCCCCCAGAGTCTTGGTGCATATCCCGTTATAAAATTGACAGTTTGGGTCGCGATGTAGGAGACAATTAATATCAGTCCGGTCACTCCGACCGAGGCCACGGCGATGGCGGTTGAGATGAGGGGATGACGACGCCAGGTGCTCTCGAACACGACGTTCAACGCATAGTCTAGTTCATAGAACACCAACGCGCCGAACCAGGCGAACGTCAGAAACACGGCCCATCGGACGGTTTCTAACGCGCTCACCCGATGCAATTCCTTTACAACATGTTCTCCCATCGATGGGAGGAAGCCCTTGAGGAAACTGAGGAGGACCTGTTCCCCGATCACGTCGTGACTCACCACAAAACTCATACCGTAGAGCAAGAGGAAGACAAGCGGGAAAAGGGATAGCAAGGAGAAAAATGCGAGAGATGCCGCCAAACTGGCACACCCATGTCGCAGAAACGATCGGGCAAGATCTCGGAGGAAACGAAAAATCTGCATAAGATGCGAAAGGTCAAGCGCTTACCACCAACCTAACACGAGTCGCTCCCTCCTGCACGTACCGCAAGGCGAAAGAGTTATTTAAGAGTGAGGACAGATTGGAGCGCAAAGCTGACAAGAGGGTTAGGAAAGAGGCCGAACAGGATCACGCCTGCGACTGCGCAGGCCAACACGAAGGAGAGGGAGGGTGAGGTGACGAGGCGCGCCGGCGCAACGGAAGAAGGGCTCGGGTCCCGCATATACATCACCATGACCACCCTCATGTAGTAGTAGGCCGATACGACGGCAAAGACCAGGGCAATAGCGGCCAGCCAGGCCAAGTCTGCTTCGACCGCCGCCATAAACACATAAAATTTTCCGATAAAACCGGCAGTCGGCGGAATACCCGCCAGTGAAGCCATGAAAATCAGCATGAGAAAGGCCGCGAGTGGCTGGCGCTTTGCGAGCCCTGTGAAGTCCTCGATCTCTTCCCCTTCGATTCCACCTTTCCTCAACATGCCGATGACGGCGAAGGCGCCAAGCGTCATGAACGAATAGATGGCGAGATAGATCATGATACTCGCAAGACCGGGCGTTCCCCCGGACAGGCCAACGCCTCGACCTGCTGCCACAAAGCCGATCAAAGCGTACCCGGCATGCGCGATACTGGAATACGCCAGCATCCGTTTGATATTTGTCTGCACAATGGCGACCACATTGCCGAGTACCAGAGTCACGACGGATATGAGGAGAAACAGAAGCGACCAATCGGCCTTAAGTCCGCCAAGTCCTTCGACGAAGACCCGCATAAACGCCGCGAAGCTGGCGGCTTTTGCCGCGACCGCCATGAAGGCTGTGACAGAAGTCGGGGCGCCCTGATAGACATCGGGCGTCCACATGTGGAACGGCACCGCCGCGATCTTAAAGCCGAAGCCGACTGCCACCAGAATCGTGGCAATCAACACCAGGGGATCATCCGATCCGCGACTCCCGATGGCACTTGCAATCGATGCCAGCTTGGTGCTGCCGGCCAGACCGTAGAGCAGCGAGATACCATACAGCAGGATTCCGGAAGAGAAAGCCCCCAGCACGAAGTATTTCGCGGCGGCTTCCAGGGAGCGCGGCTTCGACCGATTAAGTCCGGTCATCACATAGAGCGAGAGGGACATCAGCTCGGTGCCAAGATAAATCGTCAGTAAATCGACACCGGAAACCATGACCATCATGCCGGAGAGGGCGAGGAGGATGAACCCATAGTATTCACCGAGATGTATGCGTTCCGCCTTCAAATAAGGCAGCGACGTCAAAATGGTCAGGCCGGCCACGCTACAGAGGAGGATTTTCCAGAATCTGGCATAGGCATCGACCACGACCAATTCGCTAAACGCGGACACTCGAGTATTCACTGAATTGATCTGGCCGATGGTGATCCCAAGACAGATCACGAGCGAGCCGACACTCAGCCAGGCCAGGAGATCTCGTCGCGAAGCGGGCGTGATAGGATCTAAGGCAATAACAAGACAGGCCATGACGGCGATGATAAGTTCGGGAAGCAGAGCCAAAAGGTCAGCGCCGTAGGCACTCATCGCGATGGGCCTTGAGCCGTCAGCGGCTCTCTGCTACCCACCAGCAGTGACTCTGTGGTCCCTCCGGCAGAGGGATGGGCAGTGGGCGCAACTTTCGCGCGGGACATGGAGGCAATGGTGTTGGTCACACTCTGATGCATTCGACTGACGAGCGGATTGGGGTAGAGCCCGATCCAAAATACCAGCACAACCAGTGGGATCAGGGTGACGAGTTCTCGTTGATTCAGGTCGCTGAGTTTCGGGAGATGGTGCGGGGACGGAACCCCGAAAACCACGCGCTGGACCATCCAGAGAAGATAGGTGGCAGCCAGAATAATGCCCAACGAGGCCAGGGCAGTCGCGACCTTGCTCCAGAGGAACGTACCGACAAGCACGAGAAATTCTCCGACGAAACTATTGGTGCCGGGAAGACCGAGCGAGGACAAGGCGAAAATCACCAACAGCGTGGCATACTGCGGCATCGGCGCGGCCAATCCGACATTGTCGGCGATCAACCGGCTATGGGTACGCTCATAGATGATCCCGACACAGAGGAAGAGCCCGCCGGTCGTAATCCCATGGTTGACCATTTGAAGAACGGCTCCTTCGATGCCCTGCTGGTTCAACACAAACAGGCCAAGAGTAATGAACCCCATATGGCTCACGCTCGAATAGGCGATCAATTTCTTGAGATCGACCTGGGCCAATGCCATATAGGCGCCGTAAATAATTGCGATGATGGAGAGGGTCACCATCATGGGCGTGAAGGCGAGGCTGGCATCCGGCAACATCGGCAAACTGAATCGAAGGAATCCATAGGTGCCCATTTTCAGAAGGATGCTGGCGAGAATGACGCTGCCCGCGGTCGGGGCCTCAACGTGGGCATCCGGGAGCCACGTGTGAAAGGGAAACATGGGGACCTTGACCGCAAAGGCGGCGAAGAATGCCAAGAAGAGCCACATTTGCAGCGACGCCGGGTAGGTGCCTTGGCTCAAGGCAAGGATATCGAACGTATGTCCTCCATAAAAATACAACACAAGGATGGCCACTAAGAAGAGCACGCTCCCTGCGAGGGTATACAGAAAAAACTTGATGGCCGCATAGAGCCGGTTGGGCCCTCCCCAGACACCGATCAGGAGGTACATCGGAATCAACATGGCCTCCCAGAAAACATAGAACAGTATGAAATCCAACGCGACAAAGACCCCCACCATAGCCGTTTCCATCACCAGCAATGTGGCCATGAATCCGCGGACACTTGTTGTGATCGCATTCCAGGAGGCCAAGACACAGAGAGGCATAATCCCGGCGGTCATCAAAACCAGCGGAAGACTGATTCCGTCGAGACCCAGGCTGTAGTAGATCGGAGGGGCTGTAATCCAGGCGACATGTTCCGTGAACTGCATCTGAACGGCCTGTGGATCGAAGAGCCACCAGAGCGGAAGCGCCACCAACAGGTCGGCCAAAGTTGCAACCAGTGCAATCCAGCGAGCGGCCGATTCTGTCGCGAGATACACGGCGACAGCTCCCGCAAGGGGCAGCACGAGGAGGAGTGAAAGCCAGGGAAAGGAACTGGTCATTGGTTACTCATCATTTCGAAAAGTCACTGGTCAATAGTCATTGGTCAATGGCGCAGGATAATCCTGACTTTGCGTGCCCTCCCACGATTGACTGATGACCATTGACCTCTTCTTCTCCGTCAACCATTGACGCTCCTTACAAGAATAAGAACATCGTCACAAGAACCACAGCCCCCAACGCCATGCCAAGGGCATAATGTTGCGCCTGTCCACTTTGCATGAGCCTCAAGAGCCAGCCTCCCCAGGCAATCGCGCGAGCCACGCCGTTCACCGCACCGTCGACCACGTTCACATCCACGCGCTTCCAGAGCTCGGTTGCGGCATAAAACGTGGGGCGAACAATCACGCGATCGTACGCCTCGTCCACATACCACTTATTCAGGGAGGCCCGATACAACGACTGCCATTGTCGAGCAAATCGATCCGGCAGCGTGGGATTGAGCACATAGACATAGTAGGCGCCAGCGATTCCAATTAATCCCATGGCCGTCGCCACTACCATGATGCTGATGCCGACTCCTCCCTCGTGAGCTGCACCGCCTGAGTGTGTTTCGAACATCGGACCAAGAAATTCCGGAATGCCCAGGTAGCCCGTGACGATGCTGAGGACGGCTAAGATGATCAGCGGAAGAGTCATGGTCTTCGGAGATTCATGTATGTGGCCTGCATGATGAGGATCGACACGCGAGGGACCCCAAAACGTGACAAAGACCAACCGGAAGCTGTAGAACGCCGTTATCAATGCCGTCACGAGGCCGAGTATGGTGAGGAATTGACCGAGCGACCCAGCCGACCAAGCCGAGATCAGCAAATCGTCTTTACTGAAGAACCCTGACGTCAGAGGAAATCCTGCAAGCGCGAGCGAGCCTACGACGAAGGTCCAGTAGGTGACCGGCAATTTGTCTTTCAGCCCTCCCATACGTTGCATATCCTGTTCGTGATGGAGCGCGATGATGACAGACCCGCAACCGAGGAACAGGAGGGCTTTGAATGCGCCGTGGGTCAAGAGATGGTACATGCCGGACGCATAGGCGCCGAGGCCGCATGCCATGATCATGTACCCAAGCTGGCTGACAGTCGAGTAGGCCACGACTCGCTTGATATCGGTCTGGGTCAAGGCAATGGTCGCTCCGACGACCATGGTCACACCCCCGGTAATCGCCACCACCGTCATGGCCGTGGGAGACAGATTATAGAGTGGGGCCAAACGCGCGACCATGAACACCCCCGCCGTCACCATCGTCGCCGCATGAATAAGTGCCGAGATGGGGGTGGGCCCTTCCATGGCATCCGGCAGCCAAACGTGGAGCGGCACTTGGGCCGATTTGCCGATCGCACCCGTGAACAAGAGTAGACAGATGAGTGTGAGGACGGAGACGTCCCAGGTCCCCCCGAATGGCCCGAGGACATTCATCACGTCACCGGCAGACTCGTGCGCGCGAGGGAAAATTTCCTGATAGTCGAGCGAGCCGAAGCTGTACCAGACTAACAGGAGGCCTAGCATGAAGCCGAAGTCGCCGACGCGATTGACGATGAACGCTTTTGTGGCCGCAGCGCAAGCAGTGGGACGATCGTACCAGTGACCGATGAGTAGATAGGAACAGAGTCCAACGGCTTCCCAGAAGACAAAGAGTTGCAGCAGGTTGTCCGCCATCACTAACATCAGCATCGAGAAGGTAAAGAGAGCGATGTAGCTGAAGAAGCGGGCATAGCCGGGATCTCCGCGCATGTATCCGATGGTGTAGATATGGACGAGAGAGCTGACGGTCGTGACAAGGAGCAGCATGACAGCGGTGAGCCGATCGATGGAGAAGCCGATGTGAATATCGAGCATGCCCGAAGTTAGCCAGGTGTAGAGTGGGAAGCTCGTCTGGTGGCCGTTGGCCACATCGAAAAAGACCAAGAGCGAGAGGAGCCACGATACGAGGACAGCCGGAACCGCGACAAGATGGGCGTTGTCCTTAATCCAGTGGCCGAAGAGCCCGAGTATCAGGAACGAAACTAACGGAAGCAATGGAATGAATTCGTAGGTCATCAGGAATCGTCTCTCGTCGTTCGTCGTTCGTGAAGCGCCCCGGACGAACAATATCCCAACGCACGTAATCCGTCTGTTACGAACGACGCTTCACGCTTCACGAAAGACGGTTTCTTCACCATTTCAGCAACTGAAATTCGTCAATATTGATCGCGGACTTTGCCCGGTATAAGGCAATGATGATGGCCAATCCAACCGCGACCTCTGCAGCGGCAACCGTGAGGGCAAAGAAGACAAAGACTTGCCCTGCCACGTCGTGGAAATATTGTGAAAATGCGACGAAATTAATATTCGTCGCATTCAACATGAGTTCGACAGACAGCAAGATAATGATGATGTTGCGACGAAGCAGGACTCCGACGAATCCGGTCAGGAACACGATGCCGCTCAGCACGAGATAGTAGGATAGGGGAATGGTCATTGGTCACTCGTCATTGGTCATCAGGTTAAGAACTTGATAAGGCCAGCATCTACTTTTCGCCATTGACTATTGACCGATGACCATTGACGCTTCACGCTTCATGTTCGCCGATGTCTTTTTTGGCGAGCATGATCGCCCCGATCATCGCCACGAGCAAGATCAGGGACGCCACCTCGAACGGAAACAAATAGGTGGAATAGAGCACGTCTCCTATCGCTCCAGCATTGGTTGTCGCCACGACTGTCGTCTCTGTACCCGCCGCCACGACAGGGGCGGTCCAACCCTTCATGACTGTGAGAATGATCGCCTCAATGACCAGGGTCGCCCCCACAATACCCGCCATGGGCCATTGCCGATGGTAGCGGTCGTCCTGCCGCAGATTCAGCAACATCACGACAAAAAGATAGAGGACCAAGATGGCGCCGGCATAGACGATGATTTGAACGGCAGCGAGGAACTCCGCGTGAAGCGTGACGTAGAGCCCTGCCACGTGAAAAAACATGATCAGCAAGGCCAGCGCACTGTATATAGGATTGCGCAGCGCGACGACCAGTACCGATGCCGCGGCAATCACGAGTGCAAAATAGAAAAAGAATACCTGCTCCATTTCACCTCTTTCTCTATGCCTTAGGAGCCTGCCCGCTCCACAGTCCGTGGCGCGTCCCACGACGTGGCTCGAAACGGCGAGCCCTTCGAACCGTACACATGGGCAATTCAGCCGGGTTTTTGCGGCAGGTGCTTGAACGCAACGTTGAAGAACGCCACATTCGGATGTTGGAGCTCCAACTGCTTTTCTCGAACCGGGAACGATCGATCGCCGATGGCGAGCAATTGTTCCTTGTTGAGATGCAGTTGCCGCTTGTCGTACACAGACCACTCGAATTCCCGCGTCATGCCGAGAGCATCTACCGGACAGGCATCGACACACAACCCACAAAACAGACAGCGGGTCATGTCCATGTAATATTCTTTCGAGAAACGCTTCGTCGGCTCGCCCGGCACCTCAGCACTAACCACGCGAATGACCCGCGAGGGACAGGCCGCTTCGCATAAATCGCAGCCGACACATTTTTCCGTCCCGTCGTCGTACCGCAACAGCGCCAGCATCCCGCGATAGTTATCCGGCAACGTCCGCTTTTCGTGCGGGTACTGCTCGGTGACCGGTCGGTAGTGCAACATATGCGACATCGTCGCTTTCATCCCGATGAGGATTTCGTAGAAGGTGATGGTCTTGATCCACGCCTTGAACGTCATTGTTACCAAGCCCTCAGCGATCAGTTTTCAGCGGTCAGTTTCATCGAGATTCGAATCCAAGCTGACAGCTACGTTGCTTCACCGCGGAAAAAAATACAGGGTAATCGACGTGATGATGATGTTCGCCAATGCGATCGGCAGCATGACCTTCCAGCCAAACCGCATCAATTGATCGTAGCGCAGTCGGGGCAACGTCGCGCGTATCCAGATGAACATGAAGAGGAAAAAATAAACTTTCGCCGCAAACCAGACGATGTGTTCCACCCATGCCAACTGTTCGAGACCGATGTACTCGAAGATCGTGCCAGGATAGGGAGCGTTCCAGCCCCCCAAGAACAGCGCGGAAGCGACGCAGGACACCAGTGTCATATTGGCGTATTCCGCGCTGACGAAGAAGGCGAACCGCATACCGCTATATTCCGTAAAGAATCCAGCCACAAGTTCGCTTTCCGCTTCCGGCAGATCGAACGGGATACGGTTCGTTTCCGCCACGGCAGAAATGATAAAGACGACAAAGGCAAAAATTTGGGTATGAATTGGAAAGAATCCGTCCGGGCGTCCTCCCCAAATGAACCAATGCCAGAATCCGCCCGACTGCGCTTCTGTAATTTGCACCAGACTGAGGGTGCCCGCCAACATCAGTACGCCGACAAGTGCCAGCCCGACGTTTAATTCGTAGCTGATGACCTGGGCTGCAGCGCGCAAACCTCCCAGTAATGAGTATTTGCTGTTGGAAGCCCAACCTCCCAGAATAATACCGTACGCGCCGATCGAAGCAATTGCCAGGATGTACAGCACCCCGATATTGATATCGGCGACGACGAAGGGTTTGATCGTGATTCCATAAATGTCCAAGGTGATGTTCGGGCCGAAGGGGATGACGGCGAATCCGATCATGGCTACGACCATGGTCAGCATCGGCGCCAGAGCAAACATCGCCTTATTCGCACCGGCCGGCACAATGTCTTCCTTGAAGAATAATTTGATGCCATCGGCGACCGGTTGGAGAAGGCCGTAGGGGCCGACTTCCATCGGGCCCATACGATCCTGCATCCAGCCAAGCACCTTCCGCTCGAAATAGGTCAAGGTCGCGACCGTGATCATCACAATACTCATCTCTGCCAGGATCTGGGCGAACGTAACCGCAAGCCGCAAGCTTAACTCCGTCACGACAACACTCCCGAATAACAAGTGGAACACACCATAGGTTCTCGCCCGCTTACGTTGTTTTCATCACCGACACGGACACCGTCCGAAAGGATGGAACTTTTGTGTCGGGATCGACGACACAGTCAAATATCCGTAAGGCGTCCTGCGCGAAATGATCGGGGAACCATGCCAAGCCCTCGGGCACACGATCAAAGACTTTCGCCGTGGTTGTGAATTCACCCCGCCTATTCGAAAGACGGACTCGATCTCCCGTCGTGAGACCAAACCGTGCCGCATCCACGGGATTCATTTGCAAGTATCCGCTCGGTTCAACCTCCAGCAATCCCTTCGAGTAGGTCGAAAGCTTCCCTGAATGGAACAGGCTCTGGACCAGCCCAAGTTCGACGGTTCCCTCCTGACGCACGGTTCGTGACGGCAGAGTATACCGACCCGCAAGGTCCCGGCGATACCCATCGGTCACGTACTGCTCGACAACCATAGGATTCACTGCGGGAGGGATCGGCGAGGGACCGAGCGAGCCGTAACCGGGAATCACGGCCCGGATCTCTTTGAGAATCTCTTTGCTCTCGCCGTATTCCAACGGCACGCCGGTGAACACTGAGATGGCTGACAGAATTTCCCAGTCTGGCCGGCTGTCTCCCAGCGGATCGATTGCAGGCCGAACGGCCTGGACGTGGCCCTCCGTATTGGTGAAGGTTCCGGCCTTCTCCATGGAAGGGGCAGCCGGGAGTACCACATGGGCAAGCGCCGCCGTCTCCGTGAGAAACAGTTCCTGGCATACAAGAAGATCGAGCTTGCCCAGCGCCTCTTTGACTCCGGTCTGGGGCGGGAGGCTCCCGACAGGATTTTCTCCGATGACGAAGAGTCCCTTGATGATCCCGGCATTCGCGCGATCGATCATTTCGATGAGAGTGGCCCCTGCCGTCGACGGAAGATCCTCTTTCCAGGCACGAGTGATCTGCGCACGCGCATCCGCATTGGCAAGGTCATGTGCACCCGGCAGCAGTGCTGCCACCGCGCCCATTTCAATCGCTCCTTGATCGTTATTCTCTTCCGCCAAGGGAGCAAACCCGCAACCCTCTGTGGTCAGCTTCCCAGTCAAGAGAAGTAGATCCAGGAGATTGACACAGATGCCGTAACCGCCTTGGCTGCGGAGCAACGTCTGACCGGCAAGCACGACGACGCGGCGCCCTCCGGCCAGTGAGGCAGCCATCTGCACAAACGATTCGTGCGGCACCCCTGTGCTCACAGCCAGATCGTCCCAGGCTAGTTGCTGGACAGCGTGCGAAACGGCTGAGACATAGTCCGGTGCCTGCTGCTGGATTGTATTGTCGACGTGGTTGCCCTCAACCACTGCCTTCAGCAAACCCAGAACGGCTGCGCCGAACTGCGACGGTGCGATACAGAGATGCTGTTGGGACAAGTTAGAAATGTTGCTGATCGTGCCGATCGCGGGCTGGATCGCCTCAATCGTCAACAGTGTCGCGCCGTGTTTCTTGACGGCTTCTTTGACTTTCAGTCCGGTGATCGGATTCGCTTCAGTGATATTGGTGCCGACCAGGAGTAGCACGTCCGCTTGCACGATGTCCTCGAACGTCACGGTCCAACGGTGTGTGCCCTGCACCAATCGCATCGCCTGCACTCCGTTGATATGGCCGTACCGTGCACTGCTATCGAGGTTATTCGTCCCGATTGTGAGGCGCATAAATTTCTGGAACAGATACAGTTCTTCATTGGTACAGCGGCCTGAAATCAGCCCGCCGAAGGCCTGCGGGCCATGCGCGAGTTTGAGCCGATTGATCTGTTCAGCCACAAACTCCAACACGTCTTCCCATGTGGCTTCGACCAGCGCGCCGTTCCGTCTGATCAGCGGATGGGTCACTCGGCTAGGATGGCTCGTCGCGCGAAATCCAAAAAACCCGCGCGCGCACAGATCTCCGCTGTTCCGACCGGCGCCCTGGGCGCTGTTTACCTCGATCAACTGCTGGTCCTTGGTTTGAACCGTGATCTGGCATCCATCCCCACAAAAATTGCAGACGGTGTCGGCGCGTTTGAGCATCCAGGGGCGATATTCGTACATCGAGAGCCGGCTGACGATGGCGCCGACCGGACAAATCTGCACGCAGCCGCCGCAGAATTCGCAGTCCAAGGGATGGTCGCCGAAGGACTTGATCTCGGTCATCGTGCCTCGCCCGACCGGAGCAAGGGCCTTGACGTCCATCACCTCGTCGCAGTAGCGGACACAGCGCAAACATTGCACACATCGGTTCATCTGCGTTTCGATGAGGGGGCTGAAATATCCCTTCTGAAAAATGCGCTTGGTTTCCTCAAACCGGCTGGTTGCAGTGTACTGATGGGAAAAGTCCTGAAGGTCGCACTTCCCACCCTGATCGCAGACCGGGCAATCTAATGGATGATTGGCCAGGATGAATTCGAGCACCGACTTGTGAGCATTGTGCACAACCGTCGTGGCCGTCCGAACGGCCATGCCTTCGGTCGCCACAGTACTGCAAGAGGTCTGGAGCTTCGGCATCCGTTCGACTTCGACCAGGCACATACGACAATTTGCATCCGGCTTGAGTTTCGGATGGTAGCAGAAGTGCGGAACCATCACGCCGACTCGGCGAGCGGCTTCGATCACCAGGGTGCCTTTCGGCACCGAGACGGACATACCGTCGATCGTCAATCGGACGGTCTCTGTGATAGCGTTAGCCATGGTCCTGTTGACTCAATGCCTTCCTGCCGGCTCCAACTTGATCAGGTTCGCGGCCTCTGCTTCCTGAATCAGTGCGACGTATTCAGGCCGCCAATGTTTGAGCGTACCCATAATCGGGGCAACTGACGCATCGCCGAACGCGCAGACCGTTCGGCCTTCGATGTTCTTGCATAGATCGACCAAGGTTTCAAGGTCCTCCATCCGCCCTCGCTTCGCGACGATTCGGCGCATAGTCTGCACCAGCCAGGAGCTTCCCTCGCGGCAGGGACTGCACTTGCCGCAGGACTCGTGATAAAAAAACTCCATGAGCCGGAGCGCGGCCCACACCATGTCCGTACCCTCTTCCATCACGGTCACCCCACCGGAACCGAGCATAGAGCCGGCTGCGGCAACGGACTCAAAGTCGAGCTTGACGTCGAGGTGGTTCGGCGTGAGGAACGGCGCTGATGCCCCCCCGGGAATGAATGCCTTGAGAGGTTTGTCGGAGCGCATGCCCCCGGCTTGCTCATAGATCAATTCGCGGAAGGTGATCCCCATCGGCACTTCGTAATTCCCCGGCCCTTTCACATGGCCGCTGACGCAGAACACTCTGGTGCCAGTACTTTTCGGTGGGGAACCGATTGAGGCGAACCATTCAGGGCCGCGACCGATGATGTGCGGGAGGTTCGCCAGAGTCTCGATGTTGTTCACCACGGTCGGCTTGTTGTAGAGACCGTGTGTCGCCGGGAAAGGGGGCTTGACGCGCGGCAGACCCCGCTTGCCTTCGAGCGACTCCAGTAAGGCTGTTTCTTCCCCGCAGATATAGGCGCCGGCTCCTCGATGCACCCATACATTGGCGGTGATTCCTGCGCCCAGGATATTCGTGCCGATATAGCCGGCGGTCCGTGCTTCGGCAATCGCCTGCTCCAAAATCCTGGCCCCAAGGACGAATTCGCCCCGTATATAAATGTAGGCGGTTTCCGCCCCGATCGCGTAGCACGCGAGTACGATACCTTCCAAGATCTGATGGGGATCCCGCTCAATGAGCTGGCGGTCCTTGAAGGTACCTGGCTCACTCTCATCCGCGTTGCAACAGAGATAGCGTGGGCCCTGATAGCCCTTGGGAAGGAATCCCCATTTCACGCCGGTCGGGAAACCTGCGCCGCCACGCCCCCTAAGCCCCGATTTCATGACCATGGCAGTCACTTCAGCCGGTTGCGCCTTCCCTACAACCTTGCGGAGCGCCTGATAGCCGCCTGCCCGCTCGTAATCTTGGAGCGAGCCGGTATAACCCGGCTGCATCATGTTCTTGAGCAATATCAGTTCGTGCTTGAGCATTGTTCTAATCTCGCGAAACGTCGTTCGTGAAGCGTGAAGCGTCAGACATCTCAGATTTCTTTCTCACGCGCGACGAGATACGCTTCACGTATCACGCCCCCGGCTTTGCCGGGGCTGGTTCCGGCCACATAAACGGGCCGGTCTTGAGCGAACAGGTCCCGTCCTGCTTGAGGTCGGCCAGAATTTTGTCGAATCGTTCCTCTGTAAGTCGTTCGTAATAGTCCTCGTTGACCTGCATCATCGGCGCAGTGCCGCAGGCGGCCAGGCATTCGACCGCATTGAGGGTAAAGAGGCCGTCGGACGTGGTTTCGCCTGGTCCGATTCCGAGTTTCGTTTTGACCCATCCGATGACCGTATCCGACCCAGCCAATGCGCACATCAGGGATTTGCAGACTTGAAGGTGAAATTTCCCGACGCGTTTGAGATTGAGCATCGTATAAAATGTGGCCGTCTCATAGACTTGGGGCGGGGTTAGACGCAACAGCCCCGCAATCTCTTTCATCGCCGCCTCAGAAATGAAACCCTCATCTCGCTGCGCCAAGTACAGCAAGGGAATCAGCGCCGAGCGCTTCACGGGATAGCGTGAGATGATCTCGTCAATTTCTTCTTGATACTTTTCTTTCAGCATCTGGTTTCCCTGTCTACCCACCCACGGTGAGGGAATGGAGGGTGCCCTTACTGCGCGCGTCCAACGAGGGCCTTCCGAGGCCGCGCGTTGCGCGAGCACGAGGGCATCCTCCTTCTCTCACCTGTCACACTCCCCCATGACGACATCGTAAGTCCCGAAGATCGTGACGACGTCGGAAATCAGGTAGCCCCGCGCCATGTGATCAAAAGCGCCCATATGGACGAACGACGGCGCGCGAATCTTCAGCCGATAGGGACGCGGGCTGCCATCGCTGACGATAAAGAATCCCAACTCGCCCTTCGGGGCCTCGGTCGCACAATAGGTTTCGGCCTTCGGTGGCTTGATGCCTTGGGTGTAAATGATGAAATGGTGGATCAAGCTTTCCATGTCCCGCATGACCAATTCCTTGGGCGGCGGGATATATTGCGGCGCCTCGGCCATGATCGGCCCAGCAGGAAGCTGATCGAGACATTGTGCGATAATCCTGGCGCTCTGACGCATTTCTTCCATGCGGATCCAATAGCGATCATACGTGTCGCCGTTCCTGCCGATCGGCACGTCCCAATCGACTTTGTCGTATACGCCGTAGGGTTCTGCCTTGCGGACATCGTAGGCCACGCCCGACCCTCGCAAGACCGGCCCGGTGCAGCCGAAGCTGATCGCGTCCTCGGCTGAGAGGAGGGCGATGTTCTTCGTACGGCCGAGCCAGATGCGGTTCGACGCGATGAGCGAATCGTACTCCTTAACCTTCTCAGGAAAGGTCTCAAGGAACGCCTTCATCCGTTGGACCAGATCGGGGGTAAAATCGCTATCGACACCGCCGATGCGATAGTAGTTCAGGGTCAGCCGGGCCCCGCAGAGCTTTTCGAACATGTCCAACAATGTTTCACGCTCCCGGAATGTCCAAAAAAATACGGTCATCGCCCCGATATCGAGCGCCTGTGTACCGAGCCAAAAGAGGTGCCCGATAATGCGTTGCATCTCAGCCACGATGGTCCGGATATATTCAGCCCGGATCGGCACCTCGATCTCGAGGAGTTTTTCCACCGCACGCACGTAGGCGTAGTTGTTGGACATGGCACAGACATAGTCGAGCCGGTCCGTGTGCGGGATGATCTGCATGTAGGTCAATCCCTCTGACAATTTTTCTACACCCCGATGCAGGTAGCCGAGGTCTGGCGTGGCCTTCACAACCCGTTCGCCGTCCAATAGAAGCACGACACGCAACACACCATGCGTACTCGGATGCTGTGGCCCCATGTTCAGCAGTAATTCCTCTTTCCGCTGAGAACTGGGTACATCGGGTTCAGCACGAAAGACGCTTTTCTGGGCGTCGGAGATTTCGCTCTCGATGACATCAACCGGAGCCTCATCGAATCTCGGAATGAAGTCGAACTGGCTGCGCCAGCCACGCCCTTCGGTCGGAAAGTCCTTTCTCAACGGGTAGCCTTCCGAATAATCCTCCGGCATCAGAATGCGCCGAAGATCGGGATGACCGGAAAAATGAATGCCCATCATGTCGTACACTTCTCGTTCCAGAAAGTCGGCGCCCTTCCAGACTCCAGTGACCGACGCAATCGTCGGATCATCCTCCGTAATGCGCGCCTTGAGACGAAGACGCTGCTGAAGGAGAAGCGAGTGCAAGTGATAGACGACTTCGAATCGCAGCTGATCCTCGGGATAGTCGACCGAGCAAATATCGGTGAGATGATCGAAGGCTGCCTCCGGCGCATCGTGCAAGTAGCGAGCAATCTCCAGCAAACCCGTAGCAGCAACAGAGACAGAGGTCTCGGCACGTGCAGTATCCACGCGGATCGCGAGGATCGCACCTGGAAATTTCGCCTTCAGGCTGTCGAGCAGAGCTTGCATAGTCTTAGTTTGCGAGAAGCGCGAGACTTGCGAGAAAAGCGCGATTGGCCAGTCGCGCGTGTCCCGCCACTCGCGCCCGTCTCGCGGGCTATTTCACGAATACTTTCTCCCGCTGAATCTTCTCTTGCAACTTGAGCAGTCCGTCGAGCAACGCTTCAGGTCGGGGCGGACAGCCCGGCACATAGACATCGACCGGAATAATCTGGTCCACGCCCTGGACCACGGCGTAACTATTGTAATGGTTGCCTGAGGTGGCGCAGGAGCCCATAGAGATGACATACCGCGGTTCCGGCATCTGGTCGTAGATGCGGCGGATCACCGGCGCCATCTTACGCGTCACCGTGCCGGCGATGATCATGAGATCAGCCTGCCGCGGGGACGCTCGAAAGACACCGGCGCCGAAACGATCCAGGTCGTACCGCGACGAGACCGTGGCAATCATCTCGATCGCACAGCAAGCAAGGCCGAACGTCATCGGCCATAAGGCCGACTTCCGAGACCAATTCACGACGGCGTCCAGATTGGTCGTCAGGATATTCGCCTCAAATTGTCGCTCCAGGAAACTCATGTCGCTTCGCTCCAGTTCTGAGTGCTGAGTTCTAAGTTATGAATTCCCAAGCGCAACTCATCACTCACAACTCAGAATTCAAAACTCAAAACTGCGCGCCTTCGGCGCGCTAGTCCCATTCGAGCGCCCCCTTCTTCCAGGCATACCAGAGCCCGGCCAACAGGATGGCGATAAACACAAGCATTTCGATGAGTCCTAGCATCCCGAGCGACTGAAACCGGATGGCCCACGGGATCATAAAAATGATCTCGATATCGAACACCACGAACAGCATCGCGATGATGTAGTAGCGCATGGGGAACTGGATGCGCGCATCTGAAAACAGCGGGCTTCCGCTTTCATAGGGAGTCAATTTGGCTCGGTAGGGACGATTCGGGCGAACGAGCGAGCCACCCAGCAGCGCAAAGGCGCCGAATGTCAGGCCTACGACGATAAACAACAGGATCGGTATGTAATTCTCAGGAATGCTCACGCTATCCATGCAGGCTCCGTGAGAGGCGATCTGACCCATACACAGTCATCGTGTTGTCCTTATAGATGTCAGGCTGCTGAACAGCCTGCCAGCGCCGAACCGAAGAAGGGCTTGAATTTCAAGCCGTCCAATTGCGGGCGACCGATTCCCTTGTGTTGAACGAGCACTTTGAAGGTGCTGCCCATGCCATTCGGCTTGAGGAGATGAATCGCGGCGCGAAACGCAGGGCTCTCTGGCTCCAATCTCCCGATCATCTCTTCAGCGCCAAGCCCCATCAGAAAACTCATTTGGTTCGTGAACCCTGTCACGTGAAGTCCTTGCGTCTCCCCAACAGAAGCCAGACTCGAAAAATCTACGTGGGCGGTCATATCCTGCTCGCCGACGCGAATAAATGGATCGTCGTTCGCCTGCTGCCTGAAATAGCAGAGGAACGTGCCGTCCTTACGGTCAGACCCATAGAGATCCTGGGCTGTATGGCCATAGTCGACAGTCAAGACAAATCCACGATCCATCCGCCGCCCCACCTGCTCCATCCAGTCCACCGCAAGGAGATTGACTTCGGTTCTATAGCCTTCCGGCCACACAGTATTCAGACGCTGGAGATAGTGAGCAAGCGCGGCCTTGGACAACGGCTTGAGGCATTCCACAAAGCGGCCATCTCGATAGTCAACATAGAGCTCTTCGGTCCGTCCGTCCTTGACTTGAACCCGATGCACCGGGAAGGCATCGATCAACTCATTGCTGAGGAATAAACCGGTCACGCCCTGTGGGCCCAACCCATCGAGACTGTCTATCCACGTGACAAGGCCAGGCGTACGAAGCCAAGGCGCCAAGTTCTGACGCTGGAGGTTTCGCATCACCGGGCTCCGCTCGATCAGGACATAGCGGACGCGCGAGGCGAAGTCATCTTGATCCTCATGGATCGAGGCAAGGCAATCTCGGGCTAATAAGCCTTTACCAGCACCCATTTCAACGATCGTGAAAGGGGCGGGACAACCCAATACTTCGTCCATTTGTCTGACTTGCCCGGCAATCGCGCGGCCAAGAATGGGATGGACGTCGGAGCTGGTGTAAAAATCGCCGGACCAGCCGATACGCTCATGCTCGACGCCGTCAGATTGGCGCATGTAATAGCCGTATATAGGATGATAGAGCGCCAGCTCCATGAAGCGGACAAAGGGAATGGGTCCGTTTCTGGTTATTTCTGACGAAATGGCAGCAACGAGTTCAGGATACCCGTTTGTCACAACCCACTCCTCTTAATTTCCTTCTCTGAATACCCCCCACAGCTTCCGGCAAGGCACTCCATCCCATCGACAACACACGAGAAGTGACACCAATAGCTGAGGAGACACCCCACCCCTCCCTCTCGAAGGGTCAACATAGGACTAAAAGTTTCGTAGATTAGCCTTGAGTTTGCTGGTAAGTCAAGGCGGAGAGTATTGGAAACTCAGGCAAATATCCCAATTCAAGAAACCCATTATTCGCCTGAAATATTTCTGTTTATGAGGAGACGCTGTGAGACGGTACCGTACTCTTCCCTCTGGGGTATGAAAGATGATGCAACCGTGTATAAGTATTGTGCCGATGTATCTCTGTGGGTAGCACAGTGGCGGAGGTTCAATCATCGGATGACTCAGCATAAGATGCAAGGGAATGAGGCAACGCAAATGCATTTCAAAGTCTGGCCCAGCCGGTGGGGCAATGATCACGCTGGACTGAGCCTGACGCACGGTCGACGAAGGAGGGGCGCATGGCTTCGCGCTCTTGGGTTCGCGGCGGTGTTCTTCGCAGTTTCGGTAGAATGGAGCGCGTCGCTCTGCCGGGCGGAGGCTGATCCTACGTCACCGAGCGCGCGAGACACTCTCAAGCGCGGAACCATTGAGGTGGGTGGGGTCGTAGGGTTCTGGCAAGCGCTGAGATTCCCGTTTCAGGAATCCTCGTCTAATCCTAATCGCAGCGCCGTGTTCATCACGCCGAGGATCGGGATGGTGGTGACAGATGAAATACAGGCAGGCCTACTGACCGGAAATCTCGAGGTGCTCGTTGAACCGATCTTTGCGCGATTCACGCAGCCGTTTTCGGCCGAGGCGGCAGGGGTCACCTTGGTGTTCAAGTATAACCTCCTGTCGTTCGGGCGGTGGATGCCGTTCTGGGATGCCGGGGCCGGAATGCTCTGGACCAACCTAGCTCCCCGCATTCGAGAGCTGAGTACGCCCCTCAACTTTGTCATCGAGACCGGGCCAGGAGTTCAGTACTTCATGACGGAACAGACGACGCTGACATTGGGTGTGCGATATCACCACATTTCGAATTCTGATACAGGCGAGCGAAACATTGGGCTCAATGCCATACTCCCCTATGCGGGAATATCCTGGTTCCTGACGAGATAACACAAGCTCGGATACCGATGGGATCATTGCTTGGCTTTGCGCCGTTCGAGCGTCTGGTTGGCAGGAATGGAGTGGGCTATCGTGTAGATGTCTCTTCGGTGGCCAATACGCAGAATCACGATCTCATCTCCCTCAATGTCAAATACGACACGGTAGTCGCCGATCCGAAATCGGTATGAACCCAACTCCAATTGCTTGAGGGGTTCGGCATGCTGGAGAGGATCGGATTCGTAGCGAAGAAGGGTCTTACCGATGCGCTGTTTCACGCTGGTGTCGAGCGCCTCGATATCTCTGATGCACGGCGGGTATAGACCAGCCGGTACTTCACTGGCCAAAGACCTGCCCGTGAGATTTCACTTTACCGACCTTGAAGTCTCGCCGAGCTTCGCGAATGCTTTAAAGGTACTCGGGGGAAGTCGCTGCGATGAGATCCTCCAAGAACACTTGTCGGGCAGATTTCTTCATGCTCTTGACGGCCCGGATAATCGTTTCCGGACTGACTTCCATTTTGACGGCAGTCGACATCACTCGTCCTCCTTCGTTCGGCTAGCATCCTAAGATCACTCAGCTATTATCTGTGCGGCCTTCGGTGGGGTCAAGCAATGGCGCTCACTCACCGAACAGCCGCCATCTTCTTGTTTTTACTTTCTCTCTTCGGCTCGGCTGGAAGGGATGTGGACTGAGGCGTTCGACATGGCCGGTCCCACAATGATGATGTCATTGCGATAGGTCTTCTTTCTATCCGCCACCTAGGCTCGCTGTGCCTTTTCTCGCGACCTATGCGGCAATTCGGGCACCGTTCGATCGCACCACTGCGGTTCGCTGAAAGCAATGGCGTCGATGTCCGATATTTCGTTCATGCATCGCATGGAACGAAACGAGTTTCGACGCCAAGCGGTGGCGTGACCTAGAACGGTCGAATTGACGCGTGGGAGCGAGAGAGGCGCAGCGAGCCTCTCTACGTTCCGTGGCACTTCTTATATTTTTTCCCGCTGCCGCAGGGGCAGGGGTCGTTGCGGCCGACTTTGTCGTCGTTGTGTTGAACGGTCTGAGGGGCGATCGGTTCTTCCCCGCGATTGAGGATGAGCGGGGGGAGAG
>Ga0163153_10000864_pt1 | contig 50041 bp, 35 predicted proteins | sample OliLakLV19MP6IB1_FD_148629 | JGI IMG/M metagenome (GOLD analysis project Ga0163153, IMG submission 148629) | Freshwater microbial mat bacterial communities from Lake Vanda, McMurdo Dry Valleys, Antarctica - Oligotrophic Lake LV.19.MP6.IB-1 | ecosystem: Environmental > Aquatic > Freshwater >... | reverse complement strand
ACCCACTGCTGCTCCCTGCTCCCTGGCCTCCAGTTCCGCCTTCACTCCACGCACCACGATCCCGAGCACGCCTCTCGTCCACCGCGCCCGCGCCGTCCGTGCAACCCACTGCTGCTCCCTGCTCCCTCCTCTCTGCCCCCCGTTCCCTCACCGGCGTCCGCCTCATGGCCAACCTCACCCTCGTCCAAGCAATCAACCTCGCGCTCGTTCAGGAGATGGAGAAGGACGATCGGGTCCTCATCCTGGGCGAAGACGTCGGTCCCAACGGCGGCGTCTTTCGCGTGACCGAAGGGTTGCACAAGCGCTTCGGAGCGAAGCGGGTGGTCGACACGCCGCTGGCCGAGAGCGGGATCATCGGAACCTCGATCGGCCTGGCGATGAACGGGCTGCGGCCGATTCCCGAGATCCAGTTCGACGGCTTCCTCGGGCCCGCCTACGACCAGATCTGCTCGCACGCCGCCCGCATGCGCACTCGCACCCGCGGGGCCTTCACCGTGCCGCTCACCATCCGTGTGCCAATCGGCGGCGGCATCCACGCGCCGGAGCTGCACAGCGACTCACCGGAAGCGATCTACGCCCACACTCCCGGACTCAAGGTGGTCATGCCCTCGTCGCCCTACGACGCCAAGGGGCTGCTCATCTCGGCAATCCGCGATCCCGATCCGGTGATCTACTTCGAGCCCAAGCGGATCTACCGGGCCTTCCGCGAGGAAGTTCCCGAGGACGAGTACACGATTCCAATCGGCCAGGCCCGCGTGGTCTGCGAAGGCGATGATCTGACCATCGTCTCCTGGGGCGCCTCGGTGGTGCAGTGCATGCAGGCCATCGAAGCGGCCGGCAAGAACGGCGGCGCCGCGGCGAACAAGGCCATCGAACTGGTCGATCTGCGGACGATCTACCCGCTCGACATCGAGACCGTCGTCGCGAGCGTCAAGAAGACCGGTCGCGTGGTGATCGTCCACGAAGCCCCCAAGACCGCAGGCTTCGGCGCCGAAATCGCCACTCGCATCGTCGAGGAATGCTTCCTTTATCTCGAGGCTCCCCCGCAGCGCGTCACCGGCTTCGACACGATCATGCCCTACTACAAGCTCGAGCTCGAGTACATGCCCGACGCAGCCCGAATCGCCAAGGCGATTGAAGAAGTGTGTGCGTACTGACCGGCCCCACGGGTCGTGTTCGGTACTGGTCGTGGAGGACCCGTGCATCCGATCTCCCCTGTCCTTCGACTCGAGGCGCTGTCGGAGAAGGTCATCGGCGCGGCCATTGAGGTACACCGAGCGCTTGGTCCAGGGCTCCTCGAGTCGGCATACGTGCAATGCCTCGCGTTTGAACTCACCGAGCGCGGCGTGGGCGTGGCGCGGGAGGTGCCCATGGCGGTCGAGTACAAGGGAGTCCGCCTCGATTGTGGATATCGCGCTGATCTGATCGTGGCTGGGCAGGTGCTGGTCGAAGTGAAATCGGTAAAGGCATTCACCCCGATCCATGGTGCTCAACTCCTTACCTATCTCAGAGTCGCCAAGCTTCCCGTCGGTCTCCTCATGAACTTCAACGTGAACCGAATGGCAGATGGAATATTGCGGCGTGTGCTTTGAAGCGGCGAGGACTCCGCATCCAGCTGGCAGGTTTGACGCCCTCCGATCAGAACTTTCATGACACGGAGGTCACGGAGGTCACGGAGAACACGGAGAGCAGTCGAAGGAAGTCTTGGCCGAATGATTGCTTCCGCCCGCGCTCGTCTGACGAACACATGCCCGCGAACCGCCCGCCAACCTCCCTTGACTTCTCCTCTCTTCCTCCGTGATCTCCGTGACCTCCGTGTCACCAACCCTCCTTCCGCGCGTCTGATTCTCGGTGCGCGTGCGCCGCGGCTCGGTCCGTGATCTCGATACTTCCGAACTGCTCCGTAGCGGATACGCTCAGACCGGCTTTCCCTGCACTGATTCCCGTTCACCGATCGATCCCCTGGCGACAACCCCCATGGCTGGAACCAAGCAACCCGACGACAAGAGCCACTTCATCCTTCCCGATCTCGGCGAGGGCGTGCATGAAGCCGAGATCATCAAGTGGCGCGTGAAGCCTGGTGACACCGTCAAGGAGCACCAGACCATCGCCGACATGGAGACCGACAAGGCTCTCGTCGAGGTCCCCTCGCCGTGGGACGGCGTGATCTCGGAGCTGGGCGGCAAGGAGGGCGAGATCATGAAGGTCGGCGCCGTCCTGATCCGCTACGCGGTGGGACAGGCCGCCGCCCCCAATCCGATCGCGAAGCCGGTCGCCAGGTCGGGGGCGGGCTCGCCTCCGCCGATGTCGACCAAGGCCGCTGCCCACGCTGCTGAGAACGTCGCGAAGGTCGACGACAGCGCCAACGAAGACGCCGGCACGGTCGTCGGCAACGTCTCCGGAACGCTGACCGTCTCTGACCGCTTCGCCCGCAAGCGCGGCGACAACGGGGCCGCGGCGCGGACCAGCAAGGCCCTGGCCACACCCGCGGTGCGGCGCATCGCCCGCGATCTCAAGGTCGACATCAATGACGTCGCCCCGAGCGGGCGCGGCGGCCGGGTCACCGCCAGCGACATCGAGTCGTTCGTGCGCTCCGGCTCCTCGGCCAAGGCTGGTCCGTCGCGAAGCGGCGCCATCAGCGCCTCCGACATCCCCGCGGGCTTCGCCCCCCATGCCATTCCCGTCCCCGCGAATCTTCCCGCCGTGAGTGGCGACGGCGTCACCCAGCGGATTCCCTTCCGCGGTGTCCGCCGCAAGATCGCCGAGGCCCTGCTCCACTCGGTGCGCACCACGGTGCACTTCACCGCAGTCGACGAAGCTGACGTGACCGCTCTGGACCGCAAGCGCAAGGAGTACGCCGCAGTGCTCGGGCAGAAGCTCAGCCTGCTGCCCTTCCTGATGGTTGCGGTCTGCAAGGGTCTGCGCAAGCACCCCCTGATGAACGCGAATGTGGACGACGCCAAGGCCGAGATCCTGCTCAAGGGCGTCGTCAACCTCGGCTGCGCAGTCGACACCGATCACGGCCTCATGGTCCCGGTGATCCACAACGCCGATCACAAGTCGCTCGTTCAGCTTTCCGACGCGGTGAAGGACGTCGCCGCCCGCTGCCACAACCGGACCATCCCGCGTGAGGAACTCACCGGCGGCACCTTCACGATCTCGAACGTCGGCAGCTACGGCGGCATGTTCGCCACGCCGATCATCAACTACCCGGAGATCGGCATCATCGCCGCCGGCCGCGCCAGGGAACGGGTGCTGACCAGGAACGGCCAGTTCTATGCCGGACTGGTCCTACCCCTCTCAATCAGCGCCGACCACCGCGTCGTCGACGGCGCCGAAGCCGTCCGCTTCCTGACCACCGTGATCGGCCTGCTCGAGGACCCGGCGAAACTGCTGGCCTGAGATGTTGGCTGCAGCGGACGCCATGAAGGCCCCACGGAAGGCCCCACGGAAGGCTCCACGCACTCCATGAAATCTCGGAACTCAACTCCGAGATTTCATGGTTCATTGCGGTCATGTCCCAGCGGTCCCAGCGGTCCCAACGGTCCCAACGGTCCCAACGGTCCCAACGGACAATCGAACTCGAAGCAGTGGAATCGCTGGCAATCCCGCTGGCGCCAGCCACCTCTCGAGTGATTCTGGTCGTTGCTCGCCCACCTGAGTTGGCCGCGGACGTGGGGGATGCTGGCCCGTCCGGCGCGGTAGACCGATGGAATGCAGGCTCGGACAGGTTGGGCACTCGCGAAGACTGGCGACGAGGCCATGCATCGGCTCGCTTCTCGAGAGGAGGCGTGGCACACCGATGCAGTCCCACGGATCCCAGTTCAGGTTCGTACGACTGCGTCCGACTCAACGCCCCCGCACGCGGACAGCAGCATTCCCAGATCGGCTCCGTTCACCTCGCCGTCGCCGTCGAGATCGGCGGGGTTCGCGGCACCGCCGATTGTCATCCCGCCGATCACGACCAGCAGAGCGCTCTCTGCGGATGATGCGGCCGCGGAAACTGCCGCGGCGATCACCGTTCCCTCGCCGGGTCGGTGATCTCTGGCGGTCTGCCGATCTCGGCACACCCTTTGCAACTTTCGGCCATCGCCACCTGTGCCGCTGGCGCCCCTCCGGCGCGGAAAATCAGGGATGTTCGGTATCTTGTTGTATGGTGACACGATACACTTGTGCCGTCATCGCCCCTCGCCCCGCTCCATCTTCAACGTCGATCCCCGAGACCCTGAACGTCTCGGGTTCTGCCATGCCGAAGATGCCGGGCGTGCCAGACCTGCCGGACATGCTGGACCTGCCGGACATGCGGGACATGCGGGACATGCGGGACATGCCAGACATGCCAGACATGCCGGACATGCCCGCCCACGCTCCCCAGTCGCCATCGCCCCAGACCGATCCGGTCCTTATGAACCCGTCGCCGACCTCCTCCATCCCACGGGAGCCGCTCGATGAGCGCCCGGAGCGGATTGCTGCGCCGGTGATGGCTGCGCCCCTCATGGTCGATGCCCTGCGAGCCTTGGCCGATCGACTCTCCGTCGAGGCTTCTGAGTTCGACGAGATCGACCTGCTCCTCGTTGGTGGCGCCGCAGGAATGCTCTCGGGACTTCTCGAAGCCGAGCGCACGACCTCCGACTGCGATGTGATGCTCTTCGATCCGCCCGGGGCTCGGGAGATCGTCGAGCGAGTGGCTCAGGAGCTTTCACCGGAGTTCGGACTTGCCGAGCACTGGCTCAACAGCGGCGGCGCTCCGTGGATGGATGCGATGCCTCCCGGTTGGGAAGTGCGCCGCACCCGCGTGCTCTCGCACGCGCGGCTGGTGGTGCATGCCGTCGGTCGGATCGATCTTCTTGCCCTCAAGGTGATGGCCGGTCGCCCGCAGGACGTGGAAGACCTTGAGGCCCTGGCGATCACCGACGACGAAGCCATCCTGCTGCGTCGCCACTTCGTCGACTGGGGCAATGACGACTGGCCGCGCGGGGCGATTGAGAATGCGATCGAACTGCTCGACGAGATCCGACCGCCGCTCGGCGAGCCCGATCCTGCCGCAGGTGGTGGAGGTAGCGGAGGTGGTGGAGGTAGTGGAGGTGGTGGAGGTAGTGGAGGTGGTGGAGGTAGTGGAGGTAGTGGAGGTAGCGGAGCATGGTGAACCGAAAGACCGATTCATCCACTCGAGCCGCCGAACAGATCCTCGGGACTCCCCTGACCGAGGCCCCCGCAATCGGTTCCGGCGAAGCCCCCAATGCTGCGAAAGGTGCTGCGAAAGGTGCTGCGAATGGTGCCGCGAATGCCGCAGCCCTTTTGGGCGGTGCGGGCGGTGTCAACGCTCCCAGCGGTTCCGCCGATGCCCAGCTTGCCCAACTGGTCCGGGCGTGGGCTCGTCTCGGCGCTGCCTTCAACGTCGCCCCGAGTCGAAGCACTCCCGATCTCGAGAGGCTGCTGATCGAAACCGTCCGCACCGGTCGCGGCCATGCTCGACTGCTGACCATGACCGTCACCTGGTTGTCCTATTACGGCATCCTGGTGGCCCGACATCGATTGGCTCGCATGGCCGTCGAACGGCTCACCGGCGAGGAGCGAGCGATCCTCGCCTGGCTGTTCGAGGAGGCCGCGAGTCACGCTCGACGGCGTCCGGCGCATGCCGAGCATGCCGAGCATGCCGAGCATGCCGTGCATGCAGCGCATGCAGCAACCGACGCTCCCGAGACGCACCGTTCCTCCGTCACGATCCCGCGAATCGCGGGTCCCCCGGCGACACCTCGAATCACCGTGAAGGGCAGCGGCGACACCTCCCTCGCCATTGGCACCATCGGCCGAACCTTTCGCGCCCGCGAACTGCTGGCCGTCTGTCGTCCGGCGACGACTCGCGTGCCGGTCTTCATGGTCGATTCGCGCCATCCCGTGCTTCTTCGGCGCCTCGCCGAGCGCAGCAGCGCAATCGCCCGCCGCTGGAACGTGCTTGCCGGACCGATCGATCGCAAGCCCGATGCGCTGCGTCCCGCGGCGTGGATCCTCGCCCACAATCCCTCGCTCGGCGTGCGCGGGCTCCTGGAAGGCGATCTGCGGGCGTCGATTCTCGCGGCCATCGAACACGATCCCGGGGCCGGCGCGAGCGAGCTGGAACTGGCCCGCCGCTGCGGCGCGTCCCGTGCCGCCGTGCGCCAGGCCCTCTCCCGACTCGAGCTTGCGGGCCTCGTGCTGCGCTGGCACGTGGGCAGGCGGCATGCAATCGGCTGCTGCCCCGCGGGCCCGCTACCTGGCCTTGCGACCCCCGGCGCGGCGGATCGCATCGGCGCCGAATCGCTCGACCACCCGGTCGGCGACGCGATCGATCCGACGCCGTCTCTCGTCGTCGGCGACCGTGAAGAGCCCGGCGCTGTCGCTGACTGACCCGAGAGACGAAAGCGCCGCGCCGATCAGACGCACCGGTGCAAACTCCCGCCGTGACCAGGTGTCGAAGAGCGTGGATGCGGCGTTCCAGAGCAGATCGGTGCGATCGGTCGCGGCCTCCAGCGTCGTCGAGCGAGTGATCGTCTGAAAGTCACCGAAGCGAATCTTGACCGTGACCCGCGCCGCGGCGAGACCGGCGCGGCGCAGGCGTCGGGCAATCGACTCGACTTCGCCCAGGAGCGTCTCTCGCACCGAGGCCGGATCGGAGAGATCGACACCGAAGGTCCGCTCCTGACCAATCGACTTCGCGGAGCGGTCGGTCACGATCTCGCGCTCGTCCTGACCAAAGGCCAGGCGTCGCAGTCGTTCGGCGTCGCTTCCGGCAAGCCGTTCCAACCGCTCGATCGAGGCGCTGGCGAGGTCGGCGAAGGTCGTGATTCCCTGCCTCACGAGCTTCGCTTCGAGTGCGGGGCCCACACCCCACATCGCCCGCACCGGCATCTTCGGAAGCTGCTCGGCGATCCAGCGCGAATCGACGATCGCCAGTCCGTCGGGCTTGCGAAGGTCGCTGGCGAGCTTGGCGAGGAACTTGTTGGGAGCGACGCCGACCGACGCGGTGAGTCCGACCTCGTCGCGGATGAGTCGACGGATCGCCGCGGCAATCGTCACGCCGTCGCCATGCAGGCGTTCGCTGCCGGTCACGTCGAGGAAGGCCTCGTCGATTGAGAGCGGCTCGACCAACGGCGTGAACCGATCGAAGATCAGAAAGACCCGCTCCGAGGCGACGCGATACTTCTCGAAGCTGGGCCGCACGATGACGGCCTGCGGACAGAGCCGCCTGGCCATCGCCATCGGCATGGCCGAGCGGCATCCGAAGGGCCGCGACTCGTACGACGCGGCGCAGACCACGCCCCGACCGCCGTCGCCGCCGACGAGAACCGGCCTGCCCCGAAGCGCGGGATCGTCGCGCTGCTCGACGGAGGCGAAGAACGCATCCATGTCGACATGAAGCACCGTTCGGGACACGCCCGGAGCGTATGGACGTCGCCTCACTTCCCCGCTGCGGCCTGACGCATCCTCCTCCCTACCCTCACCCCTTATGTCACTTCCCATCGTCGCGATCATCGGCCGACCGAACGTCGGGAAGTCGAGCCTCATGAATCGCATCGCAGGTCGCAAGATCTCGATCGTCGATCCCACACCCGGCGTCACCCGAGACCGCGTCGGCACCATCGTCGAGATCACGCCCCCGCCGGCCCGCGGCGACCAGCCGCGGCTCATCGAGCTCACCGACACCGGCGGGTACGGCATCTACACCGCCGAGGGTGCCCGCTTCGACGATGTCGGCGCCGACCTCTCGACGCTGACCGACGACATCGAACTTCAGATCCGCCTCGCGACCGAGAAGGCCGCAGTGATCCTGCTGGTGATCGACGCCCAGTCCGGCGTCACCCCGCTGGACATCACGATTGCCCAGATGATCCGCAAGGCCGGACTCGGCGATCGGGTCGTGGTGGTTGCGAACAAGGTCGATGACGAGAAGTGGGAAGCGCACGCCGCCGAGGCCTCGCGGCTCGGCTTCGGCGAGGCCTTCCCGGTCTCGGCGCTGAGCGGACACCGCAAGCGGGCCCTCCTCGAGTCGATCTGGAATCACCTGCCCCCCATCGACGACAGCGATCCGGTGGCCCCCACCGAGATGCGCCTGGCCATCATCGGCCGACGCAACGCCGGCAAGAGCACGCTGGTCAACGCACTTGCGGGCGAATCGCGGGTGATCGTCTCCGAGATCGCCGGCACCACCCGCGACAGCGTCGACGTGCGGATCGAGATGGACGGCCACACCTTCACCGTCATCGACACCGCCGGCGTGCGCAAGCGCAAGAGCTTCGCCGACGACGTCGAGTGGTACGCCCACCATCGGATGCTGCGGGCGATCCGCCGCGCCGACGTGGTCTTCCTGCTGATCGACGCCACCGAGGACGTCACCCAGGTCGACAAGAAGCTGACTCAGGAAGTGCTCGAGCAGTTCAAGCCGGTGGTGCTGGTGATCAACAAGTGGGATCTGGTGCGCGATCGACTGGCGCCGGAGCAGTACCTCGATTACCTCACCCAGGAGCTCTCGGGCGTCACCTTCGCGCCGCTGGCCTTCATCAGCGCCGAGACCGGCGAGGGCGTGAAGGACGCCATCGTCATGGCCTGGAATCTCTTCCAGCAGGCCAATCACCGCGAGACGACCGGCAGGCTCAACGAGACCGTGCGTTCGATTCTCGGCCAGCGCGGGCCTTCATCGAAGCTGGGCACCAAGGCCAAGGTTCTCTACGTCAGTCAGATCGGCGTGGCCCCGCCGACCATTGCGATGGTCGTCAACGATCCCACGCTCTTCGTCGGCAACTACGAGCGGTACTTCCTGAATGCCCTGCGCGAGGAACTCCCCTTCGCGGAGGTCCCGATCCGATTGATCTTCTCGAAGCGCAAGCGGCGCGGCGAGGAGGAGGAGTCGAACGAGAATCACCATCGCGTGCGCAGCCACGAGCGCACCAAGTCGGCCCGCCGCGACGAAGCCAAGCTGGCGCGGCAGGCGGTGCTTCAGACCATCGATGACGAGCCCAGCGGCGACGTCTCCGAAGAGGATGCCGTGCCTCCGGTGAGACCCCTGATGGGCGCTCGACCGCCGATCCCAACCGCCCCGACTCGAAATGCGACTCGAGTGGGAACGGCACGAAGCGCCTCCGTGCGAGGCGGCTCGACCGAACCGGCCGCCGCCAAGCGCACGCAACGTCCATCGACCTCGACGCGAGCCGGAGCAAAGGGCACGCGCGGCAACGCGGCGATGGCCCGGAAGCTCGACGCCGCAAAATCGAAGGTCCCGACGGCAGGTCGCTCGGGTGCGGGTCGATCGACCATCAAGGCCACGGGAAACAGTGGATCGGGACGCACCACGAAGCTCGGTGCCCCGCGAGGTCCGAAGCGAAGCCCCGCCCGAGGCGCCGCCGCAGGCACGAAGTCCGCGGGGCGAGCTGGGGCACGCTCGGGCACCTCCTCCAGCCGCGGCCCCCGCTCTGGCGCCGCCGGCCGAAGCTCGTCAAAGCCCCGCGGCAGCCGCGGAAAGTGACGCGACCCTCGCGCTCACCGCACGAGTCTGATTGGCGTCCTTGAACGATCGGCCGAGCTGGTGCTCGGCGGTCCAAGGCGGCGCTGCGGCATCGGTGAGCGAATCGCGTTCGGACGAAGTCGACCGTGGCGACTCCGCCCACGTTTCGAGTCGTGCAACCCACTGCTGCTCCCTCCCGCGAGCGAAGCGAGCGCCTGGCCCTGCGCGCCGCGCAGCGGCACACCTCACTCGTCGGCGAACCCCGACCAGCCAGTCAGCGACGCTGACCCCACTTTTCTTCCCACAACACCGCGTTCATCACCGTCCAGAGGTGAAACGACCATCCGCCGCCGGTCTGCTGCTGGTCGAGCATCCGCTTGACCGCTTCGGCATCGATGAGCCCGGCCTTGGCCATCGGCGAGCGATCGAGCGTGCGTCGAAAGCGCTCCTGCATCCACGGCTGACGGAACCAGCGTTCCATCGGCGCCCCGAAGCCCTGCTTGCGGCGATAGACCAGTTCCTTGTCGAGGAATCGCTCGGCGGCGCGCTTGATCACGTGCTTGCCGACGCCGTTTCGCAGCTTGTATTCGACCGGAACGCGCTCGGAGAACTCGACCAGTTCGTGATCGAGGAAGGGCACGCGGGCTTCGATCGAGTGGGCCATCGTGCACTTGTCGACCCGCATCAGGAGATGCTCCGGGAGCCGGTTCTTCCGCTCCAGATACGGAATCAACTGCAGCACCCGCGGCTTGGTCAGTCGTCCTTCGAGCGGTTCCAACCAGTGTCGCACGACCGCGTGGCTGTCGAGCGTGCGCATCGCCGATGGCAGCAGCCCTTCGACCGGGCAGTTGATCTCCTGCTTGAAACGCGATGGGTCGGGAGTGAGCGTCGAGCGAAGCGATCCCCACCAGCAGGGTGACCCGCCCCAGAAGAGCTCTTCGCCGCGCTGGGCGCGGAGCAGGGCCTCGTCATCGATGGCTCCGCCGCGCGGGCGGACGATCGGTCCCGTCTGGCGCAGGAGCTTCCGGGCGGTGCGGGCCAGCCAGCCGCGCGGCGTCGCGCCGGCACGCGCCGGGTCGTACACGTCGGCCTCGAGTCGTCGATAGTCCTCGCACCACCAGTAGCCGAGCCAGTGCTCATCGGCGCCCTCGCCCACCTGCACCACCGTGGTGCGATTGTCGCGAACGAGCTTCGAGAGGAAATAGAGCGGAATGCAGACGTTGTCGGCAATCGGTTCGTCCTGGGTCTCGACCAGCGTGTCGAGGAATCCCTCGAGATCGCCGGGATCGATCAGGGTCTCGTGGTGATCGGTGCCGTACTGCCTGGCCACGCGACGAGCCCAGCCGAACTCGTTGGTCTCCTCTTCGCCGCGGTAGCCGATTGAGAAGGTGGTCACCGGCCGATCCATGAGCTCGCTCATGAGGGCGACGTTCATGCTCGAATCGACGCCGCCGGAGAGCAGCACGCCGAAGGGAACGTCCGCCACCATGCGGCGGCTGATCGACTTGCGCAGCAGCGCAATCGTCTCTTCGACGCACTCGTCCTCGCTCATGCCGCCGCTGTTTCGGGCCGGTGGTCGATGATCAGGCAGACACTCCCACCACTGTTCGGCGCGAGCGGCGCCGGTGTGGTCGATGGTGATGCGCCACCCCGCGGGGATCTTGAAGACGCCGCGGAAGAGAGTCAGCGGCGCCGGCGTGACGATGAAGGTGAAGTAGTGCCAGAGGGCGGTGAGATCGGTCTCGACGCGGATCTCCGGGTGGGCCACGATGGCCTTGATCTCCGAGGCGAAGAGCCAGTCACCACTTCCTGTCCGAGCGACATACACCGGCTTGATCCCGATCCGATCTCGCACCAGATGCATGACCGGCCGTGCTTGATCGCGGGCGTCGTAGATGGCGACGCCCCACATCCCGAAGAAGCGCTTGAAGGCATCGAGCCCCCACTCCAGATACGCGTAGAGCAGGGTCTCGGTGTCGGAATGGCCGCGATAGCGATGCCCGCGGGCCTCCAGCTCGGCCCGGAACTCGGCATGGTTGTAGATCTCGCCGTTGAAGACGACGGCGACCTTGCCGTCGGCACTCAGCATCGGCTGATGCCCCGCCGGCGACAGGTCGATGATCGAGAGGCGGCGATGTCCGAGGAAGCAGCGGCCGTCGGTCCACTCGCCGGCGTCATCCGGACCGCGGTGAGTCATCCGGTCGCGCATGGCCACAAGCACGGCGCTGGTCGCCTCGCGATTGCGGGCCTGCTCGGTCTTCAGGATTCCGACGATGCCGCACATGCGAATTGGCTCCCTTCACAGGCGCACACCATCGACACCGGCATCTACTTCACTCCCTTGATGATCAGATTCCAGCCCCACAGCCGCTCCAGCGCCGCAATCGGCACGGGCTTGAGAAGCAGAGGAACCTCTCCCGGCGTGAGCTGCCGCTTCACGATCGAGATGTCGTGGAAGGCGCGGAACATCGCCCGCAGCCGCTTCGCGGTGTAGACCTTGACCAGCGGGCGAGCGTCGTTGGCGGTCATCTCGACGAGCTGCGACATCATGTCGCCCACCGAGTTCCTCTCGAGCATTCCGTTGCGCAGGCCGTAGCGGCCGACGATCGAGGCCCAGTAGTGCCAGGAGTTCTCCGCGTAGACCATGATGATGGCCTTGCCGCCGGGCTTGAGCACGCGGTGGATCTGCCCGATCACCCGCTCGGTGTTGGGCGTGTGATGGATCACGCCGTTGCTGTAGACCACATCGAAGGTGTTGTCGGGAAACGGCAGATTCTCCGCATCGCCGTGCAGGAACTCGCACGGCAGATTGCGCAGCTTGAAGTTCTCCCGAGCCAGTTCGAGATGTCCGGCGGCGAGGTCGAAGTCGGTGACGAGTGCGCCGTTGCGGGCGAACTGCGAGAGATCGGTGCCGAGTCCGCCACCGATCTCGAGCACCTTCGCGCCGCGATGGCGGTCGAACTCCATCACCTTGGGCATCCACGGTCCGTACTCGCCGTAGCGATGCTTCTCGATGTCGAGAAACCACTCGAGTGTTCGAGCCGGCGCCTTGCCATACTGCGAGCCGCAGGGGTTGTTGTTCCACTGGTTCTGGACTTCGTCCTTGAACCGGTCGCCGGTCTCGACGACCTTCAATTCGTGGACCGCCAGGAGCGATCGGGTTCGCGCGACCTCGGAACTCGTCCGACCTTCGAGGACGTCTCGGAGCCGCTCCACACGTCGCTGCCAGGAGTGTTCGGAGAGCGCCGCGGCCCGCGCATTGCCGCCGAGCACGGCAGCGAGCGCAGGCCGGTTTGCCAGCGCAATCAGCGCCCGAGTGAATGCCTTGGCATCGCCCGGCGGCGTGAGAATGGCGCGAGCGCCCTCGGGTGCCTCCTCGCCTTGTTCGAGTTGGGCCAGTGACATCGCCGGTTGCAGCACCTCGCCGATCTGCTCGAGGTCGCTGGCGATGATGGCGCCACCGCCGAGGTCGCCCACGGCGTCGTCCCGCGCTCCACCCAGGGCCATGTACTCGAAGAGCTTGGTCGGTGATCCGAAGAAGGGAACGTCTCCGATGTTGCCGCCGTGCGGGCTCACGAAGATGTCGCCGGCGCCGAGCAGTCGGGCGCACTCGACCTGCGGCACCGAGCCGGTGATCTTCACCTGCGATTCGAGCTGATTCGACTTCACCACCTCGTCGATTGCACTGCGGAACTGGCCGTCACCAATCAGGAGAAACCTGGCCTGCGGCACTGCGGCGCACACCGCGGGAATCGCCGCCGCGAGCGACTCGACGCCTTGCCACCCGCCGAAGGTTCCGGAGAAGGCAATCACGAGGTGCTGCTGGTCGAAGCCGAGCGACCGGCGGAGCTCCCTTCGAGCCGACGGCGCCGGGCGGCGGTACGCCTCGCAGTCGACGGCGTTGGGGCTGACCAGGATCCGCCGCGGATCGACCCCTCGGGCGATGAGATCCTCGGCCACGCGCTGCGAGACCACCGAGATCAGGGTCGCCTGGTCGAAGGCCTGTCGCTCCCTGGCCTCGAGTTCGTCGGCGCGCTCGAGCGGCTTGCCGTAGGCCCGGGCCATCGACACTTCCGAGCCGTTGAACTCCACGATGTAGGGGATGTCGAGGCGGGCCGCAATCGTCGCCCCGGCGCAGTTGCCGATCACGATGCGCTCGTAGATGAAGCCCGGGGCAAGCAGTTCCACCAAGGGAAGCAGGCGATTGACGTAGAAGTCGTTCGCCGCGAGCAACTGCTCCACGCTCGAGGAGGGACTGAAGGGCAGCACGCATTGATGCAGCCCGAGATCGTCGAGCATCGGAAAGCGCGATCCCATGATGCAGATCAGGCCGCGGCTCAGTGCATCGAGCTCCTTGGCGACGTAGCAGGTGTGCCCGTAGCTGCCGCCGGACGTGAGCGTGGCCCAGTAGTCGAAGCGGAGGTAGAGCCCTCGGGCGGCCGCGAGAGGCCCGGAGCGGAAGGCATCGACCGGTCGCGGCGAATGGACCGCCGCCGGCATTGTCTCCAGCGTCGCCGCCGCCGCAGGACGGAACCCGCGGACCGCACGCCACGCCCGATGGGCCAGCAGCAGTCGCCAGAAGCTCGCAATCCTTTCTTCATCGAGGCGCTCGACCGCCGACTCGGCTGGCCAGTAGAGGAAGGTCTCGCGTCCCGCACCGACCAGCCGTCGGGCCAGTCGGAGCTGCCCTCGGGTCGGCACGCCTCGGCGCACCTCGAAGATCACTCCTTCGACCCCCGGATCGGCCGCCAGCGAGGCCAGGGCACGCTCGTCGAGAGCCGCGTTCACCCGCCTGAGTTCGGGCTCCGAGAGAGTCACCGGATGCCGCTCGGTGAACGAATCGAACCCCCCTGCCGGAACCGATCCATAGGCGTCGAGATCGTGCGTGAGATAGATGAGCCGCGATGTCGCGCTCGCTGTGGCAGTCGTCATGAATTGGCTTTCTCGGGCTCCGAGAATGGTCGCAATGCGTGCAATCTAGCACTCCACCGCCCCTCGGTTGCGTCGCGAGGCCGCCCGCCGCAGGAGACACGGGGCCCTGGAATGCCAGGGTGGGTCGGAGAAGGCTTCCGGATGTCCCTCGGTGCCGCTGGTCGATCTGCCCGGCGGCACGCCGCCGCAGCCGCCCCCCGCCATCGGATACTCTCCGACGGTGATCAGCGCCTTGCGTCCGTGGACATGGCTGCACCGGCTCCCCGGCGCGGTCTGGAAAGAGGCCTCCCAGGTGGCGAGTCGCGGGTGGCGCGCGTGGCCGACCCTCGTGGCAATCGCCCGCGTCGACTTCCGCAAGCGGTATGCCGGCAGCGTTCTCGGCATGCTCTGGTATCCGCTCCATTCCGGCCTGCTGCTGGCCATGTACTGCTTCGTCTACATGGTGGTCTTCTCGCAGCGCCTCCCGGAGATGGGCAAGTACGACTTCGTCCTCTTCATCTTCGCGGGGCTGGTCCCGTATCTGGCCTTCAGCGAGGCGGTCACCTCGAGCATCGCCGGAGTGAAGTCGAGCCTCGCCCTGCTTCGAAACACAGTCTTTCCGATCGAACTCGTGCCGGTCAAGAACGTGCTGGTCTCGCTCGCCGCGTCGGCGACGACACTGCTGATCCTGCTTCTTCTGGTGATTCCCACCCGCCACTTCGGATGGCACATCCTGACCATTCCAGTCCCGCTTGTGATGCTCGCGCTCCTCTGCCTCGCCGCGGTCTGGTCGCTCTCCGCCGTCGCGGCCCTGGTTCCCGACGTCAGCTATCTGGTGAACATCGTCGTTCTCATGCTGGTCTTTCTCTCGCCCATCGGCTTCACCCTCGAGCAGGTTCCGCCGCAGGCTCAGTTCGTGGTTCTCTTCAATCCGTTGAGCTACGTGATCGACTCCTTCCGATACGCCCTGCTGGGCACACGTTCGCTCCCCTGGCACACCGATCTCTGGTTCCTGCTTGTCGCCAGCGTCGCCGCCGCGACCGCCGCCGCGTTCTACCGCCGCCTCATGCCGCTCTTCGCCGACCATGAGTGATCGCCTCCCGTCCGACACAGCGTCGCCGGCGGTGGTCATGCGCGGAGTGGGCAAGACCTATCGCCTCTACAGCAAGCCGATCTATCGAGTGCTCGACCTGCTCGGACTCTGCCCGACGACCGCCCAGGCCTACACCGAGCACGACGCCCTTCGCGACGTGACCCTCACCATCGAGCGCGGCGAGAAGGTCGCCATCATCGGTCGCAACGGCGCCGGCAAGAGCACGCTTCTCAAGCTGATCACCGGCACGCTCCGACCGACGCAGGGAACCGTGTCGGTCAACGGCGTGGTCAGCGCCCTGCTCCAGATCGGAACCGGGTTCCATCCCGACTTCACCGGTCGGCAGAACGTCCACTCGAGCTTCGCTCATCTCGGCATCGTCGGACGTCGGGCCGACGAACTGTTCGACGATGTCATCGAGTTCGCCGAACTTCAGGGCTTCATCGACCAGCCGATGAAGACCTATTCGACGGGCATGACGGCGCGGCTGATGTTCGCCGCCGCGACCGTGCTCGAGCCGGAGATCCTGGTCGTCGACGAGCTGCTGGGTGTCGGTGACAGCTACTTCGCCCACAAGAGCTACGAGCGCATGCGGCAGATGTGCTCGGCACGCGGCACCACACTCCTGCTCGTCACCCATGACATCTACACCGCCGCGAGTCTCTGCGATCGATTCGTCTGGATCGACCGCGGTCGGGTGCAGCTCGACGGCGACGCTCGTCTGGTTCGCGAGGCGTACGAAGGCTCGATCAAGGCCCAGGAGGAGGAACGACTGCGGAAGCGCAACGCCACCGCGGCGGCGGTTCCGACCACCGCGGCCCTGCATGTCCGCGTCGGAAGCCGCAGCGGATTCGCGCTTCCCGAGCCTCTCGCCCTGGCCTCGCTGGCGCTGATTGCCGAAGACGGCACGCGCCACGCACTCGATGTCGCCACCGGTTCACCCGACTGGTCGCTGCTGCCCGAGGGCAATCTCGGACCGCCGACCGAGTTCGCCGGGCGCCGCTGCCGCACGCTCGAGCCACGCGGTTCGATCTTCCACAAGGCCGAGTGGCTGACGACCCCTGCTCCCGCTGGCGCCGTGCCGCGCAGTCTCGAAGTGACCCTGGCCTACGGCGGCGCAGTCCCGGCGGAGTTCGCCCTGACCGACAGCGCCGGAACGGTGCTCCTGCGGCGGGTGGTCGAGGGTGATCAGGATGATCAGGATGATCAGGATGATCAGGCTGATGAAGCTGGTGCAAGCGCTGGCACCGATCCGTCGCGGACCCAGTCGCGGACCCAGTCGCCGATCCAGTCGCCGACCCAGTCACCGATCCAGTCACCGATCCAGTCGCCGATCCAGTCGCCGATCCAGTCGCCGATCGCCTCGCAAACCCCCTGGCGGACGTTCCGTTTCGACCTCGAGCAGCGCGGCGCAAACGCCGAGATCTCCGAGTCGGGCGGCCAATACGGCACCGGCCTGGTGCGCATCGATCACGTGGAGTTTCGAGACGCGGCAGGCACTCCGGTCGTCCATGTTCCCCACGGCGGCTTCCTGCGCCTCCAGATCGATGTAAGGATCGATCCTGCACTTGTCTCGCGCGACGTGACCCTGGTGATCGGCTTCAATCGCTCCGGCAGCGCAATTGGCGGCTACGTGCACCGCGAACGGCTCACGCTTCCGGAGGCGCCGCAGGCGACCATCGGCGTGACACTCGAGCCACTGCTCCTGGGCAGCGGCCCGTGGCTGATCACCGTTGCACTCGGCGAAGCCGGGCTCTTTCGCAGACCCGGGCTGCCCTTCTTCACGCTGAATCCGGCATGGCATCACTTTCTCGCGCGACGATTCGAACTCGTCGTCGAGAGCACCGACCCGATCGATCCACCTTCATTCGTCGTGCTCCCGGCGACGGTTGAAGTCGCCCCCGGAACGATGATTGCGCCGACGAAGCCGGCGCTGCTGGTCGCGGCAACGAGAGCGACACTGCGCGGACCGATCTCGCCCAGAGCCCTGCTCGACGGCGATCCGGTCGACACCGCAGGCGCGGCCGCACGTTCGATGCCGCCCGACCCACTCGGGCGATGGCGGCGCCAGCATCAGGCCATCGTCGAAGTGATCGAGGACGCGTCGCGAGAAGTGGTTGCGCTTCTTGACGGCGCCGACCTTGCGCCACTCACGCGGCATCAGCACGCCTTGATCGGTTTCGACTGGAGGGCCTATCTCTCGGCCTCGTCGTATCGCATCCAGCAGCTTGCCCGAATGCTGATGTCCCTCGCCCCGGGCGCCTCCGGAACCGAGTCGGCCCAGTCCCTGGGCACGCTGCTTGATTCCGGCAGCTACTTCGGCAACTTCGCCCTCGCCATGCACCGGCTCGGATGGGACGTCATCGCCAGCGACACCTACGGCGCCTACGACGGCGCCCTCGATCCATGGCGACGTCTGCTGGAGCGCAGCGGCGTCCAGGTCGTCGACCCCGGCGACTTCGATTGCGGCGTCTCGCTGCCCGAGGAGTCGGCCGACGTGGTCTTCTCCGGCGGCGTGATCGAGCACATTCCGCACTCCCCCAAGGGTTATCTGCTCGAGCTGCGGAGACTCGCCCGGCGCGGCGGACTGGTGGTCGTCGAAACCCCCAATCACTCCTACGCCATGAAGCGGACACTGATGGCCTCCGGCAGGAGCGTCCACGCGCCGATCGAATCGCAGTTCGAATCGGAACCTCCCTTCGCCGGTCATCACCGCGAGTACACCATGGAGGAACTGCGCTGGATGCTCGCGCGTGTGGGGCTTTCCCCGGTTGCCGAAGCGACGATGGACTACTCCTACCTCGCGCTCGGCGAGCTGACCCCGGCGCTTGCACTTGAGATCCTGGGCCGGCGCAAGGACCCATCGATGCAGGAGCTCCTGATGGTCGCGGGTCGGCGCGAGTCCTGACCCTGGAGCACTCCCGACAGGCCCCGCGTCCCGTACATTGTCCGCGTGAAGCAACTGCTGGTCCGCAAGGGCGAAGTCATCGTCGAAGAGGTCCCGGCGCCAAGCGTCGGGCGGCGCTCCATTCTGGTGCGCGTGCGGCACTCCTGCGTCTCCGTGGGCACCGAGGTCTCGGGCGTGCGCATGAGCAATCTGCCCCTCTATCGGCGGGCCCTCAAACAGCCCCACCACGTGAAGAAGGTCGTGCAGCTCATGCGCGACCAGGGCGTCAAGCGGGTGTGGGATCGAATCACCGGCATGCTCGCGGCCGGCACTCCGACGGGGTACTCGGCTGCCGGCGAAGTCGTCGCCGTCGGAAGTGACGTGCTCGAGTTCGCGGTGGGCGACCGCGTGGCCTGCGCCGGGGCGGGGATTGCCAACCACGCCGAGTTCATCGATGTGCCGGTGAATCTCGCGGTGCGCATTCCGGAGGGCGTCTCGACCGCCGAGGCCTCCACGGTCACGCTCGGCGCCATTGCGCTTCAGGGGGTTCGACGGGCCAATCCCACGCTCGGCGAGTCGTTTCTCGTGATCGGCCTCGGACTGCTCGGTCAACTGAGCGCACAGATGCTCCTCGCCAACGGCTGCGTCGTGATTGGAAGCGATGTGGATCCCAAGCGGCTCACCCTGGCGAAATCTCGCGGTGTCCATCACGTGCTCGACGCCTCCGAAGAGGATGTCGCCGAGCGCGTCCTGCGCCTCACCGGCGGCGCCGGCGCCGATGGGGTGATTGTCACGGCCGGGGCGAGTGGCGACAGCGTCCTGATGTCGCAGGCGATGAACGCCAGTCGGCGCAAGGGCCGGGTGGTGATCGTCGGCGATGTGGGCCTCAATCTCCAGCGCCACGAGTTCTACGCCAAGGAGCTCGATCTCCTGATCTCCTGTTCCTACGGACCGGGGCGCTACGACCCCAACTACGAGCAGGACGGCGAGGACTATCCGCTCGGCTACGTGCGCTGGACCGAGAATCGCAACATGGAGGCGTTCCTCCGGCTGCTTGCCGAGGGACGCATCGACATCTCCTGCCTCGAGCCCAGGACCTGGCCGCTCGAGTCTGCGCCGGAGGCCTATTCGGCGCTGACCAATCCGCCGCCCGGCTCGGGCGAGAAGCCGCTGGTCGTCCTGATCGAGTATCCGCGCAGCGAGCAGGCCCCGCAGCGGCGCATCGTGCTCCGCTCCGCGGCGCCGGCCCGTCGTGTCGACGGCCGCATTCGGACCGCGGTGGTCGGCGCCGGTGGCTTCGCCCAGGGGATGCACCTGCCGAATCTCGTCAAGCGCGGTGATCGATTCGAGGTGCGCACGATCGTGAGCCGGACCGGAAGCAACGCCCTCGCCGCAGCCCGGCTCTTCGGCGCCCGCGAGGCGACCACCGATCTGGCCGCGACACTCGCCGACGCCGAGATCGATCTCGTGGTGATCTGCACCCGCCACGATCTGCACGTGCCCATGACGCTCGCGGCCCTCGATGCCGGCAAGCACGTGCTGGTCGAGAAGCCGCTGGCCCTCGACGAGGCGGGGCTTTCGAAGATCGAGGCCTGGTACGCGGAGGCCGCACGAACCGGTCGGCCGCTGCCACTGCTTCTGACCGGGTTCAACCGCCGCTTCGCCCCGGCAGTGCGCCGCATCGGCGAACTTCTGGCCGACCGCAGCACCCCGATGATCGTCAACTACCGCATGAATGCGGGCCACATTCCACTCGATCACTGGGTGCACGGGGTCGAGGGCGGCGGGCGCAACATCGGCGAAGCGTGCCACCTCTACGACCTCTTCGCGGCCCTGACCGGCGCTCGCCCAGTCGACGTCAAGGCGCGAGCCATCGATCTGCGGAGGGCCTCCCGCGGAGGGCAGTGGAACCCGCGTGATAATTTCGTCGCCACCATCGGCTACGACGACGGCTCGGTCTGCACGCTCACCTACACCGCTCTTGGCAGCAAGAGCTACCCCAAGGAGCGGATGGAGATCTTCTGCGACGGTCTGGTCGTCTCGCTCGACGACTACAAGCGCCTCGAGGTTGCCGGAAGCTCGAAGCGAGGCTGGAAGGGCATGAGCCAGAACAAGGGCCAGCTCGCCGAGCTCGATGCACTCGCCGTGGCCCTCGCCGGTGGCGAGTGGCCAATTGCCCTCCAGTCGATGCTCGACACCACCCGAGTCTCCTTCGAGGTCGAACGACACCTCGAGGAGAGCGCCCGCTCCGCGACTTCGTCGCACGGCTGATCCGCGACGCCCGACACCTTCCTCATGTGCGGCATCGCCGGATATCTCGCCTTCGCCGACTCCGGCGTGCTCGAAACGACCACGCTGGTGGCGATGCGCGACGCCATGCGCCACCGCGGCCCCGATGGCGAGGGCCTCTGGATGTCCGCCAATCGTCGCGTCGGACTCGCCCATCGCCGCCTCAGCATCATCGATCTCGCTCCCGCTGCGGCCCAGCCCTTCGCCAGCGACGACGGGCGCATTCAGATCGTCTTCAACGGCGAGATCTACAACCACGCCGAGCTGCGCCGCGAGCTGATCGCCGCCGGCACGACCTCGTGGCGGACGGACCACAGCGACACCGAGGTCATCCTGCGGCTCTTCGAGCGCGAGGGCATCGCCTCGCTCGAGCGACTTCGGGGCATGTTCGCCCTGGCGATCTGGGACCAGCGCAGCCGCGAGCTCTGGCTGGTGCGCGATCGAATCGGGGTCAAGCCGCTCTACTGGACCCGCAGCGGCTCGCGGCTTCTCTTCGCCAGCGAGATCAAGGCCCTGCTGTGCGACCCGACCGTGCCGCGCCGCGTCGATTGCGATGCCCTCTTCGACGCGATGAGCTTTCTGACGTCGCCTGCCCCGCGCACGCTCTTCGCTGGAATCTCCAAGCTTCCCGCGGGGTGTCTCCTGCGGGTGACCGAGGACGGCGCACTCGAGGAGAGGCGCTGGTGGTCACCCTGGCGCGACGTGACACCATTGCGCGGCGAGAGCGACGCGGCGATTGCCGAGCGGCTGCTGGCGATGCTGCGCGAGTCGGTGGCCCTTCGCACGGTGAGCGACGTGCCGGTGGGCGTGCTCCTTTCGGGTGGCATCGACAGCACCACCAACGCCACCCTCTTTGCGGAACTGGTGGCGTCGCGCGGGGGCGCGCTCAAGACCTTCACCATCGGCTACAGCGACAGCGCCACCTATGCCAACGAGACCACGGTCGCTCGCGCCACTGCGGCCCGGCTCGGCGCGGAGCATCACGAACGGCTGCTCTCGCGCGAGGATCTCATCTCGTTCGTCCCCGAGATGATCGAGCTTCAGGACGAACCGATTGCCGATCCGGTCTGCTTCCCCGTTCACTTCGTGAGTCGCCTCGCCCGCGAGCACGGCGTCATCGTCACCCAGGTCGGCGAGGGCAGCGACGAGCTCTTCTGCGGCTACGACTCGTGGCTGCGCTATCTCCAGTTGGCCGAGTTGAACCGATTCCCCGGGGCCGGACTGCTGCGCGGGCCAGCCTCCGCCGCCCTGTCCATCCTCGGTCGCGCCGAGGGCGCACCGGCCGAACTGCTGGCCCGCGCCCGGCGCGGCGAGCCGATCTTCTGGAGCGGCGCCGAAGCCTTCCACGACCTCACCAAGCGCCGCGTGCTCGCTCCCGAAGTCATGCGCGCCGTCGGATCGCGCACCTCCTGGTCGGCCCTTGCCGAGAGTCACCAGCGCTATCGCACTCAGGCCTGGGAACAGAGCGATCTCAACTGGATGACGACCGCGGATCTCACGCTGCGGCTTCCGGAACTCCTCCTGATGCGGGTCGACAAGATGGCCATGGGTGTGGGCGTGGAGGGCCGCGTGCCCTTCCTCGATCATCGCTTCGTGGAGCTGGCCCTCTCGATCCCCACCGCCGTGAAGCGCCGCAACGGCATCAAGAAGGCCATCCTGAAGCAGGCGGTGCGCGGGCTCGTCCCCGATGCGGTCATCGACGCCCCCAAACAGGGCTTCGGCGTGCCCATCCACGAGTGGCTCGAGGGCCCGCTCGGGACCATGATGAACGCGTCGCTCGAGCGATTCGCGAAACACTCCGGCCTCGTCGAACCGACGGCGTTTCGGGCGCTGCTTCCGCGACTCGATGGAGCCCGTCGCTGGTATCTTTTCAACATTTCCGCGTGGTGGGAGCGTTGGATCGCATGACCGACGCACGTCCCCGGAGTTCCGCAATCGATTCTTCTGCGCCGAGAGGCATCGCCCTCAGCGCCGCCACGGTCTCGGCGCCGTTTCGCCAGGGCGTCGAGAAACGGCTCGGTCACCCGCTGCGCTGGACCATCCTCCGTGAATGGCGACAGCGCGGTGCGATGGGGGCGTTGCGCGCTGCGCTTGGCGAATCGCGACAGCCGCTCTATGTGGTGTGCGAGACGACGGAATCGGAGGTGGTCACGCCGCTCCTCTCGCTGCTGGCACTTCCGCTTCGCGCCCGCGGGGTCTTTCTGGTCGAACCCTCCGGAGCCATTCGTCCGCTGGCCCTGACCACGATTGCCGAAGGCGTGTTCGGATTCGTGCGAGCCTCGATTGGCGTGCGCATCGCGACCTGGCGAAATACCGGAGAGGCTCGGCGGCTGAGTCGCGGACCTCGCGCCGCCCTTTCCGCAGGCGACTCTCCGCACGCGACACGCTCGATTGCCTATCTGCGGCCGGCGCTCTGGTTCGGAGTCCAGGCCGGCGGGAGCGTGGGGCACATCGCCGGCGTGGCCAACGGGTTCGCGGCCCGCGGACTCGACGTGCGCTTCTTCGGGCCCGATCGCCCGGCGATGCTGCGCCCCTTCGTGACCAGCACGCTGGTTGCGCCCCCGCCTGGGTTCGGCGCTCCGGCCGAGGCCAACATCGATCGCTACCAGCGACGATTCGTGAAGGTGGTGTCACAGGCCCTTGCCGAGCGACCGCCGTCGGTCCTGTATCAGCGCGTGGCTCTGGGCGATTTCAGTGGCGCGGTGCTCGCTCACCGCCTGGGCGTGCCGCTGATTGCCGAGTACAACGGCTCGGAAGTCTGGGTCGCGGAGCACTGGGGCGATGGACTCGCCAACGCCGCGCGGCTGCGATTGTGCGAGGACGCACTCCTCAAGCAGGCCCACGTGATCGTGGTGATCTCCAAGGCCCTGCGCGACGAACTGGTCGATCGTGGTCACGAAGCACATCGCATCGTCTGTCATCCCAACGGCATCGATCCGGAACTCTTCGATCCCAGCCGATACGACCTCGCGAATCGACACTCGCTGCGCGATTCAATCGGCATCCCCCGCGATGCGCTGGTCGCCACCTTCATCGGGACCTTCGGACGCTGGCACGGTGCCGAGGTGCTTGCCCAGGCAATCGGCCTCCTCGTTCGAGACGATCGCGCCTGGCTGGAAGCCCGGAAGCTCCGCTTCTGTCTGGTCGGCGACGGCCTCCGCATGCCCGACGTCCGCGAGCGGATCGCCCGCGACGGAAGCGGCCCGTGGGTCACCACGACCGGGCTCGTTCCGCAGGATCAGGGTCCGCGGTACCTCGCGATGAGCGATCTCCTGCTCTCACCGCATGTGGCCAACGCGGATGGAAGCCGCTTCTTCGGGTCGCCCACCAAGCTCTTCGAGTACATGGCCATGGGCAAGCCGATCATCGCCAGCGATCTCGAGCAGATCGGAGAAGTGCTTCGTCCCGCAGTCGAATTCGCCCAAGGCGGCGAGGCCACGATCGCTGCCGCCGACGATCCAAGTGACAGCGCTGCCGTGCGCCGTCGGGCGGTGCTGGTGACCCCGGGCGACGCCGCAATGCTGGCGGCGGCGATCAAGGCCCTCGTCGATCGACCACGCCTTGGCGCCGCCCTGGGACAGGCGGCCCGCGACGCCGCCCTGGGCGAGTTCACCTGGGACCATCATGTGGCCTCGATACTCGATGCAGTGGCGCATGTGCGCTGAGTCGGACCGCGCTCGCGAGCCACGCGTCGTCTGACGAACCGATCACGTCCGCGTCCTCTCGATGATCTCGACCGCGACCATGCGAGTGCCGTCGCTTGTTGGGGTGGGCGTCGTCTCGCGCCGCACCGCGACGAAGTCGAGCGCCGGCTTCTCGTGGTCGCTGGCGACGACCGGAACATCGCGGAGGGCCGCGGCGAGCGACACGAGCCCGACACCGCAGCCGAGCTCGAGGACAGGCAGACCCGAGGCAGCGTGCGCGTCGAACGATCGCTCCTCGCTCACGAACGTGGCGAGTGCCACCGCCGAAGGCCAGAGATCCGCCCGGTACGGCATCCGCTCATCGGCCGCGAATGCGACCTCGTCGATCAACGCATCCGCCGTCCGCTGAAGCAGGAGTTCGAGCGTCCGCCCGCCGACCGGGACAGTGACGGCGCGACAGTCGCATCGCTTGCGGAGGCGGGCTTCGGGAGTAACTGGGTGGGGTGTCACGCAACGCCGTGAACGAATCACGGCCCCAGCGGCCCCGAGCGTGGAACTCGCCGAGCTGGGGCTCGGCGAGACGCTGGTGCGCGCAACATCCGTTCACGTCGATCATGCTCGCCAGACTTCCGTCACCTCGCGTGCAGGAGGTATGGAGCACGGAGGACATGGAGGTCATGGAGGTCATGGAGGACACGGAGGACATGGAGGTCATGGAGGACACGGAGAAGCAAGCGAGCGAGTGTTGTTGGTGAACGGACACGATTGGCTGTGATGCTGGCATCACGGGGCCGGCATCACGGGGCCGGCATCACGGGGCCGGTGCCGTTCACACCCTTGCCTCTTCCTCCGTGACCTCCGTGACCTCCGTGTCACATCCTTCCTGCGCACGACGCGAAGGACCTCGCCATGGAGATCCGTGTCACTTCGGTCTTCGCTCGAGTGGGCGAATCGCCGCTCTTCACGGCGACTGGCGCCGCCGTGCGTCGAGCTGGGGCTCGGCGGTCCCAGGTGCGGCGGTCCCAGGTGCGGCGGTACCAGGTGCGGCGGTACCGGGCTCGGCGGTACCGGGCTCGGCGGTACCGGGCTCGGCGGCGCTGGGGCCGTGATTCGTTCACGGCGTTGGGTGTCACGGGTTCGCGATCATCGACCAGTCGCTGGTCGTCCTCGACCCTCACTTCACCACTCTGGACCACGTCGTCCCTCCGGCGCCGTCCTTGATGGCGATGCCGATGGCCAGCAGTTCGTCACGGAGGCGATCGCTCTCCGCGAAGTTCTTCGACGCCCGGGCGGCGCTGCGGGCGGCGATCAGGCTCTCGATGCGAGCGCTCTCGTCGGGAGCGGCGCCGGCGTCGCTGGGTGCGTTGCGCTCCAGAACGCCAAGCACCCCGTTCATGGCCTGGAGTGCGGCGAGTTCGTCGCGGAGCGCGTGGCCGGCACTCGCCGATGAACCCAGGCTCGTCGGGCCCATGGAACGACTGCCTTCCGCGGGCAGCTCCCCCACCGCCCCCCCAACCGAAGCGTTGAGCACGCCGACTGCTCGTGCCACGTTGAGATCGTCGCACAGCGCCGCGGTGAACTCCGGGAGCGCCCGCGCGAACACGCCGGGGCCATCGCCGCGCGCCGTCGGGTCCGAGGCGAGCCGAGCCTCGAGCGACTGGGCCGCGCGGGCCCAGCGGTCGATCATCCGCTGGCAGTCCTTGAGCCCCTGCAACGTGAAGTTGGCATTCACCCGGTAGTGCGTGCGAATCAGCTCGAGCCGGATTGCCGCAGGCGTCGCCCCCTTGGCGAGGAGATCGCGCACGGTGAAGAAGTTGCCCTTGCTCTTGGACATCTTCTCGCCTTCGACGATCAGATGGCGGGTGTGAAACCAGTACCGGGAGAAGAGCGACCGCCCGGTGCCGCAGCAGCTCTGGGCGATCTCGCATTCGTGGTGCGGGAAGATGTTGTCCTCTCCGCCCGAGTGCAGGTCGATCATGGCGCCGGTCGCATCGCCGCCTCCGGCGGCCGGCGCGGCCAGCAGATCGGCGGCCATCGCCGAGCACTCGAGATGCCATCCCGGATAGCCCTCGCCCCAGGGGCTCGGCCAGCGCATCAGATGGGTCGGATCGGCCTTCCAGAGCATGAAGTCGGCGGGATGCCGCTTCATCGACTGGTTCTCAGCCGCGACCCGGCCGCCTTCGCCTTCACGCAGCGACTCGAGCGTGTTGCCGCTGAGCTTGCCGTACGACGGGTAGCTGCGAACGTCGAAGTAGACGACACCATCCTTCGCCACGTACGCGTTGCCCTTGGCAATCAGCGCCTGGACCAGAGCGATCATCTGCGGGATGTATCGCGTGGGCCGCGGCATCAGTTCCGGATGGGTCTTCGCGTCCTCCGCAACGAGCAGTCCCAGAGTCAGCGCATCCTCGACGAAGGCGTGGGCGTAGAACTCGGCGATTGCGTAGGGATCACCCGGATCGAGATCGACGCCGTCCGGAAGCTTGCCCGACTTCTTCGCCTCGCTCAGTCTCCTCGCCGCCACCTGCATCCGATCCTCACCCGAGTCCCCGCTGTCGTCGGTCATGTGACCGACGTCGGTGATGTTCATCACGTGACGAACGTCGTAGCCGACAAGTCGAAGCGTGCGCCGCAGCACGTCGGCGTTCAGGAACGCTCGGAAGTTGCCGACGTGGGCGTAGTCGTAGACGGTCGGTCCGCAGGAATAGAAACGCACCAGCTTCCCGGCGGGATCGATGGGCGCGAATTCGTCGATCGATTTCGTGAGTGTGTTGTAGAGACGCAGCGTCGGCATGCGGTTTCCGGCGTCATCAGGAATCGGAGAGATCTGTTCGGATCGTCACTCTTCGCCGACGGTCCGCGGTGCCATCATCGACTCGTCGATTGCCCTCGGCAACTCAATCGCCGCTCGAGCCCCACTGGCTGAGAAGTTCGCCCAGATCGGCCCCATCGACGACACCGTTGCCGTCGAGGTCGCCGGGTCCCGGGGTTCCCCATGCCGCGAGCAGTTCGCCGAGGTCGGCGCCGTCGACGATGCCGTCGCAGTTGAGATCAGCCGGGGCGCACTGGAGCGACCCGTCGGCCACGAGCAGGACGGATGCACCGACCGAGAGCGCAACCGAGGTCAGCGCTCCGCTGAAGAGAACCGACGCAGTACCACCCGGAGGCAGCACCGTCGGAAGATCGAGCGGCACATTCTCGAAGGGCGGGAGGTCGATCGTGCCCTTCTCATCGGTGTTGGTTGCGCCGGCCAGCTCGATCGTCGGCACACCGGTGAGATCGAGCGTCCCGACGATCGGGAGCACCGCCGGGAAGGGAGTACCGTCACCGGCGGGCTGACCAAGAATCGACGCGACCGCGGCGATGTCGACCGGCACCACGGCGTTGATCGTGTAGACGCCGGGCGACACCGGCGACAGCGTGCCGACACCTGGGCCGGACTGCGTCGCCACCAGCGACTCGACGACCACCGCCGCACCGAGGGGGATCGGGATGTTGAAGCCGCCGGGGAAGATTGCGTTCGGCGCCGTGGTGTGGAAGGACGAGTAGTTGATGGTGAAGACCACGTCGATGCCGAGCGGGTTGCCACCGAGCAGATCGAGTGTGAGTCCGCCGAAGGCCACCGTCAGTCCACCGGCGTCGACGGCGACACTGAAACCACCCGCGGGTGACGTGCTCGACTCGTTTTCCGCCGAGATCGTCGCGCCGTAGGGAATCGCCGTGTTGGTCGAGCCGCCGAAGAAACCGGGAAGCGTCTTGGTTCCGCCCGGATTGGTGGTGGCGTCGTAGTTGCCGATGAAGGTCCCCGCCAGCGGCGCGGCCAGAACGAATGACGTGTCGACCGAACTCGCCTTCGAACTGATGATGAAGTCGTAGCTCTGGGCCGCCGATGCGGCACCGACGAGGGTCATCGACGACAGAAGTGCGAGAGGGAACTGGACGAGCGGGGCACGATTGCGCATGGGCGTTTCTCCTAAGGACACCGAAACATAACCGGACCGCCGGGCCATGCAACGGGCTTGATGGGCCAAGGAACGAGAAGACCGCGTTGGCACGATCCACAGCCCGCCCGGAGGAGCTATCCCACCGCTTCGAGCAGCCGCCGCCACGCTTCGCAGGCACGCTCTCGGTCGTAGGCCAGGTGCAGCGCCCGCCGAGCTCGTTCGCCCAGCATCCGGGCCTGGGCTCGATCGGCGGCGAGGCTGCGGATGACCTCGGAGAGGTGGGCCACGTCACCCTGTCGGACCACGATTCCGCACTGGTGCTCGGTAAGCACTCGGGCAATCTCGCTCTCCGGGCTTCCGATAAAGATGGTGGGCCGTTCTGCGGCCATGGCTCCGAACAGCTTGCATGGCACGATGCACCCTTCGAGCCCCTCCAGAAGGCTGACGAGGTGGACGTCCGCGAGGCTGAGCGAGGCGTCGAGCTTCGCCCGTGGCTGGTAGTCCGCGAGCACCGCCGTCGACAGATCGCGTTCGCGCACGAACGCCTCGACCTCCGCCTTCTTCTTGCCGCCACCGACGAAGGCGAACCGGATCGAGTGATCGCTTCGCAGCGCCTCGGCGCTGCCGAGCATGGTGGCGACGTCGTGGCCGATTCCGAAGTTGCCCGAGTACATCACGACGAAGGCATCGCCGAGCTTCCATTCCTGGCGATACGGATTCGTCTGCCGATCGACCGGACGGATCTCCGCCGTATCCGACCACACGCCGATGTGAACGACGCGACTGGGATCGATCCCCTTCTCGAGCACCTTTCGATGCATGCAGCGGCCGAGGACGACGACGCGATCGGCGGCGCGAAGGGTGGCGCGATTCACCCAGTCGAGAATGCGGGCCGGAACACTTCCTTCTCGCAGCGCTCCGACCGGATACATGAGGTCGGGATACATGTCCATCAGCCAGAAGACGAAACGGCTTCCGCGGGTGACCCGCAGCCACCAGCCGATCAGGGCGATGAACGGCGGGGTGGTGAAGCAGATGGTGACATCCGGCCGGCGCACGGTCATCACCTTGAGAAAGCACGCCAGGTAGAAGACCGCGAAGTCGGCGGCTCGTGCAACCAGTCCGGCCTTGCCGAAGAAGCTCCGCCCGACCCGATTGACCTCGATGCCCTCGATGAACTCGTGGGCCGGAAGGGCCGCGCCGCTGCGGCCGTACAAGCTGCGCGAAGCGATCACCTCCACCTCGTGACCATGCGCGGTCAGATGCCGGGCAAGGTCGTAGCCATGCTGGGCCGTCGCCGCGACGTCGGGGTGAAAGACCTGATTGATGAGGAGGATGCGCACGGGCGTTCGTCGGAGTCGCTCACGCGGTGCGGGACCGCTCTCGGAACCACTCGATCGTGCGCTTCAGGCCTTCCTCGAATCCGACCTGGGCCTGCCACCCGAGCATCTGTCGGGCGCGGGCGGTGTCGAGACAGCGGCGCGGCTGCCCGTCCGGCTTCGAGGAATTCCAGCGGATTTCGCCGGCGAAACCCGTCAGTCGGGCAATCAGATCAACGAGATCGCGGATGGTGATCTCCATGCCCACGCCAAGATTGACGGGGACGGGCTCGGTGAGCACCTCGGCGGCGCGAATGACTGCTTCGGCCGCATCATCGACATAGAGGAACTCGCGGCTGACGACGCCCGTGCCCCAGCACTCGATGGACCCGGCCTTGCTCTCGACGGCGCTCACGCACTTGCGGATCAGCGCGGGGATCACGTGCGAGGTCTCGAGGTCGAAGTTGTCATGCGGGCCGTAGAGGTTGACGGGAAGGACGTACGCGCTCTGGAGGCCGTACTGCCGCGCGTATCCATCGAGCATCACCATCGCCGCCTTCTTGGCGATCCCGTACGGCGCGTTCGTCTCCTCGGGATAGCCGTTCCAGAGTTCCTCCTCGCGGAAGGGCACCGGGGTGAACTTCGGATACGCGCAGATGGTTCCGACCTGCACGAACTTGGCAAGGCCGGCGATTCGGGCCTGCTCGATCAGGTGCAGCGACATCGCCATGTTGGCGAAGAAGTAGCGTCCGGGATTGGCCATGTTGGCGCCGATCCCCCCCACCTCCGCGGCCAGATGGATCACCACCTCGGGTCGCGAGTCGTGGTAGAGCCGAGCGACGTCGGCCTCGTGGGTCAGGTCGTACTTCGAGCGGCGCGGAATGAAGATGTCGCGGCAACCGCGCAGTCGCAGTCGCTCGCACACGGCCCGCCCAAGGAATCCGGCGCCGCCGGTCACGACGATGCGCTTGGTGGAGAGATCGATGGTCATGTCGCGTTCAACGGCGGGTCCCGACTGTGTCCCCAGCGACTCGCGCGAGCCCTGTGAAACGCAATCGCAACCGAGCCGGGGAGGGTACCCGCACGGAGGCCTCGGATCAGCCGGACTGCCACTTCCGTACTCCTCGCTGGCCGGGTCGGAATCGGTCCGTACACTGGCCCCGATCGATCCCTGCCCGAGGCGAACCCTGCGTTGGATGGGGGCGTCGGATCGGGGCGTCGGATCGCGGAGTCGAACCCATGAGCCAGAACACCGAGGCCAAGACCGCCCCCACCCGCGGGCGTCGCGCTCTCATCACCGGCATCACCGGTCAGGACGGCAGCTATCTCGCGGAACTGCTGATGTCGAAGGGCTACGAAGTCCACGGGATCATCCGCCGCTCCGCCAGCTTCAACACCGGTCGGATCGATCACATCTACAGGGATCCGCACGAAACGGGTGCTCGCCTCTTCCTGCACTACGGCGATCTGACCGATGCGGTCAGCCTCTCGTCGATCATCTCCAAAGTGAATCCCACCGAGGTCTACAACCTCGGCGCCCAGAGCCACGTGCGGGTGAGCTTCGATCAACCCGTCTACACCGTCGACGTGGTCGCGACCGGAACCATCAAGCTGCTCGAAGCTGTCCGTGTGCAGCAGGAGCGGACCGGGCAGGGCATCCGCTTCTACCAGGCCTCGTCCTCGGAGATGTTCGGCAAGGTGCAGGAGGTTCCGCAGACCGAGCGCACGCCGTTCTATCCGCGCTCTCCCTACGGCTGCGCCAAGGTCTTCGGACACTGGGTCACCATCAACTACCGCGAGTCCTACGACATCCACGCCTCCTGCGGCATTCTCTTCAACCACGAGTCTCCGAGGCGCGGCGAGACCTTCGTCACCCGCAAGATCACCCGCGCCGTCGGGCGCATCAAGCTGGGGATGCAGAGCAAGCTCTATCTCGGCAACATCGACGCCCAGCGCGACTGGGGCTTCGCCGGCGACTACGTCGACGCCATGTGGCGGATGCTCCAGCAGGAGAAGCCCGACGACTACGTCATCGCCACCGGCAAGATGATTCCGGTGCGGACCTTCTGCGAGCTCGCCTTCGGTCACCTCGGACTCGACTATCGCGACTTCGTCGAGATCGACGCGCGTTACTTCCGACCCGCCGAAGTCGACGAGCTGCTCGGCAGTCCCGAGAAGGCTCGACGACAGCTCGGCTGGGTGCCGACCACCTCAGTCGAGGAGCTGGCGCGGATGATGGTCGAAGCGGATCTCGACCTGGCGGCGCGGGAGAAGACACTCCGTGATGCCGGGCACGAAATGCCGGCGTCGATCGGTCACGATCAGTGAATGCCGGCAGCCCGAGTGACATTCACACAGGCTGCCGGCACTCCCACACGCAACTGGACGACGTTGCCGCGAACGATCACTTCGCCGTGTAGCGACCGCGTTCCGGGCTCTTGAACGAGCTCTTGTTCACCAGCAGCGTCTGGTTCACGACGGTTCGGAAATTGGCGCTGTTGGTGCGGTAGCCGATGGCCAGAACGGCATCCGCCGCGTCGCCGACCGAGAGCACCTTGCCAGTCATCACCTTCTTGAGGGACTCGACGAGGCTCAGGCTGTTCTTGACACGCGGCCCACGCGGACCGCGCCGACCAGAGAGGCCCACGGCCCCGCCGGAGGTCGAGACGCCGAGCCGCGCCAGTTCGGCGTCGATTGCGGCGAGCTTCTGGGCAAGACGCTCACGACGTCGCGCCAGCGGACGAGAGGCAGCCTGACGGCGGCGCAGCTCGGACTGGAGATCGCTGATTGAGAGAGAACGGAGCGACCGGGGCGTGCGCGGAGCCCGCTTGGCCGTCTGCGCTGTGCGGGATGAATTTGACTTTGCCATCGTTGAATCCTTGTCTGTCAGAAACTGGGGTCGAGATTGGATCTGAAACGGGAACGCGTCACACTGCTCAGCGGTCCCCCATGGCCCCCGTCGGACAACACCGCCACATTCACGCACCGGCCCGAGCGGAAGCCCTGCACTGGCTTCCTGAGCAGGGGCTCCCTGAAACAGGGGCTCCCGGCGTCAATCAACCGAACGGACGTCTGGAGATTGCAGGTTCTCAAACTCGCAATCTGCAGTCGCCTGTTGCCGGCATTCCCGAGTGGCGGTGCTGAACGTTCCGCCTCTTCCGTGCTCTTGCACGGGAGAGGCGTCGGCAATTGAAACCGAAAATGGACTCTCCTTCAACCTCGGTTGCGTCCCGCGACCACACTCGGTCCCTCTTGAAGGCGGGGTTTGCACGGCGCGAACGAGCGTCTCGCAGCACGATCGCGGGGCGTTCGAGGCCGATTGGGACCGGCAGTCCGCTGGCTGCTATACGTCGCCCGTGCTATCCGTCGCCCGTTCTATCCGTCGCCCGTGCTATCCGTCGCCCGTGCTATCCGTCGCCCAGAGACGATTCGTCGATCCCGAGTCGCGCGAGAATGCCTTCGAACTGGGCAATCGAGTAGTACGAGATTCGGAGCGTCCCGCTTCCGGTCGCCCGGGCGGTTTCGATGGCGACCCGCGTTCCGAGCCGATCGCCGATGCGGCGTTCGAGATCGGCAAGATGGAGCGATCGCGCGGAAGGATCGCGCTGTCCTGCAGCGCCAGTCGGATTGAGTTCGCGCACGGCCTGCTCGGTCCGCCGCACCGACCAGCCGTTTCGCAGCACCGCGGCACCAAGCTCCGTGCGGCGCAGCGGATCGGCGCAGCCCAGGAGCGCCTTGGCGTGGCCGAGCGTCAGGTGCCCGGAGCGCACCGAATCCGCGGTGCGCTGGTCGAGTTCGTTGAGACGAATCAGATTCGACACCGACGTCCGATCGATGCCCACCCGCTCGGCAATCTGCTGATGCGACAGGCCGAACTGCTCGATCAGGCGCAGGAATGCAGCGGCCCGATCCATCGGATTCAGATCCTCCCGCTGCACGTTTTCGATCAGTGCCCATTCCGCTGCGGTGCGATCATCGACCTCTCGCACGATCGCTGGAATCGTCCGCAGCTCGAGAAGCTGCGCCGCTCGCCAGCGCCGCTCGCCGGCGATGAGTTCGAACTTCCCCGCCCCCCGTGGCCGCACGAGGATCGGCTGCATGATGCCGGCGGAGCGCATCGATTCGGCCAGCTCCTTCAGCGTCGTCGGATCGAACTGCTGCCGCGGCTGATGGACGTTCGGCACGATGTCGACAAGCGGAATCTCGTGCACACGCTGACCGGCCGACGCCATCGCCGGTCGGGCGCCGACGCCCGGCGCTGTCGCAGGCGCCACCGGCGGGCTCTGCGGAGCTGCCGAGTCGCCCACCCGGACCGCGTCCGCCCTCACCGACTCGTCTGCATGACCCGATCGCGGGAGAACCTCCGCCGCCTCGAGGTCTGCGCCGGGCCCGCCGGCCGCGCCAGGACGGGGACGGACGCTCGGTGCCGCGGATGAGGCATGCTGATTGGCTGCTTCCACCCGACTTCCCCCTCCTGTCGTGTTCGTGCGCGAATCAGGGGCCATCGTCGACGAAGTCGCGGCGACACGAGGATCGCCCTTGACCGGGGCAGTACCGGCACCGGCGATCAAACTCCCCAGCCCCCTCCCGAGCTTTCGCTTTGCTGGCTGCCCAGAGTCGCCGCTGCTACGTCCTATAAAGTTTGCCATGAGGATTCTCCTGCGTGAGGCTGGAGGTCGGATGTGACCGGTGACGCCTTGCCTAGGCAGCCATGAACGTCACTTCGAACGGGGTCCTTCGCCTTGAGTGGGTGCACTTCGACCGCGCCGGTTCGGCGTTGCGGAGCGTAACAGTTCGACTCATCTCGAGTGAGGGCGTGAATACCGACGGTCCAAATCAGGACGAAGTGCCGCTGCAATGCAACTTGGGAGCAGCTCCCGATCGCCACGGCACGCTGCAGTCAGGCGGGAGGGCGGAGGGACCGACGGCGAAGCCCCGAGAGTCGAGACTGGTGCTCAGCGCGATGATCGCCTGGCTCACGGGTGTTCCACGTGGAACAGGCGACCCGAGTCGGGCAATGAACCGCTCCGTCACCAGGAGCTTGGCTCGGGAAGACGAACGTGGGCAGACGAACGTGCGTGTCCAGTGTCGGCACCACAGTGTTGGCACACCACTTGGACCGAACGTGCGTGTCCAGTGTTGGCACAGGAGGGCGGAAGGACCGACGGTGAAGCCCCGAGAGTCGAGACTGGTGCTCAGCGCGCTGATCGACTCGCACACGGGTGTTCCACGTGGAACAGGCGACCCGAGTCGGGCAATGAACCGCTCCGTCACCAGGAGCTTGGCCCGGGCAGACGAACGTGGGCAGACGAACGTGCGTGTCCAGTGTCGGCACCCAGTGTCGGCACATTGGACCGAACATGCGTGTCCAGTGTTGGCATGTGAGTCCTGCGTCGGCACTCCACCAGTGTAAGAATCCCCCGAGATCTTGGACCAAACGTGCGTGTCCAGTGTTGGCACACCCGAGATCTTGGACCGAACGTGCGTGTCCAGTGTCGGCACAAGCAGTGTCGGCACACGGGTGTTCCACGTGGAACAGGCGACCCGAGTCGGGCAATGAACCGCTCCGTCACCAGGAGCTTGGCTCGGACAGACGAACGTGTGTGTCCAGGGTCGGCACCCCAGTGTCGGCACACGTGTCCAGTGTCGGCATAGTGTCGGCACAGTGTCGGCACAGTGTCGGTCTGCCCAGAGATCTTGGACCGAACGGCGTGCGTGTCCAAGGTCGGCATAAGGCGTGGTGGGGTGCGGCGATAAAGTTATACACGCCTTGTTCTTGCCGTTTGGAGCGTGTATCCTCGCCCCACCAAGGGAGGCGAGCGAGCGCGGTTGTTGCGCTCGCATGCGATGACTGGACCTACAAAACGACGAACCGCAGAGGCTAGTCGGATCACTGATGCGGCTGACGGCGAACGTCAGTATGTGATTCATCCCCACAACAACGACGCTTTCGTTCGTCTTGGACGGCAGGTCATCGATGCGTGCCAGCTCAGCATCGGCATTGAATTGTGGCTTGCTGAGATGAGAAGCATGAAGACGGAAGTAGCCGAGTGGTGCCGCTCGGACGCCTCTGCGATGGCTTGCTACTCGTGCCCACGAGGTAGCCATATCGCCCTGTTCTTTGTCCCGATGGGCGAAGAGTTCGACTTCGACCTTGGTGATCGGTTGACTGAACTGGGACGAGACTTGGGGAAATTCAATATCGGACCACTAGAGATCTACCAGATTCCTCAGTCGGAAGTGGCTAGATTCTTGGCTCCGGAGTGGTTGCAGGGACCGATCTTTGAGCGAGTGCCGACATCTAGTCCAGTGGCAACATAATCGAAGGTTTCTCGGGACTATTGATCCCAGATACCCCGATTGGGCGCTGACGGTTTCGTTTTACACGGCCGTCCATGTCATCAATTCGCTCTTGGCTGTTGACCAGGTCCAAGTCACCTCGCACGCTACGAGGAACGACGTGCTCCAGCGTACGCACCGATACGGCCAAATCTGGAACTGCTACAGGCCGTTATATGACCTGTCTCGCACGGTTAGATACCTAGGCGATGCGAGCAAGTGGGTGCCTTGGGAGAGGATTGAGAGCCATGTCATTCGCCGCTATCTCTATCCCATCGAGAAATCGGTCGGGAGACTGATTAAGCAAGACCTTGAAGCCGTAGGGGCGGTAATCCTATCGCCCCCCCTTCTGCCCCCTACCGCGGCTCCAGCTTCGGGGCCATAGGTCCGACTCCGGCCATTGCAAAGTGACCCAGTACCCCACGAATGGTCTTGGGGAGTCAGCGGTACAACGGCACTACATGCGCTCCGGGACCGCACTCCGCTGCACGGCGCGTTCCACGTGGAACGCGCTCGCGGCCGCGGACTTGGAGTCCGTGCGACACACAATCAAACCTTTAGGTCCTACAACCATTGCTGCGGATCGAGCTGCTGTGAGTCGGACATCGCGACCGATGGGCACACGTTCGTGACGGTTCGTGCTTTATCTCAGTGGATCGACTGCGACGCCACACTAGGGGCACGCTCGGCGATGACCACGACGTCGGCCGGATCGACGAGGATTCGCGTGCTTCCCTCAAGCGCCGCCCTGGGGTTGAGCTCGAGCGACTTCATCGAGACACCGGCCGCAACTTCGAGGATGTACTGGGCGGTCTCGCCCAGATACATCCGCGATCGCACCGAGCACGCCAGCCGGTTCATCCCGGAAGGGGGGGCATCCGAGGTTGGGGTCAGTCGGACCGCCTCCGGGCGGATCGAGACGGTCACCTCCTGCCCGACCTCCAGCGGTTCGCCGGGCAAGGCGAGGCTCTTCAGCATGCCGGCCGACGTGGCGATCTCGACCGACGTCGTGCCAATGGTCGCGACGGTTCCGGCGATGAAGTTGGCCTCGCCCAGGAAGTCGGCCACGAAGCGGCTTCGAGGGCGTCGATACAGATCGTCCGGCGTTCCCCGCTGGATCATGCGGCCATCTCGGAGCACCGCCACGTCGTCAGCCATCGAGAGCGCTTCCTTCTGGTCGTGGGTGACGTAGACCGTGGTGATCCGCAGCTCGGTGCAGATCCGCCGAATCTCGCCGCGCATCTCCAGCCGGAGCTTGGCGTCAAGGTTGCTGAGCGGCTCGTCGAGCAGAAGAACGGTCGGCTCGATCACCAGCGCCCGGGCCAGGGCCACACGCTGCTGCTGTCCGCCCGAAAGCTGGTTGGGCTTCCGCTCGGCGTATCGCTCCATCCGCACCAGCTCGAGCGCCTTCATGACCCGGGCCCGTCTTTCGGTCGAACTCACTCTGCGAACCCGCAGCCCGAAGGCGACGTTTTCAGCGACGCTGAGGTGGGGCCACAGGGCGTAGCTCTGAAAGACCATGCCCGCGTTCCGACGATTCGGCGGAACGTTGGTGACCTCGCGACCCCCAAAGAAGACGCGACCGCGGGTCGGGTCGATGAAGCCGGCGATCATCCGCAGGAGCGTGGTCTTCCCGCAGCCCGAGGGGCCCAGCAGAAAGAAGAGGTCACCGGACTTGATCTCGAGATCGATCGCCTCGACCGCGGTGGTGGAGCCGTAGTCCTTGCCCAGCGACTCGAGGCGAATCGACGTCATGGCCCAGAAGATAAGCCACTTCACGGCGGTGCGTCGGCGACGCGTTCATCTTCGGACGACAGCCATCCCCCTCGATAGGATCGACCCGTGGATCCGCGCCTCGCCAGAACCGCTCGACTGCTCGCGCTCCGCAGGCGCCGCGAGTTCGACCCGGCAATCGCCAGGGACGTCGAGGGTCTCATTCGAAGTGTCAAGCGAAGCGGGGGGGCGATCTCCCGGGCCAGGGCGATCTGGGATCAGCTCGTTCCGAGCGAGCTTGCCACCAGAACGCGGCTCGAGTCGCTCCGCTCCGGCACACTCACGGTCTCCGCCGATTCGTCGGCGGGGCTCTACGAGATCGACCGGCTGCTGCGGGGATCGCTGCGCGACGCGCTCCTGGCGCGCAGCGGCAACGAGATCTCGAAGGTGCGCACCAGGCTCGCGACCGCCGAACGGTCGGCGACGCCGCGAAGCGCGCCGTCCGGCACCATCGAGCGACCTTCTGCGCCCGATGACGCGTGGTGATTGCGCTCAGCTCGTCTCGGACGTGCGCAGCGAATCAGGGAGCGACCGTGCCCGACCTGTCGCATCGATGCATGCCAGCGTCGACTCGCCGGTCGCCAGCACCGCGCCATCGCGTGAGAGCTCGTAGCGGTGCACGATCTTCACGTGACTCGCGTCGACCAGCGTGGTCGTGAGCGTGAGCACGTCGTCGTATCGAGCCGGGCGCCGATAGCGCACTTCGAGTCGGACCACGGCGAGAAAGATCCCCTGCGCCTCGAGTTCCCGGTAATTGCCACCGGCAGCGCGAAGCAGCTCGGTGCGCCCGATCTCGAACCAGACCGGATGGACGGCATGGTGCACGACTCCCATCGGATCGCATTCGCTGTAGCGCACACGGATCGTGGTGATGTTCTCACGCATGGCTCGGAAGCGTACCGAGAGCGCCTCGGACGCGCCATCGGTCGCTTCGCTTCGAGCGCGGCGTTCGTTCTCGCCCGACCGCCGCGGCTACTTGCCGATGCAGAATGAGGAGAAGATCCGCTCCAGCACGTCATCGGGGAGGAAGCGCCCGACCAGCGACTCGAGGCCACCAAGTGCTTCACGCAACCTCGCCGCGACCAGCTCGGGCTGGCGGATCGATTCATGCGCCCCGGCGACGGCGACGAGCCCTGCGGCCTCGTCGAGCGCCGCCACGCACTCGTCGAGGGCGAAGCGCTGCCGCGGCGCCAAGGCGAGCGCTTCCGCGCCGAGCGACGGCGCGCCACCCACCACGCCTGCGGCGATGGCCTGCCGGAGGGCCTCGAGCCCTTGACCGGTGCGAGCGCTCACGGTGACGACTCCCGACTGCTCACGCCCGCTCGACTCGACTCCTCGCGGCGGTCCTCGATCGGCCATCGTCCGCACCAGGAGTGTGCAGTCGCGACTCGCGTCGAAGTCGAGCGGGAGCGATTGGTCGCACGGAACACAGCAGAGCCTCAGATCCGCGGTTTCGCCTTCGCGCCCGGCGACAACATCAAGCGCAGCGGCCAGGCCACTGCGCTCGGTCGCGACATCGTCGGCCACTCCGGGCAGATCGACCAGCAGCACTTCAATTGCGCCGGCCGGACCCTCGAGCGCAATCGGCTCGACCAGAGCATCGCGAGTGGTTCCGGCAACTGCCGCAACGACGGCCCGCTCGCGACCGAGCAGGGCATTGAAGAGCGACGACTTCCCCGCGTTGGGGCGACCGGTGAGAACCACCCGCGGCGCGGCCTGAAGCCGCTCGAGCGGCATCTCGCCTCGGCGCTCCACCTCGATCAGTCCACGCAGCGCATCCAGGCGGCGGGCAAGCTCCGGCGCGGTGATGGCCACCACGTCCTCCTGATCGGTGAAGTCGATCCCCGCCTCGACCAACGCCAGGCACGCCACGATCTCTTCGGACCAGCGGCGGGCATCGGTTCCGAGTCGCCCCGAGAGCAGTCGCTGTGCGGCCCGGCGCTCGCCGTCGCTCCGCGCTGCGACGGCCGTGGCCACGCCTTCCGCCTGGGTCAGGTCGATTCGGCCGTTGAGAAACGCCCGTGCGGTGAACTCGCCGGGGGCGGCGCGGCCCGCCGAGGCGCCGTTGCGTCGCGCGGTCGCGATGAGTTCTTCGACGATCCGCTCGAGAAGCGCCGGATGCCCGCAGCTCTGCACTTCGACGATGTCCTCGCCGGTATAGGAACGCGGCGCGGCGAAGGTGCCGAGCAGCACCGGCACCGCAACTCGACCCGCGCTGCCGGCGCCCGGCATCTCAAGTCGAGTGGCGATGGTTCCTCCGCGTCTGCGCCCCGGCTCATCAACGGACAGGCCGCTCGCGTCCTTCCATGCACTGCGAAGGGCATGAATGGCGCCCGGGCCCGACGCCCGAACGAGTCCGCGCGGCGCGGCGCCGCGCGGCGAGGCGATGGCGACGATGATCGAAGAGCTCTCCATTCGCAATTTGGTGCCACGTTCACGCGAGGCGTGTTGATACCTTACGACTCATGAAGTTCGCACCATTCGCGACGACCCTGTTGATGATCGCGCTTGGAAGCGCATGCGATCGCGGGAGCGGGTTGCACACCAGGGGATCGTCGCACGGCTCGCAGACGTCGAGTGACGCCGAGACCCGACTCGATCCCAGCGCCGGCCATCCTGTCGAAACGCTGGCGTGGGCGGACGCGCCGTTCTTTCTCTGGCCCGAAGCGCTCTCCGCGGCGCCGGTCCGAACCGATTCGAACGGGCTGCGGGCGCTGATCTGTCTCGACCGCCCGGCGCTCGAGGAGATGGTCGTTGACGACCCGATTGCGGCGATGGCGGTGCTCTGCGACTGGAGTGCCGAGCACCTCGCCTACGCGGCGGATCCATGGACCGTTTCCCTCCTCGATGGGGCATGGCCGGACGAGGACACCGCCCGAATCTACTTCGATGTCTTTGAACCGGGAGTCGGCGGCGTCTACTGCGGCGGCAGTGCACGGTTCCTCCAAGGCGTGCTCCGCCTCTTCGAGTACGACGCTGCGACCATCTGTTTCGGAATCAACGGGACCGACGCGACTCACGTCGCTGTACTCGTGGCGTTCGCACGCGGGAGCGGCGAGCGGGTCGCCGATCCGGAGCGCTCGCCGGTCGACCTTTACCTGCTCGACCCGACCTTCAACGCCACGTTCGTGTCACCAACCACCGCTCGCCCGTTGACGCTCCGGGCCCTGATCGCGGCCCACGCTCGGGGCGCGTCCGAGGACGACATCGCCGTCGTGCTCGGTGATCTCCTCCATCGTCGCTACATCCGTGGCAATCCACCCGCGGGCGGACTCAACACGCTGCTGCATCCGGTGGCGGCGAACCAGCGCTTCGTGATCTCCGCCCACGAGCGCCACCTCTGGCCCGAGTACTGGCGCAACACCCGCCCGGTCATGGAGCCGCTCGGGATCGACGTCGGCGTTCGCGGGTACCTCCAGCTTCTCGGGCGCGGCGTGCTCAGTGTCGACCGCGGCGGTTCGAGGGCGATGCGGGCCCGACTTCACGAACTGTGCGTGAGGCACGGTCTCCCGCACTGCCTCGCCGACGAGTTCGACCTTCTGGCATCCTGCAGCGAATCAGCCGCGACCGGGGCGCTGAGCGACTCGAGCGAACCACCCGCGGATCGTTCCGTCGATTTCGTCGAGTGAGCCGACTCAGGTCGCCACGCCGCCAAAGGCAACGACCGGAATCTCGCCGCCGAGTGCCGGGGTCGCGACTTCGCCGGCACCGAGTCGCACGACGGTGAATCCTGCAAGCCGCAGCGCCTGGTGGTTCAGCCAGTTGCGACAGTCGCCGATCAGCCGCCCGCGCATGTGGCGGCTGAAGAAGCGCGACGACAGCGTGCGATAGGCGGAGTGCTCGGTGACCAGCACGGCCGCATCCGCGCCGTCGAGCGTGGCGCCGAGGTCGTTGGAGACGTCGTGGCCGTGGTAGGTGCCGGGCTCGACCAGCGGATCGTGGATGGCCACTTCGAGCCCCGCTCCGATTGCCGCAGCGGCGAGGAGATACGCGGGGCTCTCGCGCGGATCGTCGATCTCGGCCTTGTATGCGGCGCCCAGGATCGCGAGCTTGCCACCGCGCGGAATCATCGACGTGCCGACGAGCCGCGCCAGCATCCGCGGACCCTGGGTGTCGTTGACCTCGCGGGCCGCGCGGAGCAGACCGGTGAGCTGGGGATGCTGTTCGATCAGAAACCAGGGATCGACCGGAATGCAGTGGCCGCCGACGCCGGGGCCGGGGCTCAGAATGTTCACCCGCGGATGCAGATTGGCGAGGGAGATCGCCTGCCAGATGTCGACGCCACTCTCCTCGGCGATGCGGGCGAAGACATTCGCGACTGCGATGTTCACATCGCGATAGGTGTTTTCCATCAGCTTGCACAGCTCTGCGGTCAGATCGTCGGCGATTGCAATCGAACCCCGGCAGAACCGCTCGTACATCGCCTTGGCCCGCAGCGCCGCCTGCGGCGTGCAGCCCCCCACCACGCGGCTGTTGTTGACGAGCTCGTGAATGGTGTTCCCCGGCAGCACTCGCTCCGGGCAGTAGCAGAGATCGAAGTCGGCGCCGGGGCGCATCCCGGTGCGGGCCAGAATCTTGCCGACGACGTCTCGCGTCGTGCCGATGGGCGATGTCGATTCGAGGATGACCAGGTTGCCGCGGCGCAGCACCGGGGCGATTGCCTTGGCCACGCTCTTCACCGCCTCGAGATCGACGCCGTGTTCCGGGGTGGTCGGAGTCGGCACGCAGATCACGAAGGTGTCCGAGGGCTCGGGTGCGGTCGACGCGGTGAGATTGCCGCTGGCCACGGCCTGCCGCACCACGGCGTCGAGCCCGACCTCCTTGAGCACCGTCTTGCCCGCGTTGAGCGAGGCCACGACCTCACGATTGATGTCGACGCCGAGCACCTGGAAGCCGCTTGTGGCAAGCAGACTTGCGGTAGGAAGACCGACGTAACCGAGACCGAGGACGCAGATTTCTGCCATGGGCCGAGAGGATACAGGCCAGCGGGCATTCCCGGATCGAGCCGGTCAACCACCGCCGGCCGCGACCGCTGCGGAAGGTTCGAACCGGGCCATCGCCTCGGCCAGCGAGCGCCCATCGCGCCAGGCCCGGATGGCCTCGACGATGCGGGCGGCGGCTCGTCCATCTCCGTACGGATTGTGGGCCAGACTCATGCGTCGATACTCCTCGGCGTCGGTCAGCAGCCGAGTGGTCTCGTCGACGATTCTCGACTCGTCGGTGCCGACCAGCCGAACGGTCCCCGCGGTCACCGCCTCGGGACGTTCGGTCGTCTCGCGCATCACGAGCACCGGCTTTCCGAGTCCCGGCGCCTCCTCCTGCACACCGCCCGAGTCGGTGAGCACGATCGAGGCCTTGTTCATCAGCGCAACAAACGGCAGATAGGAGAGGGGCTCGATCAGAAACACGTTCGGCAGTCGGCTGCTCGTCGAGTGCCCACGGACTGCGGCCTCAATCGACTGCGTCGCCGCGCCGCCGTTCGGCCGCGCCACATCGGCGTCGATCCCGAGCAGCCGCTCCACTGGGGCCCGAACCTGCGGATTGAGATGAACCGGATAGACGAAGTCGACGCCCTCGTGCCGCCGCGCCAGAGTGGCGATCGCTCGGCAGATCGAATCAAACCCGGCGCCGAAGTTCTCGCGGCGGTGGCCAGTGATGAGAACCAGAGGTCGCTCCGTGCCTCGAGCGCCATCCGCTCCGGGCTGCAGTCGATTGGGAAGACCCGGGACGATCGGAGGCGCGTGTTCGTTCCGCTCGACGGCGTGCTGCAGCGCGTCGATCACGGTGTTTCCGGTGATTGCGATGCGCGTCGGATCGACTCCCTCGCGAAGCAGATTCGCCGCCGAGACATCAGTCGGCGCAAAGTGAATCGTCGCGAGCCTGGAGGCCAGCACGCGGTTGGCTTCCTCCGGCCAGGGGTGATCGAGGTTGAACGTGCGAAGGCCCGCTTCGACATGGGCGAAGGGAATCCGGCGATAAAAGGCCGCCAACGCCGCGCAGAGCACGGTGGTGGTGTCGCCCTGGGCCAGCAGCAGATCGACGGGATTGGCCGCGAGCTCGGCGTCGATTGCCTCGACCGCGCGGGCGGTGAGCGCCGCCAGCGACTGTCCCGGGCGCATCAGGTCGAGATCGCTGTCGGGCTCGATCCCAAAGACCTCGAGCACCTGGTCGAGCATCTGCCGGTGCTGGGCGGTGGCGACAACTCGACACGAAAGATCCTTCGCACCGCGCAGCGCGAGCACCACCGGAGCCATCTTGATGGCCTCCGGACGCGTTCCAAAGACGATTCCGACCCGAAACATGAGTCGACGGTAGCGGTCGCTCCCGGCAAGGTCCATCGTCGACCCGCGCTTCGAGGCGCTCAACTCGGGCCTCCGGACCCGCGGCGACGCCCCGCCTTCACAGTGCCTGGAGGCTCCACCGCACTTCGCCGGCCTCGGGTCGGATGACGACCGCTCGCGACGGCTCGACGCATCCATATGCCGCGCTGAACCGCGATGGCGCGGCCGCAAGCGTTCCACCCGACTCGATGGTCACGCGCATGCCCGAACCGCCGGGCATGCCGGCGCGCCTCAAGCTGGCCGAGCGTCCGTCCGCAGCGACTTCGACGGCGATGTCGGGGGCGAGGTGAATCGGAAGCGTCGCGGCGCCCACGAGTTCCCGGTCGAAGCGATCGACGAGCTCAATCGTCGAGTCGGCAATCGAGAGCGAGCGCTCGTAGGGCGCGCCGAACCCGACGTGCCGACCGCTGAATCGAGTGGGCTCGCAGGCGATCAGTTCGGCGTGGCCTCGATCGATCATGTGGAACAGACCGGCCCGCCCTGCATGCCAGTCGTTGGGCTCGCGTCCTTCGACCGCGAGAGCGTTGTGCATGGCGGCGCCGCGGAAGGCGTTGCGCTCGTGGGCCGCGGGCGTGTAGACATAGGTGCCGCAGTCGACGACGAAGGCATGGCCGTCGAGGGCGCAGTCGATGGCCAGTTGATCACAGTGGGCGTGACCGCCGTTTCCTCGCTGGCCGACGTTGCCGCAGCGCACCACAAGATGAAGGCGCGGCGCGGTCCAGACGAAGAGACCGAAGTGGTCGAATCGCGTGAGCGCGGGTGTCGGACTTCGCGCCGCCGGGTGGACCGACGGCGCAACGATCACCGCACGTGCTCCGACGAGTGACCTGACGAACTCGCGCTCGAAGTCGGCCTCGCCGTGCGGGCCCGCCGGACCTCCATCGAGTCCTTCGATTGCCCGCAGGAGATGGCGATGATCGAGTCCGTCGCTCGCCAGCGGGGCGTGGGGAGCCGATCCTCGCGGTGCGGCGAGATCGAGCGAGAGAAAGCGGCCGCTGTCGTTGTCGCCGATCTGGGCGACGCCCGAGTGCTCGCGGGCGATCGCCTTCGTGAAGCGGGCCATCCCTTCGAGGCGCTGTCGAACTGCAGAGGGAATTGCAAGCCGCGTCTCACCATCGACGGCGTCGAATGCCAGACCCGGCGCCAGCGGAGGCGCATGCAGCCGCTCCGAGACTTCGTCGCCCGAGGCGAGCACCCCGGGGCGAGCGCGGTCCGCCGCCACCAGCAGGGCCACGCCGTACACGGCCATCTCGGCGCTCAGTCGGTGATACGACGTCGAGCCCTCGAAGTTGGCGCCATCGTCGTCGAACTGGAGCTCGATCTCGAAGAGGAGATCCCGTGCCGCGAAGCGAAGCCACGCATCGGTTGCGGGACTGCCCGGCAGCCACGCGCAGCAGAAGAGCAGTCCGGCGATGTCCGCCAGGTAGTGGTTGGAGCGGAGGTGCGGCGACCACTCCAGATGGGTGGTGAGATGCTGGGCGTGGTCGAAGAGCGTTGCCACCAGCACTCGTTGCAGGACCTGATCCGTCAGCCCCGCGGCCCGGAGAATCGATTCGGCGATCACCCAGTTGGCGGCCCGAATGCCCACGTCCATGGCGCAGATCCAGTTCACGCCGAACCGTGGCGGATTGGTCGCGGCGAAGTCGAGCACCTGATTGCGGATCTCTCGCAGGCAGCGCTCCCCGAGCGGAGTACCCCGATGGGCAGCGGCCCCGAGTGCGAGGCCTGGAAGATGCTCCATTCGAGCCAGTTCCCACGGCACCTTGACATCGACCCCTGGCTGGTCGCCAAAGGGCAGTTCGTGCGATCGCGTGGCCCCGTCCCAGCGGAATCCACTCTTGAAGTCGATCTGCCAGTCGATGCGGCGATAGTCGCGCGAGAGCAGCCGCTCGAGGGCCGCGGCCGGCCGACGCTGCGCCGGGGGAAGGACAATCGTCGGCGGGGGAGCGACGATCACCGGGCCCGAGCCGAGCAGATCGAACTCGTGTCGAAGAACCGCTTCGAGCCGTTCAGGTCGGGTCCAGAACCCGCGCGGCGTCGGCAACTCGCAGAGCAGTCGTGGAAGCGCCGCGACGCGGTCGGGAAGGGGGGTCGAACTGGGGCGATTGCGCTCGCGTCGATCGCTCAGAGCCTGGTTGACGCGCTGGGCGATCCGCGACGCCACCAGCCGACTCGCGCCGACCACGCCTGCGCTGCGCACCTGCTGAAGACGTCGCCGAAGAATGGACACAGGCAGTCGTTCCGAGGTGGCGGGCGCCATCAAGCCGGGCGCGATCAGCACAGGGGGGAGCGGGGGGCGAAGCGTACGCTCGGGCGTGTCGCAGATTCCCGTCATCGGGCTCGTCGGTGGGATCGGTAGCGGGAAGTCGGAAGTTGCCCGGCTGCTTGCGGCGGCGGGTTGTCTGGTGTGCGATTCCGATGCCCTCGCCCGCGAGGCGCTGCGGGATCCCGCAATCCGCACCCGGCTGCTCGATCGCTGGGGATCGCGTGGGGGCGAGGGCGTGATCGGTGCCGACGGCGCCATCGATCGCCGCGCGGTCGCCGGCATCGTCTTTGACGACCCCGCGGAACGGGCCTTCCTCGAGTCGCTCACGCATCCCTGGATCGAGGCGAAGCGGCGCACGATCTTCGCCAGCGCCGTCCCGTCGACCGTCGCCTGCGTCATCGACGCGCCGCTTCTTCTTGAAGCAGGGCTTGGGGCCCAGTGCAACGCCGTCTTCTTCGTCGATGCCCCGCGGAGCACGCGCCTCGAGCGGGTGATGCGCTCCCGAGGGTGGCCGGAAGCCGAGCTCGCCAGACGGGAAGCCGCGCAGCTCCCAATCGAGGAGAAGCGCCGTCGGGCCACTGTCGTCCTCGACAACGACGGCGATCGGGACGCCCTCCGCAGCCAGGTCGAGGAGGCTCTCGAGGACCTCGTCGCGCGGTTTCGGGGCCACCCCGGCGCGGCCAGGTGACGCCCGCGTGGACCCACCCTCCGACCCGCCGACGTCGTCCACCGCTCGAACCCGGTGGTCCCCAGCCACTTGACCGATCTGGGTCGTGCCCCCATGATGGCTTCGCCTCGCGGATGACCGCGGCGGCCCCCCGACTCAATCTGCGACCCGACGTGCCCGCCATCCGCTCGAAGCGGCTTGGGGTTTGAGGGATGGCCCTATGTTGGGCTTCGCGGCTGTGTTGGGATTCGCGGCTGGCGAACCGTTCAAGGTCGCCGTCGAGATTCACTCCGTCGGTCCTTCAGGAGCCGGGTTCCACCCTCGTCGACGCTCGTTTCGAGCGACTCGAACGAGATCCTCCCGCACGGGAACACGGCAGCCGGGAAACACGAAGTCGGCCCTTTCGCGTCAGGCGAGGCCACAGGAGACGTATCAGCATCATGTCGAAGAAGGCATCACGCCGGCGCCGCCGAAAGGGCGGCGGTGGTCATTTCCAACCGGTCATGTCGCTCACCCTGACTCCCGGGTCGGTCCCCACCGACGAGCAGCTCGAAGCCGAAGCGGCTGCGCTCGAGGCCGAGACGCAGGGCAAGTACGACCTTGCCAAGAAGGATGATCTCAACCTCGCGGCGCTCCAGAAGATGGGCAACGACGAGCTCCTCAAGATCGCCAAGAAGGAGAAGATCGAGGACTTCGGAAGCCTCCCCAAGCAGAAGCTCATCTTCGAGGTCCTGAAGTCCCGGGCCCAGAAGCACGGCCTGATGATCGCCGAGGGCACCCTGGAAGTGATGCCCGACGGCTTCGGCTTCCTGCGAAGCTCGGAGTACTCCTACCAGCCCTCGCCCGACGACGTGTATGTGAGTCCCTCGCAGATCCGACGATTCGGTCTGCGTAAAGGACAGGTGGTTCGAGGACTGGTCCGTCCTCCCAAGGAGGCCGAGACCTACTTCGCCCTGCTGCGGGTCGAGCTGGTCAACGGTCGCGACCCGGCGAAGATCCACGATCTCCCGATCTTCGAGAATCTCACGCCGCTGCACCCCAACAAGCGCATCCACCTCGAGGTGATCGGCCAGCCGCAGCGGATCGAGACGCGGATCATCGACCTGGTGACGCCGCTGGGCTTCGGTCAGCGAGCCCTGATCGTGGCACCGCCCCGCACCGGCAAGACCGTGATTCTGCAGCAGATCGCCAACTCGATCACCCAGAACCATCCCGATGTTCGAGTGATCGTGCTGCTGGTCGACGAGCGTCCCGAGGAAGTGACCGACTTCAAGCGGAACACCTCGGGCAATGTCGAAGTCGTCGCCAGCACCTTCGACGAGGAAGTCTCGCGACACATCCAGGTGGCCGAGATCGTGATGGAGAAGGCCCGGCGCATGGTCGAGTTCGGCGACCACGTGGTCATCCTTCTCGACTCGATCACCCGCCTCGCCCGCGGCTACAACAACGGCATGCCCAGCTCGGGCAAGATCGGCTCGGGCGGCGTCGACACCGCGGCGCTCATCAAGCCCAAGAAGTTCTTCGGCTCGGCCCGCAACATCGAGAACGGCGGCTCGCTCACGATCCTCGGCACGGCTCTGGTCGACACCGGCAGCCGCGCCGACGAAGTGATCTTCGAGGAGTTCAAGGGCACCGGCAACGCCGAACTCCACCTCGACCGCAAACTGGTCGAGAAGCGCATCTGGCCGGCAATCGACATCTCCGCCAGCGGCACCCGCCGCGAGGAACTGCTCCTGGATCCCAAGGAACACGACCTCGTCGTCAGGCTCCGCAAGGTGGTCTCGGACATGAATGTCGTCGAGGCCATGGAGATGCTCCGCAGCCGTCTCGCCAAGACCAAGAGCAATGCCGAGTTCCTGCTGACGATGTCGATGGGGTGAGCGCGGGGGGCCGCGTGACGGTGATCAGGCCGATGACGCGTGGCTCGCTCGGTCTGGAGGCGCGGGCTGCGGTGTTGCGCCGCTCCTCGGCATGAGACTGCGCACCGACTGCGCACCGACTGCGCACCGGCTGCGCACCGGGCTCTGCACCGGCTCCGCCTCAGGCCGAGCAGGAGGGGCTCGCTTCGCTCGCGGAGGCGTTCGAGACTGCAACGATGGGCGCGGCCGGTCGGGGGTCGCTCCGAGCTTGTTTCCCTTTCGACCCCGCGGCCCGGCGCCGGCGGGCCGCGACTCTGAATGGCTCGGCGCAGTCGACCACGCTGGCGAAGCCCAGGCCGCGTCGATCGTGCCGCGCGGAAACCCGCGGGCCGCGGCAGCGGCACACCTTTTGAACCGGTCGGCGAAGCCGACCCTCCGACGCCCTCTAACCCATGCATCTACAGACACTTGCTACCATCGCCCCGGAAGCGCTGGTACACTCTCGCCGTCCGGAGCGATTTTCATGCAGAGCACCCTTCCTCGAATCGTCGATCAACCCCGTCGCGCCTTCACGATTGTCGAGGTGATGGTCGCAATCGGCATCATCACCGTCCTGCTGGCCCTCCTGCTTCCGGCGCTTGGTGTTGCCCGGAGAAACTCGCAATGGGCAGGCTCGCAGAACAACCTGAGGCAGATCCACGCGCTCATGAGCGCCTACTCGGGTGACAACCGCGATTACATCGTTCCGAGCGAATTCGACTACAACGCGGCCCAGTATCCGGGCAAGGTCCGCTCCGCGTCGCCCGCCGGCGTCAACCCGCTGCTGGGGCAGCCCAGCACCGGTTCCTGGTCGGACATCCTCTGGACCTACGGCGAACTCGGGCCGCTGCTCCTACCCGACGATGACGGCGCCGCCGACGCCTACGACTACCGCTACGACTCGCCTGACCGCTTCGTCTTCGAGAGGCTCGACGACTACAAGAGCCCCTTCCGCTCGATGGTGGCCAACAGCTACAACGCGAAGACTCCCTCGACCCCCGAGGCCCTGCCCTTCGGCGACGGTGCCGAAGAGGTTGGCGAACCGGGCTACTTTGCGGCCAATCAGTTCTTCGACAGCACCATCGCCGGCAACTGGTTCACCGCCGGTCAGATCAGGCGCCCGACCCTCTCGGTGTACCTCGTCGACTCCTTCCATGGAGAGGTCATCCCGGCCACCGACGACGCCTGGAGC
>Ga0163153_10000863_pt1 | contig 50124 bp, 42 predicted proteins | sample OliLakLV19MP6IB1_FD_148629 | JGI IMG/M metagenome (GOLD analysis project Ga0163153, IMG submission 148629) | Freshwater microbial mat bacterial communities from Lake Vanda, McMurdo Dry Valleys, Antarctica - Oligotrophic Lake LV.19.MP6.IB-1 | ecosystem: Environmental > Aquatic > Freshwater >... | reverse complement strand
TGCTTGCGGGTGGCGGAAAAGATCAAGACGCTGCCATGAGGTGGATGATTGCACGATCTGGCGGTGGAGACTTTATAATTATTCGTTCATCCGGCTCTATCGGATACAACGATTATCTCTATGAGATGGGGGGACTAAATTCGGTAGAAACCTTAATGATTGATTCGCGTGAAAAAGCCATGCGTAAGCAAGTCGGCAAGCGAATTCGTGAAGCGGAAGCATTATTTATTGCGGGTGGCGATCAGTGGAATTATGTAAACTATTGGAAAGATTCCAAAGTATCAGAGGCCATCAAGTTTCTTATTGAAGAAAAGAAAATTCCGATTGGCGGAACCAGCGCAGGCTGTGCTGTTCTCAGCAATTATATTTTTGATGCGCAACATGATACAGCACTTTCGAAAGATGCATTATCAAATCCTTATACCAAGGCGGTTAGTGTTTCTAAAAGTTTTATTCAACTACCCTTTCTCGAAAACACGATTGCCGATCAACATTATTCGCAACGTGAACGACAAGGACGACACGTTGTGTTTATGGCGCGCATGGCCAAAGATTTTAAGATTAAAAAGCCTAAAGGTATTGGTGTAGATGAGCGGACTGCAGTCTGTATTGATAAAAATGGAAATGCTTTAGTGATCGGTGAAGGAGCTGCGCATTTCCTGATTAGCAATCGCGAGGCTGATGCTTGCGAATCTGGCAAGCCGCTTCAATGGAAAAAGAATTCAATCCGGGATTATATTTTCCAAGGCTCAGAAGCTGGCACATCTGCTTTCAATTTGAAGAAATGGCCTAAGACCAAACCCAATGAATATTGGTTGGTAATTGATGGTGTTCTTCAAAGAAACAAAAACTGATTACTCAATATAAAAAGACATTTAAAGCGAATAGGGATATAAAGATTAATAATTCTTTGCCAATTTTTCTTAACATAGCGTGATAGACGAAGAGGTTAGTTTTTTAGTTTACTATCTAGTCTTTATAAGATAGCTGTTAGGGCCTTGTAATCTCGAAAGTTGATAAAAATGATTCTAATGTTTGTGTTTATTGCGTGCTGGGTTTCGAAGCCGCGTCTCTGTCCCACATTACTGGACGAAAGTAAGAAAACAAAACTTTAAATTTACATTTAACCCCAAGCTGGCACAAACATTTTGTTGGTAACAGTGTGGTATCTAATTCTTTTTCGATAGTCCCATTAGTTCGTAGGTTTCCTCTACATTGTCCTCAAGTTTAATATTATGATTTATCCAAAAATTGGGTTCTTCCTTCACACGCATTGATTTAATGTTTGATAATGATAAAGTAAATGATTCTGCTACTTTGGCTATAATGTCGGTCGAAAGTAGTTCTCTAATTTCTAGGTTACGAGAAGACGTGATTGCCTTAGTGTCTGTCCATCTACCAAAATGAATTTGTTTGGAATAATTTAAAAAGTATCTACCGTCATACTCCTTGTACGATTGAATGAGTTGATGTCCGTATGGATCAATTAATAGATTTGGTCGTCTTTTACTTTTGTAGCTCTTGCGTTGAATCAAAGTTTCAATCTTCAAGACTGTATAAGTGTCAACATCTATAAATATCGTACCGCTTGCTGAGATTGGTGACGGATATCCAAATCCTGTTGTGTAAGCACCTGGTTTTTTACAATCAAAACTTATTTCGTAAACTCTTTTGTTTTCGTACATCGTTATTCCTTTTAGATTCAAATCATAGTACGCAGGTCGGTGCAAAACATTATCCTTATCGAGAATAAGATCATGCGTGTAGATAAGCCATAAAGAGCCAACTCCAGTCCACGAGTTATTACGATCTTCATTATTGGTGGTGTTTCTAAATTGTAAAATCTGCCCCTTTAATTTTCTGGAAGCGTTTGTGCTTGATTGATACCCGATGGGATTATAAACTAAAACTGAGGCTTCTTCATTAAATACTACTGAGTCTTCTTTGTATGTTTTTACTCTATAGAAAAACTCCTGTTGGTTAGCGTTTTGATAGTAGTTCTTACTTATCTTCTTTTCGGCAAGTTTAACTATTTCTTTTGCGCGAAGTGGTTTTGATCGAATTTCGATCTCTGCTAATTGAGTTGCTACTGGGTTAAGCTCAATTCTATTTGTTTTGAGAAATTCACGAACAAGAAGCGTGTCTGTTTTATAGCCAATTGACGAGAAAACAACTTTATCACTAAGCTTCGCTTGTGGAACTACAAATATGAATTCTCCATCTAAGTTTGAAGCCACACCCTTTGAGGTGTTTAATAAATAAACATTTGCGTAACTTACTCCAAGTCCAGTTTCTTTGTCAATTAATTGTTTTACGCTTCTGTTGTTGACTTTGTAGTTTTGCTTGGCTATACTTTTTTCTATTTGGTTCTCAGGATTCTTGATTTGGTAGATTGGAAACGAGGGTGGAAATGTTTTTTTTATAAAGAACAGACCATCAAAGATTTTTTGCCAAGGCGCGTATACTGGCAGATTTCCTAACGCAGAAGAGTAAAACATTGATACATCCTGCATCGGTCGGTAGTCAACAAATGTATAGTTATTACCTCTCATAGCAAGTACGTATTCAATACTTTCACTAGGTGGTCGAATAGCATCAAGAGAAGTTGTATTATGGCCAAGCATTCCAAATTCACCCTCAAAAGACGAGAAACACATGCTGTAAACCTTAGATCCAAAATGGTCTTTGAGTATTCTACCCATTGGCACTGCCTCCGACACTTCTTGATCCAAGTCAGTTGGATCCTCGCTTTTTTGTAGGCTGTCTAATTTTTGAATATAAAATTTAGTTAAGTCCGTGTTCTTAAAGAGTTCAATTTGATTTGCGAAATGATAGGAGGCACCCCAACCAATGATTTTCTTTTCAGGGTAAAGCTCTGACAGAAAGATTAGGTTTTGAGCCATCTGAAAGTCCCTTGGGTTTTGGACTTTTACAGGGACATCGTTTAGTAAATCCATTTCCCCTTTCATTATCTCAAGCCAGCTAATTAAAGATTGCCGTAATATTTTTGCTTTAATGTCATGTTGAAAATTTTGTAAGCTTTCCAAATTGGTTACTATTTTTCTACAAGTATTGAAAAATAGAATAGAATCTGCTTCGTCAGCAACTATAAACTCAGGTCCTGCTGAAATTACTTCATCTAAAATATTAACCTCCTGTTCACTTAGTTTCATAGATGTTCCTAGAAAATTCTGTAAATCGTTTAAAAACTCATCCTTAAATATATTGTCCGCCTGACAATCGAATCCAGTCACAATTAATGGTCGAGTTGAAACTTTCTTCTCATGGATGTATTTTAACAATGGTTCAAACTCCTTAGATTCAGACCAAATCCTAAAGATACTTTCCTTCAATGGGCTTTCTCGATAGCTTGTGTCTTTAATATTTTCAAATGCTTTATAATTATCATAGAGCCCACTTTCAAAACTTATGATTTCGTAATTTAACTCTTGATGCAAAAATTTGATAAGTCTCACCTTAGCTTCAAAAGTTGCCCCTTCACCATGTGATTGTTCCCCGAGAAGTACTATTCTATTGTCTTTTAGCGTTTCCTTTAAAAATTGTAGATCTTGGAAATCCACGTTTGACGGGTCAATTGATTTTACCGTTTGAGGTGAAAGATATTTTGTAACACTATTGCTTTGTTGTGCTTGGGACTTAAAGCTCAAAATTGTCAAGCAGATAGAAAGTAGGCTTAAGAGTAATTTCATACTTGTTAAATTAGTTTCTTTTATAAATATGAACGGTCTCCAGTTAAGTTTATTACCTGTAATATCTAACTGTGACAGTAAATCGAAGTCTTCCCTGTCAAACCGCATTGCTACCAATGTTTGTGTTTCTGCAGTGGTGCGCTTCCGAAGCCGCGTCCTGTCCCACCAAACCAAAAGTTGAACGAAGATAAAAATTTATAGCTTACACGTCACCGCACCACTGCAGAAACGTTTTGTTATGCACAGTGCCGCAGTCAACCGTTACTTAACCACACGGATGCCAGTGCTTTGGATGTGTGTCGGCATGCGCGGCACTGGCATTGATGTGGTTTTCGGAGGACTTCATTTTCAATTCGTCCCCGCCAATCATTTTAGTTACTCTGACCGTAAACTTTTAACGGGATTCATTATAGATGTCCTAATTGATTGCAAACTTATAGTTATCAGAGTAATTAATAGGATTGCTGTCAGCGGAGCTATAAACATCCACCATTGTAAATTTATCTTGAAAGCAAAATTGTCCAACCACTTGGTCATTGTCAGGTAGCTGATGGGAATAGCTAGAACAAAGGCAATCAACACAAGTTTTACCCTTACTTCTATATTAATTGAAATAGATTCAGAAATAGAAAGACAACTAGAATAGCTTGAAGTATAAGCGTAGTTGGCCTATTAACTAATTCTCTATTCAATAAGATTACTATGGAAAATATAGCAAGTACAACGCATCCAAAAATTACTAGCCCAGTTGAATTGAATGGCATATATGAAAGAAAGAATTTGCTTCGATCTTCGTGAGTCGAATATTTATTAAATGAAATTAGCCAAACACACCAGCAATAAACATTCACCCCAATTGACGAAAGCGGAAAATATTTTAAATAGCTTTTCATTTTCTAGAGTTCTCCTCAATTGACTTATGATGATGCAGCACATGATACATCGTAAAGTACACCATCTCCCGTAAGGTCAGTTTACCCAAAAGTGGATGTGGCAAGATCAATTCATCCAGATCCACTTCCGAATAGTCAAGCAGTTGTTTACATAGCTTGTTAACCACATCGTTTACAGATTTTATTAGTTCCCCTTTCTGTTCAAACTTTACTTCTTCGGGAATAAACCGACTGGTTGCAACACCCCCTTCTTGCAATTTGAGTTTATACTTCGCTACCAATTCTTCAAACGATTTACTGGGTCGGTTAGCCTTGCCAAACATAGCCTTCAAGCCTAACTTAGGCATTGAAAGGGCTTGGGTTACTGGTTTCACGCTTATGCGGATATGCTCCAGCTGCTGGCCAGCCGTCCACTTTTTATTTCGGCTTAACATAAACTCTTCAACAGTCAATCGATTTATATAGTCCGTAAAGGCTGTATGATTTACTTTAAGCGTATCGATCAATTCTTGTTTTACCATCCTTAAAAATACTCATTTAAATCCCGAACGGATTAAACTAAAAAATAACACCGTATGAAATGCGGTGTTGCAAAGGATCCTCCAGCTTAACAACCCTGAAAGGGTTGAACTACAATAAATACTTTTCGTCATACTGAACCCCATGTTCTTTTAACAGATCTTTGTATTCATCGCGGAAGGTTTTGGTCTTGTGATGCTCTTCCTGATTTTTAATATAGTTTATCAAGATTTCTTTCCGATCGATTGAGTAGGTGAATGCACCATAGCCGTCTTGCCAACCGCTAAACTGCGGAAAGAAGTCCTTCTCTTTAATAAATTTTGTACTCGCCAACTTAATATCTTTAACAAGATCAGCCAACGCTACGGAAGGATGCAGGTGTGTGAGAATGTGGAGATGATCTTCCACGCCATTAATTTGATAGAGGTGACACTTTTTGTTTTCAAGAATACCTGCCATGTATTTAAAAAGTTCCCTACGATGAGGTGCCGTCAGGGTAGGTGTTCGGTCTTTTGTGCTGAACACAATCTGGTAGAGTATTTGGGTATAGGTGCTCATGGTGTTGAACCACTTCGTGGTTCTGTCAATTTACATTTCTTACTCCACCGATACAATCGGTGGTTATTAATATTTAATCCCTTCGGGATTAGTCAGTTTTATTTAATTACACATTGGTAGAATTAATACTGATTTACAAAATGACATCCATACCCAACTTTTCAACTGCAAACTTCTTAATGGCACTATAAACTCCTTCTACATCATTAGAAGTCATAGAGCAACCTATAACATGCACGCCCGCATTCGGGAAAGCTATTGCTTCTTTCAAATTATCAGGTGTAGCCAATTGCTCATTCATTTTTAACATAGCACTCACTTTAACCTCAGGGTCTTGCTCGGTTTCATTCTTATAATAATAAAGCGTAAGTGAGGGCTGTGTTACTTTCTGAAAGAGTTCCTTTGTCATGGTTGTCTCAATCAATTCTTCCAGCTGCACTAATGATTCTAAGCGATACTTCTTGTTCCAGAATTTTGCATGCTCTTCACTGGCTCCGGTGATTCGGTATTTTCCACCGAGCACAGTGCGAGCAATCTGCAACCCCCAGGGATCATTCAATAAAAAAGCTGCGGGGTCATTGATGGCAATGTTGGGCGACATGTTAATCAATGCATGTACATCATCCGGATAATAAGCCGCGAGCATTAAGGCAAGCGAGCCTCCTGTTGATGTACTAACCAAAATAACTTTATTCCCTAATTGTGTGCCAATTGCCAATGCTTGCTTAGTGCTTTCCCAAATTCTGTCGGCTGTAAAAAGTAATAACGTTTCAGTTGTGTCAATGCCATGATCAGCCAAACGAGATAAATATAAATTACATCCAAAGTCTTTCGCTAATCTTCGATGAACCGGATCGCCCTCAATCTGGCTTGCTGAAAATCCATGCAAATAAACTACTGCGTACTCGGTCTTTTGTTTTGTGCTATCGTGCCAAACAATGCGGGCTTCGTTGTCGGGTTTAATTTTGTGCTGTGCTTCGTTTGCGGCCACATAACTTTCTAATGCTGCCCCTGCCGGCACAACAATCGGAGCTAAATCATAAATTGGAGGTTTGGGTGCTGGACCTAAAAAATAAATCGCAGCTAATGCGACTATTGGGAAGGTAAATTTTATAAGGCGTTTTGAAATCATCTGGTCATAATTAAAATACTAATATAAATCATGTTAAGTAGTGTTCTTATTGTGCCCTCGTATTACTATTTAAATAAAGTTAGTTGAGCCACAAAGGCGCAAAGTCACGAAGGTAACACAAAGTTTAAAATGCGGTACTCAAATTTCAAGCATCGTATCTCAAAGAGGACGATGTATTTCAGCAGAAACTACAATTTAGGTGCCAGCCACAAGAAACCTGATGCAAAAAGAAAGACGATGAAAAATAAAAGCCGTGAGATTGGCTTCGCAATAGAAATCAATTCTCGTTGAGTTCGTTCTGAATAAGAAGTTGACCGCGATTGATGTTGCTTGTGCTGATTCGCTATTCTTAGCGGTTGCCAATCATTTGCTGGAACAACAAAATAATTAAGTCGTGTAGAATCCTGCGTATACAATTGATGCCAGCCGGCTTTGCCAGCCCAGGTGGTTGCATGCCAATAGTCATCGACAATTACATCCTCCTGTAAAGGAAGAAGCGTGCTTTCACTTTTTAATACGGGTTCTTCATTAGCGGCAATCACACTTACTGAAAGTGATTCATCGGTATAATAAGGAAACTGATTTTCGATTTGAATTTTAAACTGTTGTGACTTTAGTCTTGTCGTTGCTTCCAATAAAGGCGACCATACATCGGCATAGTCGAAAGCTTTTCCTTCTAGTAATAGACGATAGGTTTCGTATAACAATTGAAATCCTGCTTTGCCTGCACCCAGATTCACAAACCCCGATAGCACACGATTTGACGAAACCGTAACCGGAGTAATCGTAGGAGCAACAATGGAAACAGGAGTTGCCGGTAACACAAAACTGTTTGAAACTCCCTTTAAGCGAACGGTATCTTGTTCGTAGCTTTTTGCCGAAGCATTCAACAATGGAATTTTATCTTTACTATCTGTTGAATTAAATAAAACAATAGCCCCCAAGCCTTGGCGGCACGATTGCTCCAGACTTTTTAGTTCTGATGCACTTAGTCCGTTCAGCGATTCGCTGTCAAGCAAAACTAAATCAACCGCTTCCAATAGTTCGGTTGTCAGTCGACCGATTCTAATTGACTCCCGATTAGAGAATTCATAATGAAAATTAGTTTTTGAAATTTGTGATCGCACTGTAATCGCATGGCCTTTTTCTGCCAAAAAGTTTTTTAAATAGCGTACTTCCGCTGTCGGAAACTTTTGAAGAAAGAGAATGTTTAACTTTTCTTCTGCTTTTATTTCAATGGGCAGTTGCGCTTCAGTTTTATTATTCAGACTATCACGCATGGATAATGTGTACTGAAACAATCCTGCTTGTCGCGATTGAAAATAAAGTGAAAATGACTTTTGGCCTGCGCCTTTCAATGTAACTGAGTCCTCAGCCTGGCCAGGTCCTTTCAAAATTAAAGTTGTGCTTCCTTCAGTATTGATCGTTCCAGTAACTGCTGCGGTTTGTCCAACATGTACGTTTGCAGGAATTACCAGTTGAGTAACTCCTATTGGAAGTTTGCCGGGAATAAATGTGTACGAGGTGCTAATAATTTCTTCTCCGTAGGCAGGAAGCCCATCTCCAACAACAAAAGCTATCTCCGATTTATAATCAGATAATTCATAAGACTGTATGAGGCGTGAATTTTTAAAATCATTTGCATCATTCAAGCGTAGAACGCCTAGCTCGGGATATTTTTTAACAAGACTATCAACTTTATCAAGATCATAATTTTTTGTGAGCATAATGACTCCGGTCGTTTTCCTTTCTACTGTGTGCGTTGGCTGTATGAACCAGGCAACAATTGAACAAATCATAAACACAACGGCCGTAATTCTTGCAGGTAAGAACCTGATCTTTCTTCCAATTTCTTTCCACACAAGAAAGCCAAGCAAGACTATTGCTCCTAAGATTATCATCCAGAGTGGAAACAGCGGCTGAATATTAAGTGAAGCACTATTCATTGCGCAGTGTTTCCAAACTTTGTAAAAATTGCTGATCGAGCGAATGAGTAGTCAGTTGCTTTTTAGTAGGCGAACTCGGCTGCTGTGGTAATACGCGCCACAACACTGAGCGGACTTTCAAAAGTATTGCCCTTTGCTCTTTCGCTTCGCCTTCACCATCGACCAATGATTTTAATGAGGTTAATCCTTCCAGATAATTGGGTTGCTCTAAAACAATTTGCGCCAGCTCTTGTCCGGCTTTATAAAATATTTGTTGCTCTGTTGCAGAGGTCTCAATTCGATTTGCTCCAACCATCTGCTCAGTCAGCGTTAACGCTTTCCTTATACTCTGATAAGAATCATTTTCCTCAACCATTCTTTTACCTGTTGAAGTTTGCACTTCACTCAAGTCGCCAGTGAGCCGTTTCTCTTCCTTTAAAGGTGGCGGATCGAACCCCGTGCGGTGCACATAGATGCGCGAATCATTGCTGATCTCCTTTAATAATTTCAAAGCAGTGTATTGATACGGCAATGATTTCTCCGGATCGAATAATCGCAAGTGAAGCTCTGCATCCCACATTACCGTAAGTGCAGCTTTCAATTTTGCGCGCACCGATTGAACAAAGAAAGTCGCCACTTCACCATCATCGTGATTGTGAGCAAAGGCTGCTAACGGATCTTCTTTAGCATTCGGATCGTTATGGGCATGTTCTATAACACTTGGTTTTTTTTCAGCTACTAAGTTGTGCTCGTTTTCTTTATCATGCGTGTGACTAAACTTTTCTATTATCTCTTCAGTCGATTCATCTTCATGATCATCAATCTCAGCTTTACCAATCTGGCCTTCAAATTCTTCCCCTAAAAATTGTCCATAACGCAAGCGCAATACTTTTTGATCGTAGCCCAACTCGTTACTGGTTGAGTTGAATTGCTGCTTTGTCATTCTTTTTCTTTCACGCAGCAACTTTTCTGAGTCGAAAATAATTTGGCGTTGACTTCTAAAATATTCTGGCATCAAATCAACACCCAAACCTTCATCCTCTACATAATCAACTTTAGCGGTGTCTTGCAAGGCAATAAAAAATGTTTCAGTTCGATTATAATTAGGAGTTGGTTTTTTGTTATCCATAGCCTCCACATAAAAATAAAGTTCATCCCCCGGCTCCATGCCCAGTTTGTTTAAGTTCAATGTAATCTCAGCAGCAACATTCTTACCCGAAATCTTTTTCGGTCTCTCAAATCGCAATCGCTCTTCTCTGAACTTTACTGATTCCCCGCTTCCTTTGCTCACCGTGGCTATGATAGATACATCGGCAAGCCCATAGTCATCACGCAAGGTTGATTTAACAAGCACGGTAATATTATCCGAAAAGGAAAATCGTGTAAACTGATTAAGGTTATCAATCGTCACTTTGGGAACTTGATCTTTTATAAGTTCTATCTTATAATAATCTGACGTGATGGTCTCATTATCATACTGCCATTGTATTTGATAGAATCCGGATTCATTCGTTACACGAGTTGTTGAGTATGAGTTAGCATCCCTCTTTTTCATAACAACAGAATCCTTTCCGGAGAAAAGTATTTTAGCCTGAATTATCTCGTCAGAAAAATTAGCTGTCCAGTTAACAACGCTTCCTTCCGGGATCAGTAAATGTGGACTCTCGGCAGTTGAATTTTTTATTGCCGTGTAAGCAGGTGGACTCACTTCAATGCTAAGTTTTTTGATGGTAACTGCCTTTGGGTTTTTCCTTCCATTTATTTGTTCGAGTGGCGAGCTGCCAGCAACTTCCATATTAAGTATTGGCTTTGGAAGAAAAGCAGTTAAACCAAAATAGAAAAGCACACCAACAACCAAAACCACCAAGGATTTGGCTAATGAATTCGGCAACTTTATTTTTGGATATAAAGAATTAAAATTATTTAGTGTCTTTTCAAGCTGCAATTGTTGAAGTGGATTCATAGCAGTCTCCGCTTGCATAAATAAATCAGCACTCTCTTCAAGTTGCGGATAATGTCGATTAAGATATTGAATGAAGACTATATGACTAAGTGAAAATATTTTGTAGTGCAATACTTGTTGAGTAACTATAATTAATACTGCAAATGATGAGAGTGAAAGTTTCCATATTAATGAAGACGTGAACAAACCCGTTAAAGCAAAGACTAATAAGAATCCAGCGGAAGCATACAGAATAATCTCAAGCGCTCGCAACAGCAAATACCGTCTCTTTAAGGTTTGAATTCGATATCGGGCTTCAGCTACACTCATTGTTTTCTGGCGTAAGCGATAATTCGTTCTGTGATCAATACCAAAAGAAATAACAAGAGAACAAATTTATTTGGTGAGGTTACTAACAATCCTGCTTTCAACGCAGACTCTGCCTTATGACTTCCTGAGAGAATTACAGAATCAGGAAGTACGCGTACGTCATGGTGATCTAATCGGGTAGTTAGTTTCGAATCAGCGAGCATTAACTCAGCTAACTGCAGACTCAAGTTTTCATTGCGGGCAACATCAACCGTAAGTCGTTTGTTTATCGTCCATTTATTTACTTCAACCTGACTGATCAACTGATTCGTAGTTTTAGGTTTTAGAGCAACAAGATTTGATGACTCAATTGTTGGAATCGCCTGATCTGACAACCAGAATACCCAATCACTTCCCGTTTCCATATTTCTTGAATTTTGAATTTTAAATTCAACCGGCAAAGTCTGTTCTAGTGCATGCAAAGCCGCTTTAAGAATTTGCATATCGGATGCATGCGATTCATCCGACACAAGTAAAATTTCAATTTGCCTTATCAGATCAGCAACAAGAGAATCAGGAAGTGCGGAAACTTGTTCTGTATTAAAAGAAGTCTTTTCAGCGGTGGCACTTCCTTTTCTGATCAAGAATTGGTTTTCACTTTTCTTCAATGCTTGAAGTAGGAATTCATTCGTATTACCTTGAATACTTATCCAGGTAATCGCTGAATCCATTTCAGGACGTACCCCACCAAAATTCTTTATGGCACTTCTTGAAAAAACTATTGCACGTGATACATTTTCATTGTTGAGATCATTAATTTCACGCCAATAATTTGTTTCGTCTGCTTGTTGCTGTTCCCGCAAAGGGAATCCCTTCTGCAACCAACGCCATTCAAATCCATCTTCTTCAAGGCTATCCGCTACTTCCTTTACTTGTGGATTGTTTTCTAAACCCGGTTCTACCAACACCCATTTCTTTAAATCATTGCTGTTCCATTGAAATCCGGCAAGCAAACCCACAAACAAAATAATAAGCAAGCATCGCAAGGCAAGTAATAAAAGTTCATTCAGTTTAATTCCTTTGAACTGTTGCGTACTCGTTTCACGCAAGTGGCGCAAGCTTCCCATTTTCACAACCTTGCCTTCCTTGCGACTTAGCAAATGAATGCCAACCGGTACTGCGAGCGCTGTTAACGCCCAAAGAAATATAGGTTGCGTAAACTGAATCATCGGGCTAATCGCTTACGCACAGCTAAAAAATTCTGTAACACCAACTCAACAGGTTGATCCAGATACACTAAGTTATAGTTGATTTGTTTCTCCAACATCCAACTCCGCGATTCCTCCAACCACTCCTGCATTCTTTGTTGATAGGCTTTCTGTTCTGAATAGCTATCAACCTTTGTTCGGGTTCCGGTTTCCAGATCTTCGAATGTAAACGAACCTCTATAGTCAAATGTAGATTCCGTCTTGCCCAGCAAATGAAAAACAATCACCTCGTTTCGCGATGTTTTTAATCGCGATATAAATTGATGAATGTCTCTCGTTTCATCATACATGTCGGTAACAAAAATGATCATCTCCTTTCCATGATGATCAAACAATTGCTCAATGCTGTTCCCTTTTTCCCACACCCCCTCACTTTTTACATGAATAAGTTCCGTCAGGAATCGCAAAAACTGTTGCTGCTCAAATCGTGGCAACACACTTTTAATCTGCTGATCATTTACTGCATATAATCCAAAGGTATCGCTTTGCTTGCGCGCCAGATAGGCTAATGCCGCAATCATCACCTTAGCATATTGCATTTTGCTCACACCATTTTCTGTATAAGCCATGGAATGACTTGCGTCCAGCATGAACTTAACCGTGATATTGGTTTCAATCTCTGCTTGCTTGATATAGTAGCGTTCGGTGCGCGCAAACATCTTCCAATCTAATTGTCGCAAGTCATCACCGGGTTGGTAACTTCTATACTGACTAAACTCTTGCCCAGCGCCAACCGATTGACTTTTGTTGCTGCCACTCATAAAGCCTTCAACAATAATACGCGCAACTAACTCAAGTCCGCTTACTGTATGTAACACGGAAGGATTAAGAAGTTCTTTGATGCGCGCGTCCATGGCCCTATTGAAATCTACACTTAGTGATTATTTCAGCTTTTACTTCATCCCATGAATAGGAATAAGGAGCAATACCTTTTATATCAACATCTTCGTCAGCATCAGTAAAATAGGTTATACTTTTCCAGAGGAAGAAGAGTTGAGATTCGCCATACTTTAATTGAAACCATTTTAACATCTGATCCCAACTATATTCTTGTAGGAGAGCATAGATATCAAAGAAATCTTTTCTTTTTCCACGGCCACAAATGGTATGCATTTTCATAGCAGCAATATCCGGTACAGAGTATAGTTGAATTGTATCTACCGTTAAAAAAGGTTCTATTAATGGGAATGGTTCATAGACAAAATCACATTTGACATTATCAAGATTGCAAAACAACATTCTCTCACTTTTGCCCATTGGCTCATACTTCCAAGTTGAACTACCTGCCAAGAGGGCTTCAATTTCTAAAGGAAGAAACAGTTGGGGCGAGAATAAATCAAGATCAATAGATGTTCTGTGCCCTATCTGCAAAGCCAATGACGTTCCACCTGCAAGAGCAAACTGCTTTTGAATAAAAGAAATGGTAAAAATTTCTTTTAGCAACTTAAGTGTAGTACCATCAACGGTAGAAAGATGAAGCATGAAGTTCAGTCTGTGGAATGTTAAAATACCAACTACAAAAATGTAGGGTTTTAGGATCTAATTCTTTTGATTTCTTTAACTCAATTCGTATTTCCTCTTTAGAATAGAGCGTAAGCAACTTCTCAAAGTCTTGCATTTTACCTCTGGTAAGCACGCGCTCTACTATGTATCGTTTATGCTTTTGTAAGTCGACATCGTTAATGTCAACATCCCAAAACAGATTTTGTGCAAAAGGAAAGAAATTCATGCTATAAAAATATGAAATACGACTACCCAAAAAAACTTACTGTTGTGGTTAAATACCTTTTCGAATTGAAATGTTTTCTAACAAATGTGTAGTCACAGCATCTGAAATAACTCCTTCCGACTCCGCTTTAAAATTCATGAGAATGCGATGCCTCAACACAGGGTATGCCACGTGGCGAATGTCTTCTTGCGTTACAGCAAATCGTCCGCCAAGCAAAGCGCGGGCTTTAGCGGTAAGAATCATAGCCTGCCCTGCGCGCGGCCCGGCACCCCACCGTACCCACTCATTTACAAACTTTAGTTCGCTGTGATTGGCGCGTGTTGCCCGCACGAGATTGCTCACCCATTCAACCAACTCGGCATTGATGTGTACATCGCGAACTAATTTCTGGGCTTCCAAAATTTTGCTTCCTTCAATTACCTTTTGAATTGCAGCCGGTCGTTTGCCCGTAGTGCTTTCTAAAATAGCACGCTCTTCTTCCGCAGTTGGGTAGCTGACTTTTATATAAAGAAGAAAGCGATCGAGTTGCGCTTCGGGTAATGGAAATGTTCCGGCTTGCTCGATTGGGTTTTGTGTAGCTAATATAAAGAAAGGTCGCTCTAGCGGATATGTAATGCCCGCGTAGGTTACTTCAAACTCTTGCATCGCTTCAAGCAATGCGGCTTGTGTTTTAGGAGAGGTGCGATTGATTTCATCTGCCAAAATGATGTTGGCGAAAATTGGCCCTTTATTGAACTTGAAAATTCGTTTGCCTGTTGTGTGATCTTCTTCTAAAATTTCTGTGCCGATAATGTCGGTAGGCATTAAATCGGGCGTAAACTGAATGCGTTTGAATTTTAATTCAATGGCTTCGGACAGCGAACGAATCATTAATGTTTTCGCAAGACCAGGAACTCCTTCTAACAAAGCATGACCGCCCGCTAAAAATGTAATCAGCAATTGATCAATAATTTCCTCCTGACCTACAATCACTTTTTTGATTTCCTGTTTCAGCTTGTTCAATCCGGCAATAATTTCTTGAACAGATTTCTCTACGGTTGCTAGTTCCTGATTCATATCTTTATTTTAACTCGTCAATGCGTACATAATTATATTCACACTAAAGCGCGTGTTGTCGATTCTATAAAAGCGTTTATTTCTAAAATCATAATCCCACTCACATCCATAATCTTTATTACTATACAAAACGCCAATCCGATTGTTTAATTCAATAGCTTTTAGATAGTCGTGCACAATATCATCGCCCCAGCCATTTAGTTCTTGTGATGTAGTAGGCGGACCATCGAACTTGAAGAAGATGGAATACAACGGATGAGTATTCGGAATTTTCTTCAATGCCTTTGCTCCAAAAATTCGTTCCATTTGTGATTCGAAAGATTTAGCAAACAGGCCATCAATGTCATGATTGCAATCATCTACAAATACAAACCCGCCATTGTTTATATACTTCTCAAAGTTCTCGCGCTCTTGCGCTGTAAACTCTACCAACTTATGTCCGCTGAGGTAACAGAAGGGACAACGGAAAATATCTTCACTACTTAAAGAAACAATATTCTCATTCGTATCAATCTTAAGAGTTGTGTATTCAATCAACGAGTTCAACACATTTACCGGCATGCGCTGATCCACATCCCAATCACCAGACTCATATTGCAGGCGTGTAAAAAAGAACTTGTTGTTATCGAAATGCATTATCAATGTTACCTCAAACCGAACCGCAATTTTGCTTTTTAAACGATCATTAACAGGGTTCTTACCCCTGAATTATATGAACGGAAGAACTGACTATACTATCTAAAATAAAAAAGTCCCCGAAACCGATTCCGGGAACTTATTAAATTTATTGTCCCTCACCCATCAAAAATCTCAGTTCACAAAACTCTTCTCGCCCTCCCCACGGGGAGAGGGCAATGCGCATTGCGAGAACAGATGAAATTCAATGGGTTAGGGTTTTACTCTTATTTTTAAAATATCAAGAAATTCAAATCGACATTTATTACTAAACAGCGTCCGACAAACTTGAGAACGTAAAGTCTCTCACCTTAAGCGGAGGTAGCAGGTAATTCTGATTCGATTCAACGCTTACCGTACGCTCCACCTTACCAAGTTCTTCCAGGTTGTTTAGCATAATGATTGGGCTTTCGTTGAAGCGGAAGTTTTTGACCGGATATTGAATCTTTCCGTTTTCAATATAAAAAGTACCATCACGAGTTAAGCCCGTTAACAAAAGTGATTGCGGATCAACATCGCGGATATACCACAAGCGAGTAACCAACACACCTTTTTTAGTTCCGGCTATTAATTCTTCTAATGATTTTGTGCCACCTTCCATAATGGCTGCATCGGGCCCAGGTACTGCTTTCACACCTTTCTTCTCCGCCCAATAGCGTGAGTACGAAAGATTTTTAATCACGCCTTTTTCTATCCACGATACTTTTTCTTGTGGTCGTCCATCTCCATTCCAGGTGCTGGTTGGCAAATCAGGATTGAGTGGATCCGAATAAATATTCACGCGCTCATCAACCAACTTTTCACCTTGTCGCGTGCCACCACCGGCTTTACTCAAAAAACTTCGGCCTTCATCGGCTTGGCGTGCATCCAATCTAAAAAAGATGTTCTCTAATAAAACCGCTACAGCTGCGGGCTCTAAAATTACGGTGTATTTACCGGGCTCTATCGCTTTCGCTTCCGCGGATTTCAACGCTTTCTCGGTAGCAATTTGTGTTGCTTTTTTTGTATCAAGCTTTGTTACATCATTGTAGCCACGCGTTGCATAACCTGATCCACGACCATCTTCTGTGCGCACCGTTACAGAAAAATTTGTGTTGGTAGAAGTGTTGTATGCAAACAATCCTTTGGAATTCATCATGGCCGTATAGCCTGTGTTGTCTTCCAAAAAACCTGCGGCCACTGCCTTACCTGCTTTGGCAACCTCCAAACTCTGGGCAACAAGATCAGAACGCAATCGAGGGGTGATATCGGCAGTTGCCTTTATGTATGTTTTTGGTTCCGCATACTGCTGTGGTCCTAAGAAAGAAACATACTCAGGATTTTCCGGAGCAAGTTGTGCTAACTCTTCCGATCTGCGAACTACTTTTTCAAGCGATGCATCATCGAATTCATTTATCGTGGCAACGCCTGATTTTTTTCCGTACGCGGATGAAACAACCAATTGACTTTGACTCACCTTAGCGCTTGTAGAAACAGCGTTGCGCGCGTACCGAATATTTGCACTATCAGTGCCACTAAGATTCACTTCGCATTCATCTGCTTTTGAATAGCTCAGCACTTTTTTTAGTAAAGCCTGGGCCTCGTCTTTTGTAAGTATAGTCATGGTATTATCCGATGTTTCGTGCTGTGTTTATAACATTAACTCCATTGAAGCGCGCAGTAGAAGAACCATGCGACACTGAATTGCTTTGTGGCGGCTGACCTTTGCCATCACCAAACGCACCACCTAATCGGTAATCGCTAGCGTCTGCAATACCTACGCACGAATTCCAAAACTCCTGGCTATTTGCCTGATAAGCAACATCGCGAAGCATACCAACAATTTTTCCATTTTTGATTTCATAGAAAAGTTGTCCGCCAAACTGGAAGTTGTATCGCTGCTGATCAATGGAGAATGAGCCATCACCAATAATGTAAATTCCTTTTTCTACGCCTTTAATCAAATCCTCCACACTCTTCTTTTCTTTTCCAGGTTGTAACGACACGTTTGGCATCCGCTGAAACTGAACACTGCTCCAGTTATCCGCATAGCAGCAACCTTGCGATGCTTTCAATCCAAGAATATGTGCTTGATCGCGAATGGTTTGATAGTTTACGAGTACTCCATCTTTAATGATATCCCACTTACCACAACCAACACCTTCATCGTCATAACCAACAGCGCCCAATGAACCGACTTGTGTTTTATCAGCAACAAAATTTACGATGTCACTTCCAAATTTAAATTTCTTCGATTCCCACTTATCCAGTGTTAAGAAACTTGTTCCCGCAAAGTTTGCTTCATAGCCCAACACGCGATCTAACTCAGTTGGGTGACCTACTGATTCGTGAATGGTTAGCCATAAGTGTGATGGATCCAGAATCAAATCATACTTCCCGGGCTCTACTGATTTTGCTTTTAATTTTTCACCTGCCTGTGCACCACCTGCTTTGGCATCTTCCAACATATCGTAGCGACCTTTATATAGTGATACGCCCCCGCCCCCTATAATTTTATCCTGCGGCCTGTGGTCGAGATACTCATACCCCATGCCCATTGGTGCACTTAGTGTATTACGCGTTTCAAATTTACCGGTAGCCGCATCAATCTTGGTAATGAAGAAGGCCGGCCAGATGCGATGAATATCCTGATCGATGTACGAACCATCGGTGGATGCAAAATATTTTTGTTCGTTGATAAGGAACAATAAAGAGGTTATATAGTTTGCGCCCGACTTCATGGCCGCATCATTAACACCCAACAACAAATCAACTTTCTCTTTTATAGGAACTTCAAACCCATTTTTCTCAATGGGTGCTTTCCAGCTTACCTCGCCATAGCCTTTCTGAGGTGCAAGTTGAACAGGCTCTGAAAGCAATCTGGCATTTTCTTTTGCTGTGGCAACGGCTGTCTCCGCTGCTTTCGCGATGCTGTCTTTATCCATTTTATCTGTGGCCGCAAAACCCCAACAACCATTGGCTATTACGCGCACACCCAAACCATACGATTCGGTATTGACAATGTTTTGCACTTTGTCTTCGCGCGTAACAACAAATTGATTGAGGTACCGACCGATGCGCACATCGGTATAAGTGGCACCTTTACTTCGTGCAGCATTTAAGGCAACATCGGCTAATTGTTTTTTTAGCGTTACGTCCACCTGCTCAAGCGCACGTGCCGGATCGATGGGATTGCCCATCCCCTGCATGCCAGGAATCATGGTGGCCGCTGCGCCCATGCCTGTTAGGTAAATAAAATCTCTGCGTTTCAAATGGATTGAATTTAAAGTTTAACTGCTCCTCAACAATACTTATGTAAGACGGACAGAATCTAAAAAAGTTCTGTGATTCGAGTTAGTAATTTAAAACTGAGCGTGCAAATACTTGTTCGATTTCGGGATTTTAGTACTGCCTATACACGTTTTGTTATGGATTATTTAATCGAATCTCTTTAATAGCCTTTTTCCTTCTTCCATGTAGTCCCAAAATTCCAAATTCATTGCTATAAATATTAAGGAATGGAGTGAGTAAAAGAGTCCCTGTTTTATTCTATCAATGTCAGTTTCAAAACTAACTTTTTGGATTACACTTGTAATGAATCCATAATGCTCATATTGAGCGTAATACTTTAAAATGTCATATCCTTTAGCAAGTATTTTGAATGAGGAGTCTTTTAGCATCTCATCAGCAATTTTTTGAGGTCCTGGAAGTTTATTTAAATTTGAATCTAAATCCAAATCAGTAAGATTCTTCATAAAACTATAATCATTCTCGAATCTATTGAGGCCAAATTGATACTGTTCATTTGTCATCCATCCATTTCGCAATGAGTCGGACATATATTTCTTGAGACTTTTTATCTGGTCATAGTTAACAATACAAATTCGATCAGTCCCCTCCTTATGACTTTTCATTTTTCCCATTGAGATATAACTAATTGTAAAGAAGTCAGTAAGATTGGATCTTAGAATCAAGCCAATGGAGTGTTCAATTTTTAAATTGTTGTCAAGTTCTATAATGAGTATTCTAATGGAATTTAAGTTCGCGTCAAGCCGCTCTAAATAATGTACAAACAAATGTTCTTGAGAGAAATCCAAGGATTCTTTGTCTCGATATTTGTCAAATATCTTATTACAAAATACATTTAAGTCTGCCGTTAAAACAGCGAGATCTTCCATTTTGACTAATTATCAGTACCATCCGAATATAAACAATTGCTTTTATTTTTGTTTTGAAATTTAAAGGAGTAGACATCTCTAAAAACAAAAATCCCCAAGCTTGCGCCCGGGGATTTTATAAATCGAATCAATAAATTTATTAAACAGCGTCTGAAAGACTGGAGAAGGTAAAGTCTCTGATCTTCATAGCAGGAATTAATGATCCATCTACACGCATCGGCTTGCCCAGTGTTTCCAGGTTGTTCAACATAATAATTGGGCTTTCATTGAAGCGGAAATTTTTTACCGGATGTTTAATCTTTCCATTTTCAATATAGAAAGTACCATCGCGGGTAAGGCCCGTAAAGAGCAAGGTTTGTGGATCAACCGCGCGGATGTACCAGAAGCGTGTTACCAACACACCTTTCTTTGTGTCTTTAATCATGTCTTCAATAGAGGCTGTGCCGCCCACCATAATTCGGTTTCCCGGAAACGGGGTTGACTCTACATTCTTTTGTGAAGCCCAATAGCGATCGTAGATAAGATTGGAAACAACACCATCTTTTATCAAATCCATTTTCTTACGCGGTTGGCCACCCCCGCCACCGAATCGGCCGCCACCGCCACCAGCCCAATTGCCTACCGGAACTTCTTCATTCCACGGATCGGTATAAATATGTATACGTTCATCAACAATTTTTTCGCCCAACTTGGTGCCGCCACCTTTCTTCGACATAAAGCTGCGACCTTCATCAGCCGTGCGGGCATTAAAACCTTGAAACATTAATCCAACCAAATCACTGGCTGCATTGGGTTCAAGAATAACTGTGTACTTACCCGGCTCAATCGCTTTTGCATTCCGCGATTGTAATGCCTTGTCAATAGCAATGCGCGAAGCTTCTGCTGTATTTAATTTACTAACATCATTAAAGTTACGCGCTACCCAACCCGAACCAGTGCCATCATTCGTGCGCATGGTTACTGTAAAGTCGACACTTGTCGATTGATTGTACGCAAACATTCCTTTGCTATTCATCACTGCAGAAAACCCACGGCTATCTTCTAAAAACCCGGCAGCGGTTACATCTTTCTTCGAGGCAGGCTCAATGCTGTTGGCAGCTGCTTGCGCACGATAGTCGGGCGTAATCTTAGCGGTAGACTCAATGAATGTTTTTGGTTCGGCACCATACGATTGTGATCCTAGTAAATCCATAAACTCTGGATTCTCAGGAGCAAGTTGTGCCAACTCTTCAGCGCGCCTTACTACTTTCTCTAAGGAAGCATCATCAAATTCATTGATGCTGGCACCGCCTGATTTCTTTCCGAAAAAAGTTTGTACCGAAAGGCTTACATCACTGTTCTCGCCAGCGGTACTCACACTGTTACGCGCATAACGAATGTTGCCGCCATCAGTGCCGTTTAAGTTTGCTTCAATGCCATCGGCTTTAGAGAATCCGATAACCTTCTCTAAAATTTTCTTAGCATCATCTTTTGATAGTATTGCCATATCTTATCGTTTTATGTTAATCGTTATTTGTTGTTCGAGTTCTTTATCTAATTCACAATTGACAAAATTTTAATATAAGGACTGAATGCGTTCTTCTTGATTTCATATTGTCAATTTTCTTATTGTCAACTGTCAATTTAGTTCGACTAAATAGTTCTTCCTGTGTTAATAACATTCACTCCATTAAAGCGTGTGGTTGCCGATCCGTGCGATACCGCATTGGATTGACTTGGCTGACCTTTGCCATCATTGAACGCTCCATTCAAGCGGTAATCACGCTCATCACAAACCTGCACACAAGAATTCCAGAACTCTTGTGTGTTGGCCTGGTAGGCAACATCTTTTAACATGCCTGCTATTTTTCCATTCTTTATTTCAAAGAATAACACGCCACCAAACTGAAAGTTGTATCGTTGCTGATCGATTGAGAATGATCCGTCTTTCACGATGTAAATTCCTTTTTCAACTCCGGCAATCATTTGATCTGGTGTAAGCGGTTGCTTGCCTGGTTGCAATGAGATGTTAGCCATCCGTTGAAACTGAACATCACTCCAGCTTTGAGAATAAGAACAGCCGTGTGATTCGTTCTGACCTAACAGCCTAACCTGATCGCGAGTGGCCTGATAATTTACAAGCACACCATCTTTAATTATATCCCACTTTTTGCATTTCACTCCTTCGTCATCGTACCCCACAGCACCCAATGAACCAACTTGTGTTTTATCGGCAACAATGTTCACAGCATCACTTCCAAATTTGAATTTCTTCGATTGCCATTTATCAAACGTGAGGAAGCTTGTGCCAGCATAGTTTGCTTCGTAGCCAAGCACACGATCCAATTCAGTTGGGTGACCCACTGATTCGTGAATGGTTAACCACAAGTGTGAAGGTTCCAACACTAAATCATATTTGCCTGGCTCAACCGATTTTGCAGCAATCATTTCTTTAGCCTGAAGTGCTGCCATGGTTGCATCTTCCACCATGTCGTATGAATTGTTGTAAAGGATTACGCCACCCGGTGCTTGAATTTTATCGGATGCATTTCCATCTAAATATTCGTAGCCCATCCCTACTGGTGCACTAAATGCTGAACGGGTTTTGAACGAGCCTGAGGCGCGATCGACCATCGAAACTTGAAAGTTTGGCCACGTGCGATGAACATCCTGATCTATATAAGAACCATCGGATGAAGCAAAATATTTTTGCTCATTTACTAAAAACATAAGGCTGTTTACAAAGCTTGCTCCATTCTCCATCGCTTTCGCATTCGCGTTAAGCAACAGTTCTACTTTCTCCTTTACGGGAACTTCAAAACCATTTTTAACAATCGGAGTTTTCCAACTGATCTCACCATAAGAAGGTGTAGCCGCTAGCTTCACCGGTTCTTTCTGAAATTTTGAATTTGCTTTTGCTATTGCCACAGCGCGCTCTGCGGTTTTCTTTATTCCCTCAGGCGTAACATCATTGCTGGCCGCAAAGCCCCAGGTTCCATTGACAATTACGCGCACACCCGCTCCATACGATTCGGTGTTGGTAATACCTTGAACTTTACGTTCACGAGTAACTACAAACTGATTCAGGTAACGACCAATGCGTACATCGGTATATGTTGCTCCCAATGATTTCGCTGTATTCAAAGCAACATCAGTCAACACTTTCTTTTGCGATACGTCCATTAAAGGAACAAGCATGCGTGCCGGATCAATCTCGTGGCCAAATCCCGTAAACGGCAACACCATGGCGCCTGCGCCCAATCCTGCCATTTGTATAAAGTCTCTTCTTCTCATTTGTTAGTAGTTAGTATTGAGTAGTAAGTAGTAAGTCTTATTTCTTTCTACTTACGTCTTGTGTCTATATCGTTCTTGCTGTATTAATTACATTCACGCCATTAAATCTTGAAGTAGAACTTCCGTGCGACACCGCACTTACTTGTGCCGGTTGCCCTTTGCCATCGAAGAACGAACCGAAAAGTCGGTAATCTTTTTCATCACAGATTTTTACACAGCTATTCCAAAACTCCTGCGTGTTGGATTGATAGGCAACATCATCCAGCATGCCTGCTATCTCACCGTTTTTGATTTCGTAAAACACAGTGCCTCCAAATTGAAAATTGTATCGCTGTTGATCGATTGAGTATGACCCACGACCAGCAATGTAAATTCCTTTCTCAACATCTTTAATCATTTCCGAAAGTGAATAAGATTCCTTGCTGGGAGCTAATGATACGTTAGGCATACGCTGAAACTGCACATCACTCCAGCTTTGTGAATAGCAGCAACCATTTGATTCCTTTGAACCAATCATGTGCGCTTGGTCGCGGATGGCTTGCACGTTCACAAAAATTCCATCTTTAATTAAATCCCATCGCTTGCTCTTCACACCTTCATCATCATACCCTACTGCACCTAATGAATTAGCCTGCATTTTATCTGCAAAGATGTTTACCACTTTGCTTCCATAATTAAAGGTTCCCGACTTCAGTTTATCTAACGTGGCAAAACTGGTTCCGGCATAGTTTGCTTCATAGCCTAAGATGCGATCAAGCTCTAATGGATGACCCACAGATTCGTGAATAGTTAACCCCAAATGATTTGGCTCTAACACCAGATCATATTTTCCGGGCTCTACCGATTTTGCTTTCAATTTTTCTTTGGCCTGCTTCGCTGCAGCAATAGCATCCTCCACAATATCGTAGCTGTTGCGATACAACGTCATCCCGAAAGGTGTTACCAATTTGTCTTCACTTTTTGGAATCATGTATTCATAACCCATGCCCATTGGGGCACTCAATGCATCGCGCGATTTAAACTGACCGGAAGCCCGATCGATAACCGACACCGTAAAGGTTGGCCAAATGCGATGGATGTCCTGATCGATATAAGAACCATCCGTTGACGCAAAATATTTTTGTTCGTTAACCTGAAACAGATTCGAGTTTACAAAGCTGGCTCCGTTCTTCATCGCTTCACTGTTGGCATTCAGCAACAGTTCAACTTTTTCGGATACTGGAACTTCAAAAGCATTCTTTAGAATAGGGGTGTTCCAAACAACTTCTCCATAACCGGGTACTGGTGCAAGCCTTACAGGTTCTTTTTGGAATTTAGAATTTGCCTTTGCAATCGCCACAGCTTGAGCGGTTGCTTTGCTGATGCCATCTTTAGTTACCAGATTGGTTGAGGCAAAGCCCCACGTGCCATTGGCAATTACCCGTATGCCAACACCAAATGATTCAGAGCTTTGAATTCCTTGCACTCTTTTTTCACGCGTGCTTACGGATTGATTTAGATACCGACCTATGCGAACATCAGCGTAGGTAGCGCCCAAGGACTTTGCTGCATTAAGCGCAGCATCGGCTAGTACTTTCTTTTGTGCAGTGGTTAATGAACCTTCTAAAAGTGCTTCTGCCGAAACTGGATTTCCCATCATTGAGAATGGAAGCATCAGGCCACCTAAACCCAAACCTGTCAGTTGAACAAAATCACGTCTTTTCACAATTTCAATATTTAGTTAAACACTGCTCGCTAACAACTGGTAAGTAGTTAAAAGACTTTTAGAAAAATAATAACTAATACACAAAAGACTTAAATACCCGATAAGTGGAAAAATGGTGCAGTAAAAATTTCAATGTTTTAAATGCAACCGATTTAGTTATTTATTGAATCTGGCGTTGGCTTAAGTACCGTTGATAATCAAAAACATAAGTATCTTGAGGTTTCTTTAAAGAATTCCAATTATGACATCAAAAAAAATAACCATCCTCGGGGGTGGCAATCTGGGCGCTGCCATTGCTGAAGGGCTATTGAAAAGTGGATTTGCACGAGCAAGTGACCTCACCGTTACGCGAAGAACTCTCGATCGATTAACCTATCTTAAAGAAAAAGGAGTAACGACTACAAGCGATAACGTAGCTGCTATAAAAGCTGGTGAAATAATTATTGTTGCCCTTAAACCTTATAATGTAAAGGAAGTACTTGAAGGATTGAAGAGTTCGTTCGATCCCGCACGACACATTATCATCAGTGTAGTTACCGGAGTTTCTATAATGGATTTGAGTGCCATTGTTGGTTCAAATATTCCGCTTTTCAGGGCTATGCCTAATACGGCTATTGCTATTCAGGAGTCCGTGACTTGCATGTGCTCGCAGTATAGCTCGAATGAACAAGTGAACTATGTAACAGAGTTATTCAATCAATTGGGTATCACTATTGCCATTGATGAAAAATTAATGGATGCTGCTACTGTGTTGGGTGCATGTGGTATTGCCTATGCACTTCGTTTTATTCGTGCTGCCACACAAGGTGGAATTGAAATTGGGTTTGATGCGAAGACAGCTAATCTGATTGCAGCACAAACCGTGAAAGGTGCTGCTGAACTTTTATTAAAAGGCAATCGCCACCCGGAAGAAGAGATTGACAAAGTTACAACACCAAAAGGCTGCACCATTGTTGGATTGAATGAAATGGAACACCGTGGATTTAGTTCTTCATTGATCCGAGGAATCAGTGCTTCGTATAATAAGATAGTGTCTTAACCATAACAACTTTAACATAGGCGTCTGACCGCTGTTATCGGAAGCAAAAAGCGGTCTGAAGCCTAAGACGAGATACTTGATTCGTGGGATCAGCGATCGATATATAAAAATGTCTTAACCGATGAAGGCTTATTTTTTGATTAACTCATAAAAATCTGCTTTTATTTTATCATCACTGGGTCTCTTGGCATGTAGATCAAAGTAACTTCCCTCTCTGTCTATTAATATATATCGAGGTATTGATGTGATTTCAAATTTTTGGTTAATCTCTGATTCGTCTCCAACCCAAAAATTGACAAACCCCTGAGTATCGAGTCCGTATTTTTCGATAGCCTTTTTCCATCTTCGTTCATCAGCATCTAACGAAACCAATACAAACGTTATTTTATTTTTAAATTCTTTAAGTAAAGTTCTTTCATAGTCAAATTCCTCAATACAAGGTGCGCACCAACTTGCCCAAAAGTCTATGTATAAAATTGAATGTCCTTTACTTAGCTCAATAAAATTGCTTAGCGCTTCTTCTCCAGCATATCCTTTTTTTATGCGATCGGCCTCAAGTTGTTGGTACAATTCAAACTGTCGTTTTAAATTTTGTTGCCCGCCCAAATCTGCAATTATCACATCTTCCAATGGCGTGGTTTTTAGAATGGCATAGGTTGACCAAAAAACTGAATCATAAGGGATTTGTGCGAGTTCCCTCGCACCAGGCTCATTTCCTTTAAACGATTCAAACTCTTTATTAAAAATCTCGGTTGACATCAACTCAAGATGATGCCAATGCTTTGGTTTATTTCTGCTGTTCCGGTGTCCATCCTGAACCAAATGATACGGATAGTATTTGTCTTCAAACAAGCGGTAAGAAACGGAGGTAATAATAGTATCACCCAGAACAACTCTTTTGCTTTCTGCCCTAACTATTGCGTATGTATCAGCCGTGATATAAACTGTGCCCGTGTTGGATAAGATATTTTTTAACCTCTCGGATTTCAAAGGATCCTCCACCTGGGCATAATCAATTTTATAAACTCGCTTTCCATCAAGTGTGGTTGCCTCTTTTAACTCGAAATCAAATTGGTCATTATTCTTGCTTAACGAGCTAACCCCATTATAATAAAATTGTAAACTACTTTTTTTGTGTCCTTGTTGATAGTCCACCAAATCTGAACTTAACAATGTATTCAACGAAATAGGCACATGGGTTTCGGCTTGTTGAGTTCTATCATAGCTTCGTCTTAACTGGGTAATTCGTATCTCCTGTTTATCGTCTGCTGAATTTTGTTGGCTCTTATAGCCCTTCTTTTTTAAGATTTCGGCTGCGGCTTCAATTACCCGACCATACACGGAATCATCCTTACAATAATGCCGGTAAAAAAATTTTTGAACAAAGTCCGTTTGCTGATAGTTGATTGGAATATTTTTGAATGCTGCCTTTACAATCTCCCGAGCATTTAACTCTTTGCTGTATATGGTAACTTCATTTAGCAAAGTTGTGCTGGGCTGTAATTCAATAATATGTTGTGTTTTAGAAAGAACTATTGTTCGGGTTTCAAAACCAATACAACTGACTTTTATTTCCAGCACATCTGCATAGCTAATTGAAAATTGTCCGCTCGAGTTTGAGCTTGTGCCTTTGGATGTGCCGGGGATACTAATAGAGGCAAATGGGATTGGCTCACGTGTTATCTTATCGATAACAATTCCTTCCGAAATTTTTTGGGCATCGGAAACTAATGGAATAAACAAACAGATGAACGCAAACAATATTTTTATCATTATATAAAGATAGTTTTTTTGGCTCTTGTAACGTGTTGTATATTGCCCCTAATATTTCTTTTTTATTATTTTATCAATAGTTAGTGCTTATTCTGAAAATTAATATGGACAAACTGTTAACTACAACCGATTTTATATCAACAAAAATTTATTTCTTGCGAGTTGAGAAAATTCTATTGGATGCAGTTTTAGCTTTGTTATATGGTGTTGAAGTGAAACGATTAAAGGAAGCTGTTCGGAGGAACATAGAGAGATTTCCGGAAGACTTTATGTTTGAGCTAACCACAACCGAATGGTCACTTCTAAGGACGCAATTTGCGACCATAGAAAAGGGTAGAGGTAAATATCCTAAGTACTTACCTTTCGCATTTACGGAACAAGGCGTGGCTATGCTTTCAGGTATTCTCAAAAGTCCCAGAGCCATTGAAACTAATATTGCAATTATGCGAACATTTGTTGCTATTAGAAAGTGGATGGCTTCAAACAAAGAACTTGCTGCTAAAATAAAACAGTTGGAAAGTAAATACGATGAACAGTTCAGCGCTGTCTTCGATGCTATTCGGCAGCTTATTATCAAGGAAAATAAAAAATTGCGACCAATTGGTTTCAAAATATCAAGTCAACCCAAGAAGAAAAAATAATGAGCATCTTCTCAACCCCTAGCCGCATAATTGTTACCTGTAGCAAGCGCCACACTACCTATCTTGAACAAGAAATAGTTGAGCTTGGCTACACACCCGTTCGCACCTTTGTAACAGGAGTAGAATTATTGGGTACAGTGAATGATTGCATCATCCTGAATCTTAATCTTCGTTGTTGCAGTCAAGTGCTTTACTCGCTGAAGCAATTTCCGGCCAACGGTCCGGAAGAAGTTTATGATAATCTGATTCAATATCCATGGGAGGAATTATTAACTCCGGAAGGATATTTTTCAATTACCAGCAATGCCGAACACTTTACAATAAACAATGAGTTATTCGTAAACGTAAAAGTAAAAGATGCAATTGCCGACCGTATGCGAAGAGAAACAATGCGCAGACCGGATTCCGGATCGGCAAAAGAAGGCGCTGTTTTTCATCTTTATTGGAAAGAAGAACAAGCTGAAATTTTTCTGGATACCTCAGGCGAAACCTTAGCCAAACATGGTTATCGAAAAATTCCCGGCAAGGCACCGATGATGGAGTCATTGGCCGCAGCCACCCTACTGGCAACTAAATGGGATCGCACTTCGCCTTTTGTTAATCCTATGTGCGGAGCATCAACAGTGGCCATTGAAGCCGCGTTGATTGCCACCAATCGCAGACCCGGATTATTCAGAAAAAATTATTCCTTCATGCATATTACAGGCTACGATGCAAATTTTTATAATGAACAGGTGGAGAAGTTGACTTCGCAGATTAAAGAAGTTGACGGACTAAAAATAATCGCCACTGATATTAGCGAAGATGCCATCATGATTTCGAAAGTGAATGCCGGTTTAGCGGGTGTTGAGCACTTAATTGAATTTGGTGTTTGCGATTTCGCAGAAACAGCAATTCCTGAAACTCCGGGACTTATTTATTTTAATCCTGAGTATGGCGAACGATTAGGAGAAATTTCAGAATTGGAAACCACCTATGCGCGCATTGGTGACTTCATGAAGAAAAAATGCCAGGGATATTTAGGCTACATTTTTACCGGCAACCTAGATCTTGCAAAAAAGATCGGCTTAAAAGCAAACCGAAGGATTGAATTTTATACAGGTAAAATTGATTGCCGATTGCTTGAGTATGAATTGTATGGTGGAAGTAGACGAGTACCTAAAGAAAATCTTGAAATAATAACCTAACGATCATCATGAGACCAGCTGCTCTTACAGGTTTAATTCTCTTTACATCCTTTCTAATTAGTATGGGTCAGGAAAAAACGACACACGTAATTGCTCACCGGGGTGCGTGGAAAAATACGGGAGTGCCTGAAAACTCTATTGCCTCGTTACAACATGCTATTGACTTGGGTTGTTATGGAAGTGAGTTTGATGTGCACATGAGTGCTGATTCGGTGCTTTTCATTTTACATGATCATTCCATACAAGACGTTCACATAGAAAAAACAAATGCGGCCGATCTTAAAAAAATAAAGTTGTCGAATGGAGAATCACTTCCAACCCTTGAGGAATATTTGCTTTCAGGAAAAAATCAAACCAAAACACGACTTATTCTTGAAATAAAATCATCGAGCATTAATAAAGAAAGATCGATTGCCTTGACAAAAAAATGTGTTGAACTGGTAACAAAAATTGGTGTGGTTGCTATTACTGATTACATCGCGTTTGATTTTGACGTTTGTTTAAAAGTTAAATCACTTTCACCTAAAGCCGCTGTTCAATATTTAAATGGCGATAAAAGTCCTGAAGATTTAGCTGAGGCCGGATTAGATGGTTTCGATTATCATTTTAGTATGTTGAAACGAAATGAAAACTGGCTTGCCGATGCGCATAAAAGAAAATTGAGCACCAATGCATGGACAGTAAACGATGTGGGAACTATGCGCTGGTTGATCGATCAAAAAATTGATATGATCACGACCAACGAGCCTGAGAAATTAATTGAACTTCTCACCAAATGAAGAAGCAGGCATCTGGGTGTAATCAGATGCCTTGTTTTATTAAAACCGCTTTTGAAAATCTATATCAGTCAGGTTCAATCGCTTCATAGTGGCTTGATAATCTGAGTAGTTAGGTCTTCCTACAAGATCAGCTGGTACCACCACTATCCTGAAAACCTGATCTGCAGTCCATTGGTTACCAACAAGCGATAACGGAAATGTTGCATCTAAAAAGAGGTTTACATCTACATCAGTAAAATCAAAATTGTATTGCATCAGGCCTTCTTCAAAAAACACCTGCTGGGGCAACAATCGCCAGATGTCTTTGCTATTTTCAACATCCCATAGTACATACACCAAAGTAACATCAGACGTTAGCACGTCAAACCCATACGGCTCAAGGTGTGCATAATCGTTTGCTTCCGTAAAGTCGACCTCAATCTCAAATGCCTTCGAAGTTATGATTGATCCGTTTTCACCGGGAATTCCTTCAGGACCCATCGGCCCTTCACATGCCACACCTAAAGCTAAAACCATCAAGAAGAGTAACTTTTTCATTTTTATAATTTTAATGGAACATTTTACCAATGTTGTGCCAACTCTTCAGAGTATACGGCAAATGTTCCGCAGGTTTTGATTCTGGCATAACTACCACCCGACAACTAACATCTCAACCGGCAAGGTACTTTTCTTCCACTGGTATAATCAGCATTGTTAATGCGGTTGAAGCTCTTGATATTGCCTCCATAAAATATAAAATTCATGAACAAACCTATTCTGCCTGCTTTGGTCTTAATGTTTAGTACACTTGCTGCATTCGCTCAATCTGAAAGAGTGCTGCCAGCCGAGTCGGCTCTTACCTCTACCGCACAAGTAACCATTAAAGGGAAAGTCGTTCCATATAAAGTTACCGCAGGTACACAGCCCGTTTGGAATGCGGAGGGCAAACCCAGTGCTTCTTTATTTTATACGTATTACGAACGCACCGATGTTTCGGATAAAAGTAAACGTCCATTAGTAATTTCTTTCAATGGCGGTCCGGGCTCTGCTTCTGTGTGGATGCATGTTGCCTACACCGGCCCCAAACAATTAAATATTGATTCAGAAGGTTATCCTGTGCAGCCTTATGGCGTGCGCGATAATCCACATTCTATTTTGGATGTTGCCGATATCGTTTACATCGATCCGGTGAATACTGGGTTCTCGCGCATCTTAGATCCCAAAGCAGAAAAGTCAACCTTCTTTGGTGTGAATGCTGATATTAAATATTTAGCCGATTGGCTCGACAATTTTGTTTCGCGAAGCAGCCGCTGGACTTCACCGAAATATATTATTGGCGAGAGTTATGGAACTACCCGCGTGTCCGGCTTAGCGTTAGAACTTCAAAACTCACATTGGATGTATCTGAATGGTGTCATCTTAGTTTCCCCTACTGATCTCGGCATTAAACGTGGTGGCCCTGTGAACGATGCGCTGTCATTACCGTATTATACTGCCGCAGCCTGGTATCATAAAATGTTGCCAGCCGATTTACAACAAAAAGATTTGACTGATGTATTGGCTGAATCAGAAAAGTTTACGGTTGATGAATTTATTCCGGCACTTACAAAAGGAGGATTCATCGATCCTGCAAAAAGAAAAGAGATCGCTGGCAAAGCTGCGCGCTACTCAGGTCTTTCCGAACAAGTTTTTCTTGACCATAACTTAGCCGTACCCACACAATTTTTCTGGAAAGAGTTGCTGCGCGATAAGGGTTTTACCGTTGGTCGGTTAGACTCACGCTATAAAGGCATAGATAGAATGACTGCGGGAGATAGTCCTGATTTTAACTCTGAGCTAACTTCGTGGTTGCATTCTTTTACGCCAGCAATCAATTATTATTTACGAGACGTGTTGAAGTACAAAACTGATTTACAATACAATATGTTTGGTCCTGTGCGCCCATGGGATAATTCAAATGATCAGACTGGTGAAAACTTACGATTGGCGATGGCTGAAAATCCATATATGCAGGTAATGATTCAATCTGGTTTTTATGATGGCGCTACTACTTACTTCGATGCTAAATATTCCATGTGGCAAATTGACCCTAGCGGTAAAATGAAAGATCGTTTCCGTTTTGAAGGCTACCGCAGTGGGCACATGATGTATTTACGAGCTGAGGATTTAGCTACATCCAATGAACACATCCGTGATTTCATTAAAAAGACTACGCCAGCAACAGGAGCCCCAGCAAAGTATTAATTAAAAAGCCGGGGGCTAGAACTCGAAACAAAATTCTTTTTCAGAATTTAACGTTGATGAAGAAACATTACGCTGCCGCTATATCTGCTTTCGTAGTTTGGGGATTTTTCTCAATCCCCTTGCGTGCACTAAAAGCATTTTCTGCTGGCGAAATTCTATACTTCAGGATTTTATTTTCTGCGATTATTTTGTCCATCATCGTTTTCGGGTTTAAACGAAAAGAGATAAAGAGAAATTTGGCTTTTTTTAAGAGTCTAGCTAGAAAGAAAAAAGGAGAAGTAATTTTATTAACACTTGCCGGTGGCGCATTACTTACTGTTAACTGGCTTACGTTTATCTACATCGTTAATAATATCAACATAAAGACCGCTTCGTTTTCATATCTTATTTGCCCGGTGATTACCGCAGTATTGGGATATGTGTTGATTCAGGAGCGATTAACAACCTTGCAATGGATAGCGGTGGGTCTTTGTGTTGTAAGCTGTGTGGCGTTGGGAATCAACTCAGCGTTGGAATTAGGATATAGCGTTTTAACCGCCTTCTCGTTTGCGTTATACCTAATTACGCAACGGAGAAATCAAGGCTTCGATAGAATCCTAATGTTATTCATTCAGGTGCTTTTTTCTTTTCTTATCTTAAATATTTTCTATACCCAATTGATTCATGTTTTTCCGACTACAACGCAATTCTATACCATTATTATACTTATTGCCAGTCTGTTTACGGTGCTGCCGCTGTTCTTAAATTTGTTTGCCTTAAACAAAATAAACTCTGCCACAATTGGAATCTTAATGTATCTCAATCCACTCGTAAATTTTACCGTTGCAATTTTAGTGTTCAAAGAAACTGTTAGTCCTATTCAGGTGGCAAGTTATTCTATCATTCTGGTTGCCATAGTGGTGTTTAATTATTCAAGCTTTTCCAAGATTAAAGCAGTAGTTTCGTTTCAGAAATAAATACTGGTATCCGACACTTGTAAAGTGTAGACACCTTTATTCATGGGGTGAATTGAATGCTTATTCCTTAATAAAATCCCTTGCCTGAAAAACCGAACTACAGTCCAAAGCAATCTTCTATTTGCATGCTTCTCCCCAAGCTGTTTTACATCTCTTTCAAATTTCTGAATCAAGTCGCCTTCAATTTCTTATAGAGATGATCTGGACAGAACCTACGAAGAAGGGCAAGAGGTGCTTTGGGAAATATTGTTTTCATCGATATGAACTAAGAAAAATATCTTTGTGAATCTTTATATTTGATAAACATTTAATAGGACTACACTATGGATCGCATTGTAATTGAAGTATCGCCCAACGTGGCGAAGGCTTGACGCAAAATGCCCCAAGAAGAAAAAACTGAAGTTGGCAACGAGGTAAGTGTTCGTATCGGTCAAAAATTTTTTGAAGATTCCAAGGCGGACTTTTTGGCTTTTATAGAAGATTTGCAAAAGCGCATGGCCGACCGTGGACTTACCCAAGAAAAGTTGGATGAGATTCTGAATGAGAAATAAGATTTTTGTGCTTGGTACCAACGCACTTATCAGTGCCTTTCTTATTAAAGGCTCTGTGAGTGATAAGGCTTTCAAAAAGGCAACCATAGATTTAAACCGTGGTATTTCAGAACCTCTACTTAGGGAATTTATGGAGGTGCTTTGGCGGCCTAAGTTTGATAAATACTATACAGAAGCAGAGCGCACTGAAGTGATCTCAGAGGTTTTGAAATATTGCGTGCATTTTTTACCAACAAAAAAAATTGACGCTTCTTCTGATCCCGATGACAACATGATCTTAGAATTGGCCTTAACAGCGAAAGCGGATTGTATAATCTCAGGCGATCCGCATTTGCTTATCTTGAATCCTTTTCGAGACATACCTATTCTTAGTGCGTCCGATTTTCTTAATAAATTTTGAGTACTAATTTTTCCTTCAGTTCTATTCTCTCTCGCATTCTTTAAATCTCTTTCAAATTTTTGAATCAGGTCGCCTTCAATTTCTTCATAGAGATGATTAAGGCAAATTACCTGCAAAAACTGAAGTGTATAGCAAGGCGGCTTCTTCTGTTCTTCAAATGATTCATTATCAGATTTCATAGCTGGTTGTTATATTTGTAATATGAAAACGATAACCCTGGAAGTGAGCGACCCAGTTGCTGAAAAAGTGGCACGAATGACTCCCGCTGAAAAAAAACATTCTCAGACACGGTAGATCGGATTTTGTTAAAGCGCAAAAGTTTATCCGAAATTATGCACGAAGCCACCGAGCAAGCACGAAAAAATGGTTTAACTTCTGAAATTTTAGAAAGAGCTACTTAAGGAAAAGTAAATGCGGCTTGTCTTTGATTGCAATGTGTTAGTCAGGGCCTTGTTAGATGATTCTTCTTTTTCAGGCCATGCACTAGAGAAAGCAGAATCTACTTCTTGCACATTACTAATTTCAAATCCAGTATTGGCCGAAGCAATTGAAGTAATAACACGTCCTAAGTTTGATCGGTACATTTCAATAGACCTAATAAAACTGTTCCTTGAAGAATATAAACTACGCGGACTCAAAATTAAAATTACCCGACAGGTAAAAGCATGCAGAGATCCTAACGATGATAAATATCTTGAACTTGCCTTTAGTGGCAATGCTGATTGTATCATCATTAACGACCCCGACCTGCTCGCACTCAACCCATTTGAAAATATTCCAATCATTTCACCTAAAGATTTTTTAGATCGTATTTGATTCATATCAACGATGTTTTTCCTATTTTACATCTCTTTCAAATTTTTGAATTAATTTCTTCATAGAATCGATTAGGACAGAACTACGAAGAAACTTTAGTGCAAAAGAATATGTGAGATTCTCCTTACTCATTTCTTAAACTATCTACTGGGTTGGCATTCGCGGCTCTAATCGTTTGTGTGCTAATAGTAATGAGTGCAATAACAAGAATACTCAAGGCAGCCATTACAAAAACCCAAATGTCTAAAGACACGCGGTAAGCAAATGATTGCAGCCACCAATTAATAGACACCCAGGCAAGCGGGGTGAAAATGATAACAGCAATCAATATTGGTTTTATCGAAGCATAACTAAGAAGTCGTGTAATACTTAACGCGGAGCCACCCATCACTTTTCGAATGCCAATTTCTTTTACCCGTGCTTCTGCCGTGTGAGTTGCCAAACCCAGTAAACCCAGGCACGCAATAAAGATGGCGACAGAAGTAAAAATAGTAGTAATCAACAACGTGGTTTGGATGTTCTCAAACTTGCGCTGATAGTCGAGGTCAGCAAAATGATACTCGAACGGATATTCAGGATTGTATTTGGTGACAAGTGATGATAATGTTGTCAGGTGTTCCTGTGGTGCTTTCGTGGAATTCAATTTTATGTACGCAACATTGAAGGCGCGACTTAGCTTAGCTCCACTAAACACTACAATGGGTTCCGTTTTTCGGAAAGGTGATGTAAACACAAAATCTTTCACTACGCCAATCACATGCCACTCGAGTCCGTTGTCTTTAATTACCTCTCCAATAGGATTATCGAAACCCATGGTGCGCAACGCAGTCTCATTTAAGATGACTGCTGTGGAGTCGGTAGAAAATTTTTGTAGATCAAAGTCACGGCCACTTAATACCTGGAGTCCGAATGTTGCAGACGGAGTGTCGTCCATATAAATTCGCTCAAAGTCGGTACGGTCTTCCGGATTTTTTCCTTGCCACTCAATACCTCCCGTGCTGCTCCATTGTTCTGTAATGGGAGCGCTTACTTTCGTGATAGAAACGGAAGTACCACTTTGTGAAAGTTCATTTTTAAATGCTTCAAAGTTTTTAGGCATGTCCCCAGTTAGCGGAATATATATAAGGTTATTTCTTGAATATCCTGCATCCCGATTTTGCACATGGGTAATCTGCTTACCAATAACAATAGCTGATACTACTAGTGTAACCGCAAAGCCAAATTGAAAAACAACAAGCAGATTACGGAGAATACTCCGATGTGAAGAAACTCCAATTCCCTTCAAAATTTGTACGGGTCGAAATGCTGATATATAAAGTGCCGGGTAGCTGCCTGCCAGAAAACCAATACCAAAAATGATAGCGGCAGCCGAAAGCCAGAGCGTTGAGTTACCGAGATCAAGTACGAGTTGTTGACTTATTAGTGTATTGAAAAATGGAAGCAGCAGGTAAACAAACACAAGTGAGATAACACCAGCACTGGCAGCCATTAAGATGGCCTCACATAAAAACTGGACAATAAGCGTAGCGCGGAAGGCGCCTGTAACTTTTCTAACCGCTACTTCTTTCGATCGCCTTTGTGCGCGAGCTGTGCTCAGGTTAATAAAGTTGATTGACGCTATCGCGAGTAAGCAAACACCAAGTATGCCAAGCATGCGAATGACTTCAATGCGACCGCCAACCGCTACCCCATTCTCGAAACGCGAGTAGAGTCGCATCTTTGTGAGCGGGTAAAGAAAGATCTCTATATGCTGACCATCGGCATAGTGTCTCTTTTCAGTGTCTTTGATTGATTCGTTGACAGATGTAAGATCGTATCCTTCCTTCAACTTCACCAGTGTGGTTACTGAGTTGTTACCCCAAAAGGTATCTTTCTCACCAAGGCTTTCCAGAAATGCAAAGGAGATCAGGTATTCGAATTTAAAATCGGTATTAGGCGGCAAGTCTTTCAATACACCGGATACAGTAAATTCAAATTTGTAGTCTTCTTGACTAAGAGTAACAGCTTCTCCAAAGGCTTCCTTTTCACCAAAAAGTTGCTTTGCAAATTTCTCAGTAATGATAATCGAACTGGGGTCGGCAAATGCTTTTTGCGGATCACCTTTCAGGAAAGTAAAAGACAAAATATTTAGCAGCGAAGCGTCAGCAAACACGCCTGATGTTTTGAGAAGTCGCGTATCTCCAACTGTAAATAGGTGCGACACTCCCCATTTTGCATAACTGGCCGCGGCTTCAATTGAAGCATAATCTTCTTTTAGTGTTGGGGCAAGTACCCGCGGAGTAGTTTCCCAGCAAATCAATTGACCATTTTCAAGAGAACGATTCCAACCCAAATAAAGCCGGTCTTTATCAGTATGAAATTGTTCAAAGCTGAGTTCCTGTGCAATCCAGATAAAAAGCAATAGTGCTCCAGTAAAACCCATTGTCAATCCTAAAATATTGATAGCCGAAAATGTTTTATGACGAAACATAAACCGTACAGCTACCTTGAAATAGTTTGTCAACATATAGAATGGTGTTAAGTTAATGGTTGAGTTATTTCGCAATAAAATCCCCGGTCTAAAAAACCGGATCACATTCCAAAGCAATCTTCTTTTTGCATGCTTCTCTCCAAACTGTTTTACATCTCTCTCAAATTTTTGAATTAAGTCCCCTTCAATTTCTTCCCGTAAGTGCGGTGGGCAAAACCATTGCAGAAACCGTAATGACCAGCCATAAATATCATTCTTATCTACTGATTGATTCATGAATTAATTGTTATAGTTAGCTCAGGATATTTTAAGCTGCGGCACAAGTTTCCACAAACTCAGGCGCGACTCTTTAATTGCTTTCAGCATGGCTAGGCCTGCATTTGTAATTGTATAAATCCTCTTTCTGCGCCCACCACGTTCAGCAGTACCACCACCCAAACCTGATTTTAAAAACCCCTTATCCTCTAATCGATAGAGGGTAACGTGCACCGCGCTTAAGTTTACATCGCGCTTCATTCGGGTTTCAATTTCTTCTGCGATGGCAGCCCCGTAAGCATCCTCTTGCAGCACTGCTACCAGCGTTAAAACCAGCTCTTCAAATTCACCTAAAAATTCCTTAGCCATATATATGCTTATATTTTGTTAAGTAAATAAAGTAAAAGTATTCAAACAGAACAAATCCATTTCAAAAAATCAATAAGATGATAGAATTAGGAAAGCTTCCCTTTCAAAAACTCAGCCGTATAGCCGATTTTCTTGGTTGCCATTTCTTCTGGTGTGCCTGCAAAGAGTAGGTTACCACCACTCTTCTCGCCACCCTCTGGCCCGAGATCAATAATCCAATCGGCACATTTAATTACCTCAAGATTATGCTCAATAATAATTACGGTGTGGCCAAGGTCAACCAACGCATTAATTGCTTTTAGCAATTTAGAAATGTCGTGAAAGTGCAAGCCAGTAGTAGGCTCATCGAAAATGAATAAAATATTTCCTTTAGTATCAGAATTATTCTTTCCTAAAAAAGAAGCAAGCTTAACGCGCTGTGCTTCGCCACCAGATAGTGAATTGGAAGACTGCCCCAATTTCACATAACCTAACCCAACCTCATAAAGCGGAAGAATTTTTTCGTAAACTGGTTTTTTATCTCTGAAAAATTCCAACGCATTCTCAACCGTCATGTCGAGCACATCAAAAATGGTTGCGCCTTTGTATTGAACTTCTAATACCTCTTGCTTAAATCGCTTGCCTTCACAACTTTCACATTTCAGAAAAATGTCGGCCATAAACTGCATCTCAACTTTTATTTCACCTTCTCCCTGACACGTTTCACATCTTCCGCCATCTACGTTGAAAGAAAAGTGTGAAGGTTTATAGCCACGCTGCTTGCTTAAGGTTTGATCAGCAAATAGATTTCGAATCGCATCATACGCTTTTACATAACTAATCGGGTTCGAGCGTGATGATTTTCCAATCGGATTTTGATCAATAAACTCTACCTGTGTGATTTTTGTAACATCGCCCTCAAGGCGATCATACTTTCCGGGCGTTTCTGATACGGAACCACTCAGGCGACCAACAGCCGGATATAGAATTTTCTTGACTAACGTTGATTTTCCTGAACCACTTACTCCGGTAACTACTGTTAGAATTCCGAGCGGGAACTTAACCGTCAAGTTCTTAAGATTATTTTCACGCGCTCCAATAATTAACAAGTAGTCTTTCCATTTTCTACGGCTCTTAGGCACAGAAATTTTTTCAACTCCGGTCAAATAATTAGTCGTGTGCGATACTATATCCTTATTTAAATCCTTTTGTGTGCCCTGAAAAATTAGTTCGCCACCATGTGCTCCGGCATCAGGACCGATATCAATAATCTGATCGGCTGCACGCATGATTTCTTCTTCATGCTCTACCACAATAACAGTATTCCCCATATCACGCAGCGATTTTAAAACCTCCACCATGCGAGCGGTATCGCGCGGATGCAAGCCAATGCTTGGTTCATCCATAATGTACATGGAACCAACCAAGGCACTGCCCAATGATGTTGCTAATTTGATTCGTTGAAACTCGCCACCGGATAATGTTGCTGTAACTCGATTTAATGTGAGATACCCGAGGCCAACTTTTTCCATATACTCTAATCGAGAACGGATTTCAGTCAGGATGCGATCGGAAACTTTTTGTTCGTATGCCGGAAGTTTTAGCCTTTCAAAAAATTTCAATGTGTCTTCAATGGGCGTCAGCACCAAATCAGTAATAGAAGTGTCTGCTATCTTCACATAGGCTGCATCCTTGCGAAGTTTGGTGCCTCTGCAATCTGGGCATGTTGTTCTTCCGCGATAACGAGAAAGCATTACCCGATATTGAATCTTATACGTTTTAGATTCCAGGTATTTAAAAAAAGCATGAAGACCTTCAAAGTATTGATTGCCATTCCATAGCAAGCCTTTTTCTTTTTGACTTAATTCACTATAAGACCGATGAATTGGAAAATCGAATTTTATTCCATTTTTAATTAATGGTTTTGCCCACTCACTCATCACTTCCCCACGCCACGGAGCGATAGCACCTTCAAAAACAGAAAGACTTTTGTCAGGAATAACAAGGTCTTCATCTATACCTAAAACTTTTCCAAAACCTTCACAGGTTTGGCAAGCTCCAAACGGATTATTAAAGCTGAATAGATTAATAGAGGGTTCGGTAAATGAAATTCCATCTAACTCAAACTTATCTGAGAAGTGTTTTTTCTTTTCACCCTCTACATAGATCACACAATCTCCAAGACCTTCGAAGAAGGCTGTTTGTATAGAATCCGAAAGCCGAAAGGTTAGATCTTCATCTTTTGCATTAACGGCAGCACGATCTATAAGGATTTCAATTTCCTGAGTAGCTGATTTCTTTTTTCCCTCACCCCTGCCCCTCTCCCCGGGGAGAGGGGTGTCCGAGGCACGAGGACGGGGTGAGGGACTCAATAACTCTTCAATAAACTTTACCTCACCATCTACCAGCACCCGCGTATAGCCTTTGCTCAAAAGCAAATTCAATTCATCAGCAAACTTGCGCCCCTTCACTAACTTTAGCGCGCAGGCAATCATGATTCGGGTACCTTCTTTTTTCTTGTTAACGAAATCTACTACATCCGTTACCGTATCGCGTTTTACTTCCTGTCCACTGGATGGCGAATAGGTTTTGCCGATGCGCGCGAAAAGTAGTTTGAGGTAATCATAAATCTCTGTGGTAGTTCCCACGGTCGATCTTGGATTTCGAGTATTAACTTTTTGTTCTATGGCAATAGCAGGAGATACTCCACGGATGTAATCAACCTCGGGCTTTTCCATGCGCCCCAAAAATTGGCGAGCATAGGAACTCAAACTCTCTACATACATGCGTTGCCCTTCTGCAAACAGCGTATCAAAAGCAAGTGACGATTTACCTGAACCAGAAAGACCCGTTACGACTACGAGTTTGTTTCGGGGAATGGCAACACTCAGATTTTTTAGATTGTTTACACGTGCCCGCTTAATAATAATGAACTCTCTTGGGTCGAGATCGTCTAAATAAGAATCGTTAGGGGTTGGCTGCATCGCGAAACCGCAAAAGTAAAAAAACAAAGCCCCCTGTCCTATAAAGGATCTAAACCAAAGTTGAATCTTTCATTTGTTGATTAATTTTTTCACAAAAAAAACACCTTCCGCTAAACAGATGGTGTTTTCAATGTAAAGTTCTTTCGGGTGCATTTCAAATTGTCGCGACTCGCCTATATGCCATCCCTACGGGATTTTATCAAAGGAACTACTCCTTGCACTACCGATATATAATCCCTAGCGGGGTTGCCCACACTTATTAAGTTCCGTTAGGGAAATAATATCGGTTGCAAATTCGTCCCTTTTTTTGAAGTCCCAATAGGGACGATATATTTTGTTATCGCGTCAATTTGAAATGCACCCGTTCTTTTTCTGAATTAATTATCGAAATCAGGATCGTAGCTGGCTTCCTTAGCAGAATCACCTTCATTATCAAAATCACCACCGCTCTTGTCGAAATCATCGCGGTTCGATGTGCCACCCCCTTCATCTTCGTTGTCAAATTCCTCCTTTTCACTAGAGTCCACATCATAACCTCCACTGCTGTTTTTGGTGGCTGGCACCTTAACAAGGTAGATCGAGTCCTCTGTCTCTAGTGGGAAAACAAAGATGGGCTCTTTTTTCGCATTCATTATGCGGGTAATGTTACCATCGTATCCATTGGGATATTGGTCTTTCAATAGTTCCCTGAGGTCTTCGCCCAGGTTTTCTAAACTTTTGATTACTTTTTTTTTCGTTACTGCCATTGTGGTTAAAAATCGGCCTCAAATAGCTAAAGAAAATTGATACAAGGCAACTTTTTTTAAAGTTTTTTTGCCCTTTTACTAATTCTTTCTTATTTTTCATTTCTCAAACAATTCATTTAACCTACATACTATCGACCGAGACATCTACGTTACCTAAACGACAGCAAGATGATTGACAGCAGATTCAGCGACAGCCAATTGGTTTCGCTCTATCAAACCGGTAACGAAGAGGCCTTTGAGATGCTACTTCATAGACACAAATCCCGTATTTATACGGCCATTTACATGATTGTAAAAGATCGCTACGAAGCAGAGGACCTATTACAGGACACCTTTATTAAGGTGGTTAATACAATTAAAGGCGGCCGGTATAACGAAGAAGGCAAGTTTCTGCCTTGGGTAAGTAGAATTGCCCACAACCTGGCCATCGACCATTTTCGCAGAAAGAAGCGCTACCCAGAAGTAATTTTGGAGGACGGCAGCCGGGTTTTTGACTCCATGCAGTTTTCTGAAGATTCTTTTGAAAGCAAGCAACTGATGCGGGATACTAAATCGCGCTTACGGGATTTGGTAAAAGAACTTCCCGAAGAACAAAAACAAGTTTTAATTATGCGCCATTACCTGGAAATGAGTTTTCAGGAAATTGCCGACCGCACTGGTGTAAGCATTAATACGGCCCTTGGTCGCATGCGCTATGCCCTCATCAACCTCCGTAAAAAAATGACTAAAAATAATATTGCCTATGACAAAGACTTTTACCCAAGACGATCTGATCCGGTTTCTATACCACGAGACCTCGGAAGAGGAGACGAAGGAGATTAACAAAGCACTCCTTTGCGATAATGAACTGCTCGAGCAGTACAAGGAATTGAATGCCACAAGCAAACAATTAAACACCATAAAGCTGCAGCCTTCTCAGGCATCGATTCAAAATATTTTGAATTATGCTCGCGGATTACAAGAGCAGCATTGATCTCCTTCAACCATTTAGATTAAAGGTCTCCTCAAAAGGGAGGCCTTTTTGTTTGTCCTTACAACTCATCCTACTTATAGCACACTTCGGTAAACATAATAATGACTCCCAAAGATTGAGGGCTACTTTTGATTCATGAACATCGAAAAGATTTTATCGGGTATGTTAGTAATGCATATCGCTGGCGGCACCATTGCCCTTATAAGCGGACTTGTAGCCATGCTAAGTTTGAAGGGAAGTAAAACACATCGGCTGGCGGGCAAAATTTACTTCTGGGGAATGACTTCAGTCTTTATCGGGGCTCTCATTATAGCAACAAGTCGTAAACTCGACTTTTTGTTAATGGTTGCCTTCTTCAGCTATTACATGACGGTGCGTGGCTACCGGATTTTATCACTCAAAAAACTTAATCAAGGTCAGCAGGCAGCTGCTATTGATTGGGCAATCTCAATCATATCCGGAGTTTTTATGGTTACTCTATTGGGTTGGGGATTTTGGGTACTTCTGCAGGGAGTAAGCATGGGCATTGTTGCCATTACCTTTGGGGCGATTGGGTCTTCATTTTTATTCAATGATATTAAAAGGTTTTTCTCTCCTCCAAAAGAAAAAATGCATTGGTGGTATGGCCACATTAGCAGCATGGGTGGCAGTTACATTTCTGCAGTTACGGCCTTTGTTGTAGTAAATATTCAATTGCCGCAATTTCAATGGGTGTTGTGGATACTTCCTGGAATTATTGGTGGGATATTGATTGGAAGAACAATCCGAAAATATAAAGTGCAGTTTGCAACCAGCTAAGACTTACGCACCCGAATTGACATTGCTTCGGCAGGATTTCTGATAAGAAGTTGATCAAAGTCTGAGTCAGAAAATCCCTTTTTTTGTAGTCGTGGCACTAACTCCGAAAAAATGGCCGTATACCCTTTGAAGTTTTTATTGTCCTCTCCGGGTTTGTACCACCCGGCATCATGCGAAATCAGGACATGATGAAGCAGACCTTCCGCCTTTAGCATCGCGATAGAATCCACATACTCGTCAAAACTGCCCCAACCAATCCCGTCCAAACTAACCCAAGTCCCTAAGCGGGCAGCCTTCGTGTAGTTGGTTTTATCTGGCTCAGCTTGAGCATGCACCCAAACGAAAGCTTCTGCCTTCACACCCATATCATGTAAAATTTGCAATTCCTCAAAAGCTACCTTGGCGGGACCAGTGTGAGAACAGATGGTGAGTCCAGTTCCAAGATGAGTGAGGGCCGCAGCTTCTACCAGTTTTTTATGAAGTGCCGAGAGAGGTTGATCTCCATCCACCGCAATTTTTATAAAGCCGGGCTTCACCATAGAATCGTCAATTCCATGTTCATATTCATGAATCCAGCGTGCTGCCAATTGCGCGGCAGTTTCGGTAAATGCCCAAGGGGGTAAATACTTATTTGAAACCGCTCCGTAATAGCCAGTGTTGGTAATGAGCTGCATGCCGCTTTGCTTTGCCAATAGTTGGAGCACAGAAACATCGCGACCCAAGAAAGATGGAGTACAATCAAATATACTTTTCACGCCAGCCTGCTTTGCTTCAAGCAAGTGGGGAAGCACCAGCGCAGATACTTCATCGTTATTCCAGCGACTGGGTGAAACTTTATCGGCACCCACAAAGTCAACCAAAAAATGTTCGTGAATGAGCGCTCGCCCTAATTTTGAAGCCGGGATCAGTCCGCGAATCGTCATGATCTGAAGTTCTTCTCTTCGCGCGCTCAAAAGAAGAGCCCCCAGTGCAGTCACAATAAAATTTCTTCGCGAAATGTTCATGAGCTATAATTCTACCAGCGAAATATTTTTCCATCGAACCTTAACTCCGCCTCCATCATGAATTTGCAATGCGATTTTTCCGGATCGCGACCCTATCTTATCATCGGTAAGCGTAATCATATGTTCCCCATTTAACCAGGTAGTAACTTCATTACCTTTCACTCGAACTTTCATTGTATTCCATTTACCTTCTTTCAATACTTTTTCTTTATCTGCTGTTGGTTGAATGAGCCATCCTCTTCCATACGATTCGTATATTCCCCCACTGTGCATATTAAGTGTCGCTACCTCTGCTTGCCATCCGCTTACCGTAATGCCTTCTATTTGCGAATGAAAAAAAACACCGCTATTCCCGTTCGATTCTTGTTTGAATTCAAGTGTGAGTTCAAAATCTTTATATTCTTTATCGGTAGCAAAATAGCCATACTGCTTATCCGGTCCGCTTTCGCAGATGAGCTCACCTTTTTCTACATACCATTTTTCCGTACCGTAAATCTTCCAGCCCGTTAAATCTTTGCCATTAAAAATTGATTTCTTTTTCTGCGCATTGGCCTCTATCAGAAAAACCAAAAGCACACAAACTACCAATAAGCCCTTTTTCATACGATGTAGATTTTTTACTAAGATATGAAAATTAAAAAACCTAGAGTCAGGATGCATTTGCTAGTTTTAATTAGCCAAAACAATCTATATGAGATTATTAACAGTTGCCTTTTTTGGTTTACTGACAGCCTGCACCAGTCAACCCAATTCCAATAATGAAGCTGATTCTGTAACAGAAACAAGTATTGCTTTTAAACTTTCAGATCTTACGGGCACCTGGCATATGCTCACGCTCGAAGAAAATGAATGGGTACTTTTTTATACCTGCGATGCGGATAATACCACCGTTACAATTAAGGGTGATTCCATTATTATTGGCTGGGGGCAGGATGCGACCGGTGGAAAAATTGAATCGTGGTCAGTAAATGACGACAAGATTTCTTTAGTTGTAAACGACTCTTACCAAACCAATGTATATCAGGCTCTAAGCTCAGAGGATGGACTTATGCAATGGTGGCTCTGGGAGGACACTGAGGAGCCGGCCTATTTTATTCACGAACGTGATAAAAGTTCTTACCCAACAATAAAACAACCTTGCAAAGAATGTTGGGAAGATTGTGATGAAGATGAGGTCAACTGATTATTGCAAACTAGACTTTCATAGCTATTAAGGGTCAGACCGCTTTGAGCATGCTTTTCGTAGAGCTAATCAAAGGCAAGCGGTCAAACCCTTTTCTTAAACTAAAATTTTAAATCCTAGTAATTCAGGTTCTGATTAAAAAATCTTTGTTCGCATGATGGGAGAACATTCTGTTTGCCTTCTTTTGCAGCGTGAAAGTTCTAATCCTCCATCAACATTTTAATACTCCAGAAAAAGGCGGAGCAATCCGCTCCTATTATCTCGCCAAAGCACTTATTGATAGGGGAATTCGGGTTGTTGTGATTACTGGAAGTAATGAATCAACCTATAACAAGAAAATTATTGAAGGCATTGAAGTTCATTCTTTGCCTATTGCTTACGACAATCGGTTTGGATTTATAGCGCGAAGCTGGGCGTTTATAAAATATGTGCAAGGTGTATTAAACATAGCTGGGCAATTCAAAGATTTTAATTACTGTTACGCTATTTCGGTGCCGCTTACGGTTGGCTTGGCTGCCATGAGAATAAAAGCACGTTATAAAATTCCTTTCATTTTTGAAGTAGGTGACTTGTGGCCCGATGCGCCCATTCAAATGGGGTTTGTGAAAAATTATCTCTTACAACAAGCTTTATACTCACTCGAAAAAAAAATCTATCAATCGGCTCAATCTGTTGTGGCTTTGTCACCATCCATTCAATCAGCCATAGAGAAAAAAGTACCTGATAAAAAAATTCATTTGATTCCCAACATGGCGGATTGCGATTTTTATAAGCCAACACCTAAAGATGTTGCACTAATTGAAAAATATCAAGTACGCGATAAATTTGTAGTCTCATATATTGGCGCCATTGGCATAGCCAACGGTCTTTACTATATATTGGAGTGTGCAAGGGCATCTAATAAAGTGAAACTGCCCGTTCACTTCTTTATCTGTGGGGATGGTGCTATGCTCGACCGCCTTAAGAACAACGCAAAACAATTAGAGTTACACAATCTTACTTTTCTTGATTTCCGTAATCGGGAAGGTGTGCGCGAGTTAATGAACATTACCGATGCCTCGTTTATTTGTTATAAATCTGTTCCGATCTTAGAAACCGGCTCGCCTAATAAATTCTTTGATGGACTGGCCGCAGGAAAACTTATCGTTGTAAATTTTGGTGGTTGGATAAAGAATGAAATTGAAGACCACGAATGTGGCGTTTATGTAAATCCGCAGGATGCTGGCGATTTTGTGAGAAAGATTGCGCCATATCTTTCGGACAAACACCTACTATCCAAATCACAACAAGCATCGCGGCAATTGGCAGAGCAAAAGTATTCAAGAGAAAAACTGAGTAATTCCTTTGCGGAGATTTTTATTAAATAATATCATATGACTGCACCCTTGATTAACAACCCTAAACATAGAATATCTTTGTGTTCTGTGTAAAAGATTTCGGTTGGGGAGCATCGTTAAAGTTATTCGGGCTTGTTTATACATAGAAAATAAATACAATTACATATATTCGGTTGGCGGTTATACATTAATAAAGAGTTGCCCTATGGATTTCACAATGGACATAAAGACTAAGACTGGAGAAATAATGATGGACTTGTTAATTGAAGACTATGAGGCAGGACTCGGTTCGTTAGTAAGATTTGAAAAGGTAATTGAAGAGGTGAAGACAAGGTTCTCAATTGAAATCACTAACGATAACATACGTGAGACACTAGAATTTATTAAGGAAAATGCTCTAGAGTCGCCCGACTTAATTTACGCGACATGGGGAACTGCTGGTTTCAGTGCGTCAAACATTCCTTATGTAAAGGGGGAACTTGGCCCTAACGACCTCAAGGCACTCAGGAATTTATTCTCTCAATTCAATAAAATTGTTTCAACCCCACCAGCTAAATTTTTTGTTAAAAATCTATCGAAACAACAGATGACATTTCTAACAGTCGCTTTAATGAAAGGGCTTTTTCCGAGGCCTAGAAAAGGGCAATTGTTACTTGGGAATGTATCAAGCGATGGGGACGGGGAAATAATTTCTGTTTTTGAAAATCAGTATTTTGATAATCTATTTCGTTCAATAGAAAAGGCTTATCAAGCCGGTTCATTTGCAAAAAGTAACAGTGAAATGGAATGGATCGACTTAAGGAATGCATTAAGGTCAGCAACAGGTACGGATAAAATTGATTTAACCAGACTTACTGACCATATATCAGCAGAATGATTTAAAACAATGTGGGACATAGACGAAGATATTGAAGATTATTCAAGGTCAAGCAGAAAGAGTTATATTAGACTGAACTCAAACAAGCCGCTGAATCCTTACCATATTTCATATCCAGTGGAGTGGATAGGTTTTATGAATAATAAACCTGTTAAAATTGTTCAAAAAGATCAATCATCTTCATCAGCTTCTGACTACGATTTTGTAGAGTTCCCGAAAGAGTACTTGAGATTTAGTGGTGACATCGTTCACTTTATAGATACAAAATTGAAAAGACGATTAGACTAGTAAGGTTAATGAGTGAACTGCCTAAGGAGTTTGTAAGCCTTTAATCGAAACCACCACTATATTCCTATCTGCAATATTGGTCAATCGCTTTAACAGCATCCTTATCTCCTAGCTGAACTGCCCTTTTTAAATCGCCACATCCTTGCTCTTCTAATCCTGTAAATATCTTTGCCAGCCCTCTGTTAAAATAAACCATTGTCCAATCTGGTTTGATCTTTAATGCTTGATCAAAATCTAGAATAGCTTCTTGAAATTTTTTAAGTTTTGCTTTTGCAATTCCTCTATTTAAAAATGCATTTGCAAAATCAGGTTGTATGCTAATCGCCATTGTATAATCACGAATCGCATTTTCAGATTCGCCATCATTAGCCCTTGCCAACCCTTTGTTGTAATAGACATTTTCATTAGTTGGATCAAGTTGAATAGACTTGTTAAAGGCATCAATTGCTCCCTTGCTATCATTAAGAGCATATTTTGCATTGCCCAGTGCATTGAAAACCTCAGCACTCTTTTTATTTAATTCTGTGGCTTTGGTCAAATCAATAATAGCCTCATTGTATTTACGAAGCATGTATTTTAAATGGCCTCTATTAAAATATAAATCCCAGCTATAAGGATCGATTTCAATTCCTTTAGAATAATTGTTAAGAGCACCATCAAAATCTTTTAGATCATTCTTAACATTTCCACTGTTGATATAATAGCTGCTCTCTACTGGATTTAATTTAATAGCCATATCAAAGTCTTTAAGTGCTCCTTGATAGTCCTTAGCAACCTGTTTTACACTACCTCTTGCATAAAATAAATCTGCGATGGTTGGGTCTATTTGTATTGCAATTCCGTAATCCTCTATGGCTCCCTTAAGATCATTCAAATAATATTTCGCAGTCGCCCTATTGTAATAGGAATCTAAATTTTTTGGATTTAACTTAATGGAACGAGTAAAATCTTCAATGGCTCCTGAATAATTTTGAGCTTCCATTTTGGTGTAGCCAGCCTCATAAAATTGATCGCTTGTTTGAGCAATGCTGGCTGATATAAAAAGAGAAAGAATAAAGATTAAAGTTAATTTTCTCATCCTTACTTATGGTTTTGAATCGATCACTTTTTTTATAGCTTCCCCGAAAGACACCCCCTGAGCTACATATTTTTTTATCTTCTCATAGTTAACCTCATATAGATATCTATTGTCAGTCTTTACGAAGGAAAAGCAGAATTTGATCTCAATTATTTTTTCCTTTTTCACTGTAAACATAAGTCCAGTTTTTGAGCGGCCACAACCTTATTTTTCAAGTCGCGGAAATTCTCCATTATTGAAAATCGGAACAGGATTTCCAATTGCGCAAAATAAACATTGATCATACTGAATGCTTGTAATTTCAGTGGTTTCAAGTTTACGTTCATACCAACTCAAATATGCTTGCTTACCGACCTGAGGCTGATAGGACGGATCGTTTTCGTTTTCAGTTTCAAACTCTCCATCCTTATGAAGCAAGTTCTCCAAAAGATCAATATCCCTTGTCCTGTCTTCCGCACTGGGACACCCATTTTAAAAATTGAATAGTTTTGCTAAAACTCGCTGCTCCTCATTAAGCAATAGGACTCGGTTTAGTATTTCGTTAGATTTTGGCTTTTGTGCTTTCAT
>Ga0163153_10000862_pt1 | contig 50127 bp, 37 predicted proteins | sample OliLakLV19MP6IB1_FD_148629 | JGI IMG/M metagenome (GOLD analysis project Ga0163153, IMG submission 148629) | Freshwater microbial mat bacterial communities from Lake Vanda, McMurdo Dry Valleys, Antarctica - Oligotrophic Lake LV.19.MP6.IB-1 | ecosystem: Environmental > Aquatic > Freshwater >... | reverse complement strand
CTATAACATCCCTGGATTTAAGCGTTAAATTTAACACAGGTTACCCCTGTTATTTATTTGACTCCTTTTCCCGATTTTTGAGTGTACCGATTATGAAAAATTTTACCGCAAATCCAACCCCAAAGATCAATTCCTCCGCAACAGCTCTGAGTGTTAAAAGTGGACTATTCTCAATGCTGATACTTTCGGCCATGCTGGTGGGATTAAGTTTGCAATTGCAGGAATCTACCAGTGTTCAAAGATGAATTTCTCTTCTGGCATGAAAAATTTAAAATTTCTGCAGGATTCTGATATAATGGTCACGATTACCCCTCTGGATGCAGATAATCCGGAAGGCACCGGATGTCCCAATGATTTCACATTTACCATCAGACGGACCGTACGATCTGGAACCACTCTTCCTCAAATCGTTGCATTGACCGTGAATTATGCGGTGACTGGTAGTGGAGGCAATCCAGCGGTCGCCACTGATTTTCCAGGAGGGGTCTTCCCCTCAGGTACTTTCACTTTTAATGCTATGGAAGGACCTATAATCTCGGGAGCAATTACAAAAACACTGACCATTTACGCGGAACCCGATGCCATTATTGAACCCGATGAAGGATTTAGAGTTACGCTTTCCAACCCCTTTGCCTTGGGTGGTAGTGGCGGAAATATGGGCAATACTGCATTTCTCGGTAGTCCCTCATTTGCTGACGGTACCATACGCAACGATGACCCTTTTTCAATCGGCTCCATTATCTGTCTACTCGATACGGTAATAACCTCTACAAATCTGTTGCCGCCCATAGATACCTGCCAGGGCATGGGTGCAATAAATGTTCATTTGAGTGCCCGGGATTCCGTATCTGCTGCTGACTCCACCTGTCTTGATCAGAAAATTATCTATCGGATTTATGAGGCCCTGGATGGTTCGAGATGTATTCAAAAAATCACCGTCCGGGATACCGTTCCACCCGCATTGATTTGTGCAAATGATACTACAGTGGATTGTGTTCCGCCGCCCCAAATTTTGGGTTTTATCTCCGGAACAGATAATAGTGGGGGTACGGTGCTGATTACCTTCCTGAAGGACAGTGTGTCTGCTATTGATTCCGTCTGTGTTAATCAAAAAGTGATTTACAGGACATACCTGGGGGTAGATGAATGTATGAACGATACGATCTGCATTCAGAAAATCACCGTTCGGGATACCATCTCACCGGTTTTGATTTGTCCAAATGATACCATAGTGGAGTGTACCAATTTAGTGCCGGTGCCCGATAACACCGCTGTGACCGCCACAGATAATTGTGGAGGTATGGTGATGATTAGTTTTATCAAAGACAGTGTATCTGCCATGGACTCCACCTGCGTCAATCAAAAAGTAATATACAGAACATACCGGGGGGCAGATGAATGTAATAACGATACAATATGTATACAGAAAATCACGATTAGAGATACGGTAGCACCAACGATTATTTGTGGTAATCCGATAACAGTAGCATGCCGTGAAGATGCGCCGGTACCGGATCCGAATTCAATAAATTCCTCTATGGATAATTGTACCAATACCGGTTTAGCCCCAATTCAATTTTTTAGAGCTGTACTTTCCGGTACAAATGAAGACATACCTAATCTTTCACCTGGCACTGGCCAGGCTACCGTGATAGTAGACAACCTGGCTAATACCATGCGGGTAATAGTTTTATTCGATGGTTTAGTCGCTCCGAATACCGCTGCTCATATTCATGCACCTACGACTGTGGCATTTTCTGGTACTGCGGGTGTAGCCACTACAACGCCTACTTTTACAGGGTTTCCATCAGCTACCACCAGTGGTACTTATGATCAAACTTACGATATGACCCTGCCCGGCAGCTATCGGGCTGGTTATATTACTGCGAATGGAGGGACAATTGCATCGGCATTTGATTCTTTAAGAACGGCCATGGTGGCTGGCAAGTCATATTTAAACATTCATTCAACTATGTATCCCGCTGGTGAAATCAGGGGATTTTTATTTCCCTCCCCAACCATAGCCTGGGTGAAAGACAGTATTTCGACGGCGGATTCCATTTGCCTTAATAAATTGACCATATACCGGATATACAGCGCCACTGATGAATGTAACAATACTGCCTACTGCATACAGGAAATCATAGTCAAGGATACAATAGGTCCTGCCATTCCATCTCCTGTTCTCCCGGATACTTTGTATTGCCCAATAATAGCATTTGTCTCTGATATTCCGAGCGAAGCAACCGATAATTGTGGTGGCCAATTTACTGTGAGTTTTACCAATTTTGCCAAGGATAGTAACTGTGCCGGAGATTATAAATTGATGTATCTCTTTGTTTCGACGGATACCTGTGGGAATACCAGTATGTTATTGGATTCCATTCGAATCCTGGATACTTTGCCTCCCGTATTAACCGCTCCGGATACGATCCGGTTTGAATGCGATAATGCGCCTCTTCCTTATGCTAATCTGGATTCATTGATTGCTTACGGAGGTTTCGCCAAAGACAGTTGTTGCCTGGATTCAGCCTCTTTTGAATTGGCTTCTGAAGTTTCTTTGGTGAGCCAAGGTTCACTAATTATAACTCGTAGTTATGTCATTCATGATTGTTGTGGATTGACAGATACCTTTGCCCAGATCCTGATCGCTCCCCCATGCCTCCTTGACCTGGCACTTAAAAAAGTAATCAACGCGCCCACTCCATTTTTTGCTTCACCGGGTGGCATCGTACCCTATACTATTACGGTGTACAACCAGTTTGCAGTACCGGCTGACAGTATAAAAGTGATTGATTACCTGCCTTCAGTCGGTTCTTCCATAACTGATCCTGACTGGACCAATAATGGCGATGGTACCGCTTGTATCACCTTATCCAGGGCGAATGGCAGACTGCCCGCTTCCGGTTTATTAGAGGGAGATTCGGTGGTATTAAATTTTACGGTTCAATTAGGACTGGATATTCCTACTGCAGGGGCTATTAATGCTGCTGAAATCGTTTCAGCACTAGATACTTTTCATAATGTCCTTGATGATCTTGATAGCACTCCAAACGATGATCCCAATGACGAAACGGGCACCGTAGATGATGAGATTGATGATGACGGCACTCTTGACGAAGACGATAATGACATTGCCGGATTTTTTATCCTCCGGGCACCAGTATGCAATGATCAGCTCAATGTAAGCCTTGGAGCCAATTGTGAAAAATGTTTTACTGCAGACGATTTACTGGAAGGCATAACTGTGCCGGATGAGTTTTATACCATCCAACTCTATGATGCGGCCGGCAATAAAATTCCGGGTAACTGTGTAAACGAGAAGTACATCGGATATACACTGATTTATAAAGTAATATTAAATATACCGCAGTTTCAAAACAGTTGCTGGGGCCTGGTCACCATAGAAGACAAGGCGCCTCCCCTGCTCAATTGTGCGGATGATACGATTGCTTGTTATGAATTGCCCACCCTGCCCTTATTGGCTGAGAATTCAGATGATTGTTACGATGGAAAAGTGGAATTGATTTCTGATCAATGGTTTGAGTATAATTGTGATTCTGTATTCTTAGGTTATGTAATCAGAACTATTCAAGGAACAGATCGTTGGGGTAATTTCAGAAGATGTACCAGTACTTTATTCATTGAAAGAACTGAACTAGATAGTGTGGTATGTCCGGTATTAGTCGATTTACCTTGCGAAATAAGGACTCAAATTGGTGGTGGTAAAACACTTAAAACTCCAATTGTTGTTGATCTAACCAAAGTAACTCCAACGTATTTATTATCATTACAGAAAAAAACCTGGGACTTTACAGATGGTTCTAAAGATTGGATACTGAATCCAAATGTGCAGGTTGTTCCAAAAATCGAAGGACAAAATATTTGGCCGGGAGCTGGAGGTATATGCAAAATCAATAGTTTATATAGGGATACCAAACTGGATATCTGCGGTGCTGGATTTAAGATTTATAGAGAATGGATTATTACAGACTGGTGTACTCTTGAAGAAAGGACCTGCGTCCAATATATAAATGTAGAAGATAAAATAGCCCCGCAAATCATAGGTAGTTTGGCTCCATTTGTTTATAATGCAAGTGCACATGATTGTGTGGCTTCAGTGACGATACCAGCTTTAATCGCCGGTACAAATTATCGCGATTGTAATTTGGTAGTTCAAACTTATTCCATTCAATACGATGAACCTGGACATCCAGGTAAAATCGTGGTATTGACCGGAACTCTTCCATCTACAAAATTGACCTTACCTGTAGGTGAATACAAAGTTGTAATTACACTTACCGATCAATGTCAAAATAGAACATTGACTAGTCGATTGATTTACATCTACGATATCACGCCACCAACTCCTGTGTGTGATGAATTTACCCAGGTGACCGTCGATCCTGTTTCTTGTTGGGCTAAAGTAAAAGCCAAAGACCTGGATAACGGAAGCAGAGACAATTGTTGTGATGTGCTTCATTTTGCAGCAGCGCACATGGATAGTATCACGTATTGGAGAAAATATTGGGCAGATACCTTAGAAGCCCGTTGCGGCAAAGCAGCCTTCTGGAATAATAAAATCTTTTATGATGAACAAATCAAACGCTGGATCAATGCCTATGTATTTAAAGATGAAATAGGATTTAGTGAATGTGGAACATCCCAGGTGGTATTAAGGGTTTATGAAGCCTGTGGGGTACCGGTTTATGATCCCCATCTATGGCCCTGCAGTGAACATCAGTGGTTCTGGTACAACACAAACCAACAATTTAGGATCGAACACAACTGGAATTATTTCCATTCAACCGGTCCTAAAGATTGTAATTACCGGTATACGATCAACTGTATTGAAGATCATCAGGATCGGTTAAGAGGCCTTTGCGAGTTTGCAGAAGGTTATCCAACACCGGGAGGTTTGTGTTTTGCTCAATACCTGGGTGCTATTGAAAGCTTATTAAGCGCATGTGATAATGATTTGCATTTTGGTGCCCCCGCTAATTCAAGCGAAGCAAATCCTCCGGGAAATTATTGTTCGGCCAGATTATACAGTGACTGTATGGTCACGGTTTTAGTCGATGACAAGCAAGCCCCGGTAGTAGCCGAATTGGAAGACATCATAGTTTATTGTGACAGGGCTCCTGGTTATGCCGATGGACCAGATTGTGACGGTGGTGATGAATACCTGATCTGGCCAGGACTATTAAAAGACAGCAAAGGGGTAACACATGGATATTATGGAGGTAGTGACTTCCTCGGTATTCATTTTGATAACGATCATCAATCTGCTGAAGCCTGTGGATACGACTATACACATCATTGGGCACCGATCTATTGCAGAAGCTGGTTGTATGTGGATTCATTTGATTCTGCAGGACATATCGACCCCAAATTGTATTTTGAAAAATTAGTAATGTTTGATAAAGGAAGACCAACCAGGGCTTTATTAGCGTCTGAATTTTCCATTACTGACAATTGCAGACTTGATACTTCCACACTGACAGTGCAAGATGAAGGTAGTTTGAATGGTTGTACCGATGGTTGGATTCAACGTACCTGGACGATCAAAGACAAATGCGGCAACGCAGTCACTGCTAAACAAAAAGTGATCGTCAAACATCGCAGTGATTTTGAAGCGATCTTCCCTGAAGACAAAGTAGTTGAATGCGACTTTATCAATAGTACAGATCCGGATGATACCGGAAGACCGATCATTAGTGATGACGAATGTGAACAAGTAGGGGTCCAATACAAAGATCAAATCTTCACGATTGAAGAAGACGCTTGTTATAAAATTGTTCGTACCTGGACTTTAATAGACTGGTGTGTATACAATCCCAACGCTCCTTTCCATTATCCGGATGTAATTGTGAATGATAGTTTAAGGGCTGATACTGCTAGAAGATCTTGTGTATTCCGCAACCTCAAAGACAATAATGATGGTTATATGCAATACATACAGATCATCAAAGTGATTGATCTTGTTGCACCCAACATCACCAGCAAAGACACGACGATATGTATTTTCGCTGAAGATTGTAAATCAGATTTAGTCAGAATACCTTTTGCCGGAACAGATAATTGTACTGCACCCTCAGAAATTACTTACAGAGTGGAAGTAGATCTCAATGTAAGCGATGCTGTATTACTCAACAGAACTTATGTCAAATCAAGTATCGATATCAAAACGGCATCCAATCAAACGGAATTTGTATATAGTCCTTCCATTGCAAGCAAACATGTAGTCCATGTCATCGGTTCTGATAATTGTGGCAATGAAGACACCAGTAGTTATCGATTTGAATTAAGGGATTGTAAAAAACCAACTCCTTATTGTTACAATGGAATTGCAACAGTCATCATGCCTTCAACAGGTCTATTAACTGTATGGGCAGCTGACCTGGATGCAGGTAGTTATGATAATTGTACAGATTCATCCAAATTAAAATTCAGTTTCTCTGCGGATGTAAACAATTCCAATAGGGTATTCAGTTGTGCCGATATTCCAGATGGAATATCCAGAACCATACCGGTTGATATATGGGTGACAGATGAAGCAGGTAATCAGGATCATTGCAGTACTTATATTTTATTACAAGACAATTCAGGTAATATCTGTCCTGATGTTGCAGGAATTAGTGTAACCATCGGTGGTTCTATCAAAACTGAAAACAATGAACCGGTTGAACATGTAGGTGTAAATATTTACGGTGGTGCTACACAATTAAATTATCAAACTGGTATCAAAGGAACCTACCATTTTGAAGGATTGCCATCTAAAGCAAACTATTCAATAAAATCCAAACGCAATGATCAACCGATGAATGGGGTCAGCACCTTGGATTTAGTATTGATTCAAAAACATATACTCGGAGTTGAATTATTGGATTCACCATACAAAATCCTTGCTGCAGATATCGACAATGATAAACAAATCACAGCGATCGATTTAGTTGAATTGAGAAAATTGATTTTAGCAACTTACGAAGGCCTTCCAAATAACGAAAGTTGGAGATTTATACCAAAATCAACCACATTCGCAGACAAACAGAATCCATGGAATATCAATGAGATCATGATTGTGAAGGATGTAACAACTGATCATAAATCAGAAGACTTCGTCGGTATCAAAGTGGGTGATGTTAATGCTACTGCTGCTCCACATAGTTTAATGGGAGTGGAAGTGAGAGGGAATGAAACCGGATTAATTTTCGAGGTAGATGATCAGGTTATAAAATCTGGAGATATAGTCAGAGTTGCATTTAGATCACCTAATTTCAGGGGTGTTAGCGGATTTCAAGGGACTCTGGCAGCCGTGAGCAGCGAGCAGCGAGCTACGAGCTCATTGAGCGATGTAGAACTGATCGCTGGCAGCCTGGATATGAAACGTCAAAATATTGGCCTGCGTTACGCTCAGGAGGGAATGATTACTATGAGCTGGAATACGAATGCTAAAGCAGGAGTTGATATTGATGATCAACAGGTTTTATTCACGCTCGTTTTCAAAGCACAAGAAAACGGTAAAGTGAGTGAGGTATTGAGAATCGGTTCACAACATACCGTTGCTGATTCTTATCAAGGTAAAGGTGAGTTGGGTAATCTGAGCATTCGATTTGTACAAAATGGTCATGAGATTGTTGCGAAGAGTGAATTGTATCAGAATTATCCTAACCCATTTGATCAACGCACCGTCATTGGAATCAATCTTGCTTCTCAAGGAAGAGGAACTTTGAAAATCTATGATGCCACTGGAAGAACGATCCGAGCGATTGAAAAAGACTGGACCAAAGGATATCATGAGGTCTGGTTTGATAGGAAGGAAATTGGGTCTACCGGGGTTCTGTATTATAGATTTGAGTCGGGCTTCTTTACGGCCAGTAAAAAGATGGTGTTGATTAAATAAACCCTGACCGCTTGGGTATAAAATAATATTAATACATTATAAAGCCTCCCGGAATCCGGGGGGCTTTTTTTTGAGGACTAGTATATAGGTGAATAGTATGCTAAAATAAAATTTGAATAAAAGGGATACCCTACAGAGGCTAAATTTGATTATTAGTCATCCTTCATTGGATTTTAAAAACAGCCGTGTTATATAATTTGGCAATGAGGTCATAATTTTTACTGATGAGAAATCGCGCAATTTCTGAATCCAATATATGCTTTACCGACTCCCCCTTTATTTCGATCAATAGAAGCCGGGGTCGAATCCTGTCCCAGTCATTGGTACTGATGATTTCCCACTCTGAACCTTCCGTATCAATAGACATAAAATCAATGACCTCAGGCAGTTTGATATTTTTTATAGCTATAGGTAAGGTAGTCACCGGAATCATCTGGGTACGTATCGGTTGGTGACTTCCTGCCTGGAGTTGGTGTACCGTTTCAGTTGAAAAAGTATTCAGGGCCGGCTCATTAAAATAATAATACATCAATTCGGTGGTTTTGTTACAAATTCCTAAATTCAGGTTGATATCCCGGGGCCTTTGTTTCAAAAAATAATTAAACATATCAGGATTGGGTTCAATATTAATACCGGACCAGCCTTGTAGATAAAAGTAATAGGTATTCGAAAATCGAACAGGGTGATGCGCTCCGATATCAATATAAAATCCATTTCCCTTTACCCCTGATAATTTTTCGATCAACTGGTCTTCACCTTCCTGGGAATAAATGCGTTTACCCTTGCTTTGCACATATTTAATTTCTAATGGTTTGAAGTATCGTTGATACCATGTTTGAGGCAGATAGGACTTAAGTTTCATTTGGATATATTGTTTAATAACCGAAGAATATGGTAGCGGATCCTGCTCCAAATTGTGCCTTTGTATTGAAAAGTGTTTTTAAAAGTATAAGCGTCCGCAATTTGATCCAGCTCACGATGAGCCGGACCTGGATAAGGTGGTGGGAGAACTTCCAATTTTAGAATTAAATGCTTCAGAATGACAGTAGTATGGGTTCCACTTCCAAATCCAATATTGGTGACCAGGTTTTTATGTGGAGTAATAGTCCATCCTCCATGAAACCAACACGCGTACTGCCATTGTAAAGACCAATAATTATGGTTTCCATTTTGGGATTGATATTTTTCAAATTTTTTGGTCCAAAATTTTTTCTCCTCCCTGGTCAGAAACAAACTATCGTATGTCGGTGAGGTTTTAAAAACATCCCAGTGTTGTAGCTCCAGGTCATAATGTTGCCAGGCTCGTTTCCAACTGGCCCATCCCCAGATATGGGCATATTTTGAATAATAATAAGATCCTTTACCCCGAAGCATCCCATGTTGAAAATTATTACCGGTGATATGAAAAATGTTAGGGTCGTCTTTATAATCAGTTAACATCGTGGTACAGAAAGAAAAAAAATCCAGAGAAGGAAGGCAATCATCCTCTAAGATTATGCCTGCATCCACCTGGTCAAAAAACCAGGTAATGGCCGTGCATACTGCCAGTTTACATCCAAGGTGGTCAGATCTATAGAGCCGACGTACTTCACAAGTCCAGTCTATGCGCTCTGTTATTTCTTTTACTTCAGTGCATAAATATCGTTCACGGGGTTGATCGGGTCTTGGTCCGTCAGCCGAAATAAAAAGTCGGGTCGGTTTTACTTTTTTTAATTGACTAAAAACGCGCCTGGTGGTGGTGGGGCGGTTAAAAACCAAAAACAATACAGGTGTTTCCATTGTAAGTCCCGGATCAGGTATAGTTTTAAATCAGGATTTATGTAAAGGATTGTATTATTTTGCAAAACTATGCTAAAACCCTTTAAAGCACCGACTTCTTATATATCCAATTTATACGGGATGATACCTCTCCCTTTTTGAATGAAAATGAAATGTGCCTTAAAGTTTACCAAAGCGGCTGGCCAGTTAATCCGGGATGAAAATAGTCCATCTTAGTACCAATGATATCGGCGGGGCAGCACAGGCCGCAAAAAGGCTGCATGCCGGATTGATCCAGGCCGGAGAACATTCTACCTTTATTTCAAAGTATACTCATCATGAAAAAATTCAAAATCACATATCGTATGTAGGGCATCATTCCTTAAAGCATTTTTTAGAATTTGGCTTAGAACATTACATTTTAACAAAACGCTTTCCACCCCGTCACGGATATTCGAAGGATACCGTTTTATTCACTTCCCCACATTCCCTCTTTCATCCGGAAACCCTGCAATCGGTTTTAGAGGCCGATATTGTTCATCTCCACTGGACCTCTCACTTCCTGGATTATCAAACTTTTTTTAAACGAATCGATAAACCGGTGGTGTGGACCTTACACGATATGTACCCGTTCACCGGGGGCTGCCATTACAGCGGGGATTGTATGCAATTTGTCCGGGATTGTAAGGAATGCCCGCAAATCAAACAAACCGCCCAGCCCCAACTTGCCGTGCAATACTTTGAATATAAACGCAAGGCTTTGACGGGCATTAATAATTTATCGATAGTGGCACCGTCGCAATGGTTGTTTAACCTCTCCCGTCAAAGTGTATTGTTTAAAGACCGGCCTCATTACCATGTTGGTTATGGTCTTGATACCACCGTCTTTAAACTATTGGATAAGCATCAATGCCGGGTCAAATGGAAGATACCGGAAGGTAAGATCAATCTGTTGTTTGTGGCGCATTCATTAAAAATGTCATGGAAAGGTTTTGACATTTTGATTGAGGCTCTGAAAGGAGTCCCTAAAAACCGGATCCACCTCACCATAATTGGCAAAAACATTCCTGACCTTTCGGTTAAAGACCTGAGCACTTCCGCACTGGGTTATATCTCAGAAGAATATAAAATGGCCGAATTGTATAATGCCGCAGATCTATATATTACTCCATCGCTGAGGGATAATCTACCGAATACAATTATGGAATCCGTATCCTGTGGCACCCCCGTCCTGGCTTTTGAAATCGGCGGAATCCGGGAAATGATCCAGGCTGGTGAAAACGGACTCTTTGCCCATACACAAACTGTCCAGGGCATTACCGATGGAATAATGAGGTTTCTAAACCATCCAACTGTTTTTGATTCCTCAGCCATTCATCTTAAGGCCAGGGAAAAATATGATCTATCCAAATATGTCTCACAGTACCTGGAGCTATACCAGTCAATGGTGAGGTAATGGATTGGGGGGAGGTATGTTATGGTTTAGATAACCATTCAGTTTCCACAACAGAAATTTAGATGGGATTTTCATATGACTCCACATCGTTTGCGCCCATCCAAAATGTTTGGATAAGATTTTCCACCGTTCGAGTAAAGCCAGTCCTCTTTTTTTATCCGACAGTCCACCCCGCTGGAAATCACAAATGGTAATACCCAGATTGAGTGTGCTTTTTGCTCTTTTTGTTGTGCAGATAGCCCAATCCAGGTCGGCACAGATTTGGTATTGTATGTCATATGACCGTGCGACCGAGGTTTTGACGATCAAGGCTTGATGACAAATCACCATCCCGGATTTAAAACTGCGCCAATCCAGGGTCTTTGGGATTTTTTTATGCCTTAGGCTTTTATACCTTCCGTCCTGATGAACAAAAACCGCGTTGCCATATAAAATATCTTCCTGATGATGATGCGAATAAATGTACGATATCACCTGGGGGTCATGAAATACATCTCCGGCATTGAGAAAAACGATATACTCCCCATTTGCCAGTTTTATTCCTTTATTCATAGCATTGAATAATCCGGCATCTTTCTCACTGATCCAATCCGTGATTACATCTGTATAGGAAGTGATTACAGACTTCGTATCATCCGTGGAATCCCCATCAACAACAATCAATTGAATGAACTTACAGTTTTGTTCCCGGATATTTTGAAGTGTCCTCTTAAGGTTTTTACTGTCATTATAACAAACCGTAATGATGCTCAACCAGGGGCTTAGCTTTTTATTCATTGCCTCTGGCTATTTTATGGATTTAGATTTGGAGGACACTGACGTTGGTTTAATTGGAGGCAACTCCTGCTGAATAATGGGTGGGACCGTGTTTATTAGCGATTTAAATGCCGATGCTAATGAGGCCAATAACAATAAACCGAATAACCATCCTGAATAAAAAGAAATATTTTGTTGTTTTACGATTTCCTTGGGTTCAAATTTAAATTCAATTTTATGGTCACCTGCAGGTACCTGCATAGCCCTTAATAAATAGTTTGCTCTGAAATGTTCTGCGGGTTGACCATCGATCAAAGCATACCAACCCTTGTCCGGCCCATACCAGACCTCAGAGAATACAGCGAGTTGTGCACTGTCGGTGGACGATTGATAAGTCAGTTGATCAGGAAGATACTGGGTAAGCCTGATATTTCCTTGTCTGGAATACGAACGGGCTATTTGAATAGTGTTGAATTCCGGCACCAGCAGGATCGCCTCCTCTGCGGGATTGAGATGGGCTACCGCTTCAATTTCTTCTTCCGGGGAGTTTACTTTTTTAACCTTTGAGATAAACCAGGCATTTCCTAATGCATCCGGGTTGGGCTTCAAGGCACCCTGGGAACTGATCAAATATTTTGTATTCATCATGTTCAGTGCCGGCATACTTTTTTTACTAAAATAAAAGTCGATCATGTCCTGGCATCGCCTGAGCTTGGCTGGGCTTTCTCCACCAATGGCCTTGTGAAAAAAAGACGGAAAAGCTGATCCGAAAGTATTGACGCTGAGATCAAGGACCCGGTACGAAAGGCTGGTATCTTTTAGTATTTCCCGATCTACAGGACGGGGTTGATAATTGGAGGCTTCAACAGTCTCCTGTTGGAAACTCCCGCCATGGACATACCTTTTGGCCACGATCCAGAGATCAAAAACAATCACCAATCCAAAAGCTAAAAGAAAATCATTCTTTTTTATTTTTCCTACACCGAAAAAATATAATAACCCGCCCCCGAGGATCAAGATAACCAGCGACCGGAGGCTGTCTGACCTCAAATAAGAAGCTCGCGAATTCAATAATGCATTATACAATCCGCTGTTGTTTTTCCAGTCCGGGTCACCCATTTCAGATCTCATGTCAAACAGCGAAGGGCCTGCGAGGATCAATACGATCAACAAACCCGCTAGAGGGAATAACGTTTTTTTAAATAATTTCAGGATAGTTTCTTTCGTCCAGCTTTGTTGTATAAAATAGAATATACTGTACATGGAAAATACAGGAACCACCACAGCTAAAACATTCAGAATGGAATTGGGTGCTCTGAACTTGTCATAATATGGAAGATATTCAAACAAGGTTTTGTTCAATAAGGAAAAATTATAACCCAGGGATTGTAACATTATAAAAACCGCACTACATAAGGCAAACCATTTGAATGGACCGTGGACAAGTACGAGTCCCATGATAAAAGTCAATACAATCAATATCCCCAAATAATCCGGCCCATTCGTAAACGGCAAATCTCCCCAATAAAGGGGCAGGGTAAAGTCTGATGTAATGGGGGTCCCGTTTTTACGGAAAGCGTCCGCCATCGGTGACGCCTGGGACCATGGTTCTATACTCGACCCACCTACCGCGCCGGGCACCACTAGTGTCAATAGATCGGTTATTCCTTCACTCCACTGCATGGCATAATCCCATCCCAGTCCGCTTGTGCCGCTGGCAGTCGAAACATCCACCTGCTGCATTGATGAAGTATTTAAGATGGATCCTCCCCGCATCGTGTCTTTAGCGTAGGAGCGAAGGCCCATTAATACGGAAAAATTTACCATAAAAGAAATGAAAATCCCCACGACCAGTGCCAGTCCCGGCAAAATCAGCGTATGGAGTTTATTTTCTCTTATCCTGGTGATGATTTCTGCCAAGACGTAAAACATTAGAATCAGGGCAACATAATAAGTCATTTGAATATGATTCATCCGGACACAACCGGCTAATCCGAAAGTAAAAACCCAAAACCCTGTTTTCCACTGGTCATTAAACAATAAATATACACCGGTTATAATCAGTGGTATAAATCCCAGCGTGGCGATTTTAGTCAGGTGCCCCGCACTTGCCAGATTGATATGATTGGTAGCCAATGCTATTGAACAAGCTCCTATCAGGGAAAGCCAGGGGCCTATTCCCAAAAAATATAAACCGATAAAAGAAGCCAGGGATAATATTAGATAATATTTTAATGTTCCATTAAAAAACAAACTAAAACTGCGCACCAGATAATCGAACAAACTGGTTTTAACGGAAGGGGCATAGATTTGATAAGTTGGCATGCCGCCAAACATGGAATTGGTCCAATACGTTAACCTGCCCGTTTTTTCATGATGGGTCCGGGCTTCGTGTGCCGCACCTGCATTTTTAATCATATCGGGTTGATGCAAAACTTTTCCGCTCAACTCCGGAGAAAAAAACAGCAGATTGATTAAAACCAAAATAGACGCTGCAACCAGGTAAGGACTAAACAATTTAATCAAATTGGACATGATGTGGTTAAATTCACTTGGTCTACTGGTAGTAACATTAATTCAGCGAAGATAATACTTAATAATTTTTGAATAAGCGGTATACTCGTCACTACTCCGGTTTCTGATCCACTCAAATCGGCGTGATTTTTTTTGTAACCTTTTTTCATCGGGAAGTTGTTTTTGTTCTAATTTTCAAGGATTATTTTTAATGAAATAATCAATTCCGGTTTATATTTTTCCAAATAAATAGTTCAGCATGCACCTTATCCAATTACTTCATAACTCCGGTGGCCGCCGCATTGCTATGGTCATGGGGGAGGAACTGATCCTGATCAAAAAATATCTCACGGCTTTTGATTTGGCGAAATCAGCCATGGAACAAAAGAGCTCAATAACTGCCCTGGTTGAAGGCAATATTTCTCAGGAACGGATTTCTTATCACCCCGTTTATCAAGGCCTGAGTGCATGGAAAATATTACCGGCCTTTGACCACCCTACTGATCCCAGATGTTGTATGATTACCGGTACCGGCCTCACCCATACTGCCAGTGCGAAAAACAGGCAAGCTATGCACGCTGCTGCGGAACAATCCAAACTGACGGACAGTATGATCATGTACCAATGGGGTATGGAAGGGGGTAAACCGGAAGCCGGTAATATCGGTATTCAACCAGAATGGTTTTATAAAGGAAACGGATCCCAGCTTAAAGCGCACGGTGATCCTCTTTGCGTGCCCAATTACGGCCTTGATGGTGGCGAAGAACCAGAAATTGCAGGAATATATATTAATGACGGTGACGGCACACCTCACCGGGTTGGTTTTGCAACCGCCAATGAATTTTCAGACCATGTCATGGAGAAAAAAAATTACCTCTATCTGGCTCCTTCCAAAATCCGCCATTGTTCTATTGGTCCCGAATTGGTGATTACTGATGCATTTAAATCCATTGCAGGCAAGGCTTCTATTTCCCGCCGGGATCAAATCCTCTGGGAACAAACGCTGCACACCGGAGAAGATCATATGTCACATAGTCTGGAAAACCTGGAATACCATCACTTCAAATACGATAATCACCGCCTACCGTGGGATATTCATATTCATTTTATGGGCACCAGTGCTTTCAGTTTTGGCGCTGGTATTTCATTACAGGACGGAGACCTGATGTCTATACTATGGGAGGGAATGGGTAGGGCCCTTGTCAATCCTTTGTCCGTGGATAAGTCGGATAAAAAAATGATGCCGTTACCGCGCCTGTGACGATTAAGCCTACAGCTTATTCTTTGTTTTTATCATTTGTATGCTGTTGATCCGAGTCGAAAATATTTTGAACTGTATTTTCAGTCCTCATGAAAACATTGGCCACCGGTTTGTCCTGGAGCCTTTCCGTTTGCTTTTAAAACAAATAGATCCCCTGACCCAGGCCATTGAAGGCCGCCAGTATAAAAAGATCTTGCAGATCAGCATTTACCCCTCGTTTATAAGCCTTACGATCAGGATAGGTTTTAAATTGGTTGACATCCTCCTGCTGTTTTCCTTGTTCTTTTTCGCATATTTGGAGATTCTAAAACCTGGAAAATGACTCCTTCAAAAATTTCGACCACGCTTCTCTTAATATTCCTCCACCTGGTCACCCTTGCCCAGTCGGTATCCCTGCCGCGGAGCATTCCGGAACTGGAGGGGGTCAGCTCGGCTGGTATCAGTCAATTTATTGATGTGGTCAATAAAACCAAAAACGAAATGCATAGCCTGATGATTTTGCGCCATGGTAAAGTGATCGCCGAATCCTGGTGGGCCCCCTACCGGGCTGATCTTCGGCACACCATGTACTCCTGCAGCAAAAGCTTTACGGCTACCGCCATAGGTTTTGCCGTAGCTGAAAAAAAATTGAGCGTCGATGATAAAGTGGTTTCTTTCTTCCCGGGGGACAAACCGGATAGCATTTCTCCTTATCTGGAAGAGTTGAGTATTAAACATTTATTGACCATGTCGGTTGGTCACGCTTTTGATCCAACTTTTGCCGTAGCATCAAAAGAAAACAATTGGGTCAAAGGGTTTCTGGCGATACCCATTACTAACCAACCCGGATCTCAATTTTTATACAATTCCCTGGCTACCTATATGCTGTCCGCCATAATCCAAAAAGTGTCCGGACAGAAATTGATTGACTATCTCCAGCCCAGGTTGTTTGAGCCTCTGGGTATTGTCGGTGCCGACTGGGAAACGGATCCCATGGGCATCAATGCAGGGGGCTGGGGCCTGAGGATTAAAACAGAAGACATGGCCAAATTTGGCCAATTGTTTTTGCAAAAAGGCCAATGGAACGGGGATCAGATCCTTCCAACTTCCTGGATCGAATCCGCATCCTCCCAACAAATTCTTCAACACCCTGAATGGACGAGTGCAAAAAGGGATTCGAGTGATTGGGAACAGGGATATGGTTATCAAATGTGGCGCTGCCGGAATAATGCGTACCGCGGTGACGGAGCCTTTGGACAATACATTATCATCCTGCCCGACCAGGATGCCGTCATTGCCATCACCAGTGAGACCGCCGATATGCAGGATGAACTCAACCTGGTGTGGAAATATGTATTGCCTTCATTTAAATCTGAAAAATTGCCCTGGATTAAAGCGAACCACACCGCTTTTCAACAAAAACTCAATCTGTTGAAATTACCGATCACCATAAGGGGGGTGACCCCTATACGGGCAAAAAGCCTTACCACTAAAACCTATTCCTTTTCCCCTAATTCACAATTTATAAACAGTCTCCAGTTTCAAATCAAAGAGGACGTTTGCCGCGTTCATTTAAAAATTGATGCCGATACGTTTAACCTTTCTTTTGGTAATGGAAGGTGGGTTGGTGGTGAAACCAATAAATTGGGTCCCAATCTGGTGATGGGGGCCAAAGGTCATTTTAATGGATTACCGGCCTCCAAGGTTGCTGGCAGTTACCGTTGGAAAGGCGACACCACCCTGGAATTGAGTTTGCGATATATTGAAAGCCCGCATTCGGAAACATGGGTATGCCTGTTTAGTTCCGATAAAATTTCCGTGGATGTTCAAAACAGCTTTGATAAAAACAGAAATTATAAAATAACGGGTTTTGCCCAAACTTTAAAATCGCCTGCCTCCTTAATCGTTCGCGGAGATGATATGGGTTTTTCCCATTCCGGCAACCTTGCTTTGATCAAATCGTCTAAAGAAGGTATACAGACTTCTATTGAGGTCATCGTTGCATCCCCCTGGTTTCCGGAGGCAGTACAGATGCTGGAACAGAATCCAGGGATAGATGTGGGTATCCACCTTGCTATTACAAGCGAATGGGATAATATCAAATGGCGTCCAATGACCTCTTGTCCTAGCATTCAGGATCAGGATGGATATTTTTATCCCATGGTTTTTCCCAATAAAAATTATCCAGGCCAATCCATCCGCGAAAACAAATGGAAGCTGGAGGACATTGAGAAAGAATTCAGAGCACAAATAGAGATGGCCATTAAAAAAATACCCCGCATCAGCCATTTATCCTCTCATATGGGATGTACACAATTGGCAGAAGAAGTAAAAGCCATGACTAAACGGCTGGCGAAAGAATACAAGCTGGATATCGATCTGGAAGAGAAAGGGGTAAAATACATGCGGTACGACGGCCCCCGGGAAACTGGTAAAGAAAAAATCCAAAGTTTTATCAATGGCCTCAAAGCACTGGAACCCGGTCAGACTTATTTATTTGTGGATCACCCAGGCCTGGATGATTCAGAACTCCGGGCTATACATCACCTGGGATATGATCAGGTAGCCAAAGACCGGCAGGGGGTGACTGATTTATTTACCAGTGAACAGGTCAAATCATTTATTCGACAAAACGGGATTCGGTTGATCAGTTATAAGGATTTGGCTATAGAAAAATAAAAAGGAATAGTACCACTTAACACACTAAGGGACACTAAGATCTGTGTCCATTAAATTACTAAGTACTTTTTAGTTTTCTATTTCACGGGACTGAGGTTAATAAAAAGAACCACTTATTATAGAAAATAGGCTTTATTTAAAATTCCTTTTAGCCAGTTCTTTTCGCACTCGGCTCAAACTTTCCGGGGTGATCCCCAGGTAAGAAGCAATCATCCATTGCGGGACACGTAAGGTCAGGTCGGGGTAAAGATTGATAAAATCGAGGTACCGTTTTTCCGCAGAAGCACCGAGCAGAAGATTAATTCTTTGTTGCATATGGCGGATGTGGTTCTGAAGGGCCTGTTCATTAAAAGCCCTGAAGGTGGCATTGATCAATGAAGCCTGTTGTATAAATTTTTTATCCAATAAAACCGCCGTGGTATCTTCAACAGCTTCGATAAAATAATCGGAGGGTTCATTAAAAAATGCGCTGCTGCGGTCGCTGATGATCCAGTTTTCAGGGGCAAATTGAATGATGTGTTCTTTCCCGTTTTCTCCGATGCTGAAGGAACGCATTAATCCTTGTTCAATAAAAAAAGCATGTTTACATATTTCGCCAGGGCGCAATATGTATTGCCCTTTTTCGAATTGTTGCAATACGATTCCTTGGGTCAGGGTCAAAAACTGCTCTTCTGTGATACCACCTTTGGAGGTTAAATAGATCCTGAAATTCGTCATATCCTAGTGCCCGAGTTAGTAAATCATTTTTCAAACCCCGCTTTACCAACTTGGGTGCAGGTCATGATTTCAGCCTTTTTATTTGCCCTCCAGCACGGTACTTCCTTTTTGATTGATCTTGGAAATATGAAGATCATGGGGAATATTTAATTCATTCATCACGGCAACCATGGCTCTGCCTATATTTTCAATCTGGGTTTTGCCTTTTGCAAAGGTAAAGATAGCTGGCCCTGCACCTGAAATACTGCAGGTAAGAGCACCTGCTTCATAAGCCGCTTTTTTAACCTGGCTGAGAAAGGGAATTAAACAGGCCCTTTGGGGTTCGATGACCATATCGACCAGACTGCGTCCCATCATTTCCCAATCTTCCCGGTATAAGGCTGAAATTAATGTGCCCATGTTGGCCACTTGTTGATTAAATAATTTTATCGGTACCTCCGGCTTCAGGATACCCCGTGCTTCTTTGGTGAGGATCGTGATATGGGGAAACAATAAACCTACATAGAGGTCATTGGGGATAGGTAGTTGTATCACATCCGGCGGATCTAATGAACGTATAATCATCAGTCCTCCCAATAAAGAGGGAGCTACATTATCGGCATGGGTGGCCCCATCCGCAGCCCGCTCACCCATCACGGCAAAATCCAATAATTCAATTTTCCGGAAAGGTTCGCCCAGCAAGGCATTAGTGGCGACAAGAGCTGCGGCGGCACTGGCAGCACTGGATCCCATGCCGGTACCTACAGGCATCTTTTTTATGATGTCCAGTCCTATACCCATTTGGGGGTCGCCGAGTTTATCCAGCAAGGCTTGTACGGCTACAGATGCTGTATTGAGACCGGCATCCATAGGAATTTTTTCATGGTTGCAGGAAAGTATATGAGCTCCCGGGGCGTGGTGCCGGCTCGCCAATACTTCATCGCCCGGCGCTTCAATCGCCAATCCCATCACGTCAAATCCAACACAGATATTGGAAACAGTAGCCGGGGCAAACGCTTTTATTTTTTCAATAACCATAGCCTGACAAATAATCTCCTATAGTTACAATTTCCGCAAATACACCGGCAGCGGTCACTTCTGCCCCCGCACCAGGCCCCCGCACGACCAATGGCCGTTCCAGGTATCGTTCCGTAGTGAATACAAACATATTGTCGCTCCCTGCAAGTTGATAAAATGGATTGTCCGGACTTACTTGTTGAAGCCCGACGGATACTTTGCATTTGGATTGATCGCCAGACAATGCCTCTACTTTGGCTATTACCCGGATCTTACATTGGTTGGCCTCCGCTTCCAGGATGAGTCTGGTATACCGGTCGTCATCCTTTTCCAATACTTTAATAAAATCTTCCACCGACCTGGCTTTTAAGGCCTGGTCCGATAAGATTTTTTCAAGGCTTACGTCTTCCAATTCCACAGGATATCCTGCTTCCCTGGCGAGAATACAGATTTTACGACTGATGTCTTTGAGCGATAGATCGTCCCGGGGATCGGGTTCGGTATACCCTTTGGCCTTGGCTTCTTTTACCAGATCAGAAAAACGGATACCCGCAGTGAATTTATTAAAGATATAAGAAAGCGAACCGGATAATACTCCTTCGATTTTAAGGATACAATCTCCGGATATCATCAGGTTTTTTAAGGTCGATAATACTGGTAATCCGGCCCCGACATTAGTCTCATATTGAAATTGAACACCTCTTTTGTCGGCTATTTCTTTCAGCTTTTTGTATTTGGAATATTTGCTGGAAGCAGCGACTTTATTGGGTGTGCTGATACTGATACTGCCGTCCAGGATTTTGTCATATACGGAGGCCACCGCTTCTGAGGCGGTATTGTCGATAAAGATGGAATTGGACAGGTTCAGGCTTTTCATTTGTTCAATAAACCGGGCCAACTTCATTGGTTTGCCCTGATTCATCAGTTCCTCTTGCCAGGTTTCCGGTTTAAGGCCTTTTTCATTGAAGATCATTTTGCGGCTGTTTGCCAGGCCTACGATTTTGATTTCAAGATGTTTTGATTTTAACAGATATGCAGATTGGGCTTTGATTTGTTTGATCAGGGTACCTCCGATCAAACCACTGCCAACAATGAACAAATGCAGGACTTTGGTTTCAGATAAAAATAATCCTTCGTGCAAAGCATTAAGGGCTTTGGCTTCATCCGCTTTATTGATTACTGCAGAAATATTGAGTTCGGAAGAACCTTGTGCAATGGCTACTACATTCACACCGTTTTTACCTAATGACCTGAACATACGACCGGCAATGCCTGGGGTATATCGCATATTTTCTCCAATCAGGGCCACTACGGAAAGATCAGTTTCAATGATTACCGGCTCGACGGTTAAGGCTTCAATTTCATGGGCAAAGGCCTGATCGACCCCTTGCTTCGCTGACAATCCATCCTCCGGTCTAACGGCAAAACTGATGGATGATTCTGATGATCCCTGGGTGATCAACATGACATTGACCTGCTGGTCTGCCAGGGCTTCAAATACCTTAGCGGCTACTCCCGGAACACCAAATAATCCACTGCCCTGTAAGGTCAATAATGAAACCTTATTGATAGAAGATATACCGGTCACCGGGTAAGGGTGTTTTACCTTTTCTTTGGTGATGAGCGACCCTGGAAAACCCGGGTTGAAAGTATTTTTAATGGCAATAGGTATCCCCAGGTCCATGGCTGGTTTAATGGTAGGGGGGTAGATCACTTTAGCCCCAAAATGGGACATTTCCATCGCCTCTATATAAGATAATCTTGGAATGGTAAATGCTTTATCTACCATCTTGGGATCCGCGGTCAAAACCCCGTCCACATCCGTCCAGATCTCAATACAGTCCGCTTTCAGGCCCGCTCCAAGTAAAGAGGCGGTATAATCAGAACCACCCCTGCCCAGGGTCGTGGTCAATCCTCCTTTGGCACTGGCAATGAATCCGGTTACCACTTTTATTTTTTTAGAGGACCTGAATTTCTTTTTAATCAATTTGTAACTCAAGGCATAATCTACCCGGGCAGCACCAAAATTTTTATCGGTCTTGATGATATCCCTCGCATCTGTATATTCCGCCAGGAGGCCCCTTTGATTCATGGCCTGGGTGATGATCATACAAGAAGCTCTTTCTCCAAAACTAAGGACATAATCCATCGTCCTGGGTGAAGCTTCCATCACCAAATACGTACCTTGTAACAGATTTTTAAGGGTATGGGACATTTCCATAAAATCATGGATAATTAAGGTTTTATGCGAAGAGTCCTGAATCAACTCTTCGATAGCTTGTAAATGCCTGTCGTGAAAAATTGACCATAGCCCGATATAACTCTCATCTCCTTTGGCAGCAGCGTGAGCCATTTTGATCAGCGAATCGGTGACCCCACTGAAAGCCGAAAAAACCACCGTGTACGGGATTTTTTTTTCGGTATAGTCGATTAAGATTCCGATGACGGATAAAATCCGGTCCGGTTTACCTACGCTCGAACCTCCAAATTTTAATACTCGCATTTTTTTAAGAAACGATTGTCGATTGTAATACCTTTTTTGTTTTTGGGAAAGGACCCCAATAAGGGGCGCAAAGATAACAATTCAACAATCCGATAGCTATCGGATCAACAATTCAATTCAACAATTCGCCTCCTGACTTCCATACAAGCCCTCACATTGTGATAAGGGCATTTCCAAAAACCCATTTTATAATTGTCCATACCAGCATAATCGTCCAGGACCCCCCATTTCCATTCACCCTGAACATAGTCGATCAAATGGGTCCGGGTAAATTTCCATAGTCGGAATACCTTGTCCAGATAGTCCTCGTCCCTGCTGAGTTGATAAGCATGTAAAAAGCCGACCATACCTTCTGCGCTGACCCACCATTCCCGGTGATGGTCCCGGTGGCCGGTCAGGGCATCAAATTCATGAATAAAACTGCCATCGGGCTGGATACCCTCGGCAGCAGCGGCAGTAATCCTAAGGGCATGTTTTTTCCAGGATTCTGCCAATGATGGATTCCCGGCCTGAGCAGCACAATAATGAAGGAGCCAGGCAGCTTCTATATCATGTCCATAGGAAATACGCTGTGAGGTGGACTGCCAATGGCGGTCAAAAAACAAATCCAGATGACCGGTTTTTTTATTGATTATATATTTTTCAAAAATATCCAGCAAACCGGTTAACTCCATTAACAATTGAGGATCTTTCCATACCGTATATAAGTTGGCATACGCCTCAATGATATGGAGGTGGGTATTCATGGTCTTGGGGTCATTGCGGTCCTTATCACTAAGCCTCAAGTCATCCAATAATTTCCACTCCCTGGTAAATGCTTCAAAATATCCCCCTTCCTCCGGATCATAACTGTAGCGTTCAATCGTATAAAACAAATCGATAGCCATTTGCAGTGCTGTTGCCTCTTGAGAAATTTTATAATATTCTGACAACCCATAAATAGTAAATGCCAGGGCATAAATTTGTTTCCGGTCATTCTGTATTGTTCCGTCCGGATTTAAAGACCAAAAGACCCCTGAATACGTTGTATCATAAAATTTTTGCGCGATATATTCATAAGCCCGGACGGCTAGTTGTTTGTCTTCCTCATTTTTAAACTCTCCGTAGGCAGCAGAAAAAGTCCACAGGATGCGTGCATTCAGGACACTCCCTTTATGGGCTTCAGCAATCGGTTGGTTTGACTGGTTAATTTCACCGGCAAATCCGCCATAAATTCTATCGGGAGAATAAGTACGCCACCAGTTTAAAATGCGATGAACTTCCGGTTCAATTTCTTCTTTTAACCGTTGAAGGGTGTATTCCATTCCTGTTTTTTATTGCTGCAGGGCCAGGTTACGATCTATGATGGCGTTCAATGTTTTTACCGAAGCAGCGGAACGGTATCCATCCGCGCTGGTATTCGTTACATAATCCAGCAATTGATCCATGGTACTTGTGGCGACCTGCATGCGGGTATCTGAAGATCCGTAATAAATAAAGATTTTCCCATCCTCATCCGCGATCCATCCATTGGAGAAAGCCACATTATTTACATCACCGATACGTTCACTTCCCTCAGGGGCGAGGAAATAACCTGCCGGTTTGTGCAGGATACGGGTAGGTTCCTTTAGGCCGGTAAGAAATAAATACAAGACATAACGCAAACCGGCAGCCGTATTGCGCACCCCGTGCGCCAGATGCAACCATCCTTCTGGTGTTTTTATGGGGGCAGGGCCCTGACCGTTTTTTACTTCGTAGACCGTATGGTATTTTTTTTTATCGAGGATATATTCCTGGTTTACGATTGCCGGACTCATTGAAGTACTAACCCCATATCCTATACCACCTCCGGTCCCTGCTTCAATGAAGCCATCCTGCGGACGGGTGTACAATAAATAGTGGCCGTCGACCCACTCCGGATGTAAAACGACATTGCGTTGTTGAGGTGAAGGAGAGACCAGATCGGGTAACCTTTCCCAGGACACCAGGTCTTTGGTTCGTGCAATCCCGGCCTGGGCAATAGCTGATGATTCGTCGCCATGTTTGGCTGCCGGATCTTTTCGCTCCGAACAAAATATACCATAGATCCATCCGTCTTCATGTGCGGTCAGTCTCATGTCATAAACGTTGACATCCGGATCTTCGGTCTCCGGCATCGTGATCGGATGGTCCCAAAACCTGAAATCACTGATTCCGTTTGGGCTTTCAGCGATGGCAAAAAAAGATTTCCGGTCTGCCCCTTCCACCCGCACAACCAGGATATATTTATTTTTCCATTTCATGGCCCCCGCGTTAAAAGTCGCATTGATCGGAAATCGTTTCATCAGGTAAGGATTAGACTCCGGATTCAGATCGTATTCCCAGTTGAGCGGGACATGTTCTGCCGTTAGAACAGGATAAACATACTTATGAAATATTCCGTTACCGGGAATAATTTTATCATTTGAGCGGGTAAGCAGTTTTTCTTTTTCAGCTTTTAACGCTGCTAGCCGTTCACTATAATTCATATACTTTTTTTAATTTATTCTACATTCCTGGTCCCGGATTAAGCTTGCTATATTCGCTTTCATCAGGGTTTATACAAATTAATTACATCCTTTTCAAAGAGTGTCGCAGGATAATCAAAAAAGGTTTTAAAATCCCCTGTACTGCTTTGTCCCTCAAAAGGAGCATAAAAATGATCCGGACGGCCATTGCGCCATACCAGCACATAACTCAATCCGGTGTCTTGTATGATCGAGTATAAAACACGGGTCCACCAATCGGTCTCCGTTATTTTTTCCAGGCCGGTTTCTGTAATTGCGAAAAGTTTATTTTTTTCTTTTCCTATTTTTTTTATGGTAGCCACCATACGTTTTGAGTTGGCTATGAAAGCCGAATCCGATTGGGGTGCATTCCGATGATAGGTATCAAAACCCAATAAGTCAATATATCCGTCCCCGGGATAACGTTCCAGATAATGTTGTTCACTTCTGAAATTGTCGGTAGAGTAGGCAAACAACAGATTATGGACTTTCTTTTTTCGAACCAGATAATTTACTGTCATTTGCCAAAAGGTTTTGTACTCTTCCGGGGTACAATGGTCCGCACCCCACCAAAACCAGCTCCCGGTGTGTTCATGATATGGACGGAAAATTACCGGAATCAATTCGTTGTCCGGCCCCCTTAGGCTTTTAAAAAAATCCGCCAGTTTGGTTAACGTTTTTTTATAGGATTTGAGATTTTTTTTATCCTCCAGTATCCTCCGGATGGTAAAGTCCATCTTATCCCAGGTGGTTTTAGATAAATCGAGTGGATTGTTGGGATGCCAGCTCAATGTATTGACTCCCCCGTAAGTATAAACAGCCTGGATCGACTGCCGCATAGTATTAAATGGGACTTCATCTAGGTTTTGCGGTTTATCCAGTTCCAGGTGTCCCAGGTCATGACCTACCACCCCCGGATGTTCTCCTGTTAGTGTTTTGACATCCGATTTATGGATCCCGCCAATCCAACGGGTAAGGTCTGCATTTAGGCCATAAGCCAAAGCATCCTGGTGGCCAAACATCACCCCTTTTTGACTCAGGTTAAATAAATTTTGGTAGAGCAGTTTGGTCTCTTTGGTGGCTTTTTTATCCACCTGGGAAAAGACAACATAAGGCAATACAAGGAACAGCAATAAACGTTTGAGTTTACCGCTTAATATAATTCCTCTATTAAGCAAGCCTCCGGATACCATCGAGTGATTTGACCTTGTTGAATACTACTGCCAGCCAATGTACGCTGAATGACAGAATTAAAGCTGGCAACACGTACATTTGTTTGCATAAGGAAAAATAACTTAAAAGGATGGATAAAATAGTACCAGATCAATCCATACAATCCACAGATCCGGATTTTTGGGATGAATTATATAACAATCAATTAACCCGGTGGGACCTCGGCCAGGTATCACCACCCCTTAAGGCTTTTATAGATCAATGGGAAGACAAAGCTGCCCGTATACTCATTCCCGGCGGTGGGTATTCTCATGAAGCCACCTACCTTGTAAAGCAACAATTCCAATCTATCTGCATTTTGGATCTGGCACCCAGTCTGATCCGTCAACTACATATACAATTTGCCGGGTATCCCGGTGTAAAAGTGGTTGAAGAAAATTTTTTTAATCATCAGGGACAGTATGATTTAATTCTAGAACAAACTTTTTTTTGTGCCTGTGACCCCCGTTTAAGGGAATCCTATGCGGATAAAATGTATGAACTGCTGACACCAGGGGGTCACCTCGCCGGCGTATTATTTGACAGGGATTTTGATTCACCCGGTCCACCTTTCGGTGGCAGCTTACAGGAATATATCAGACTATTTAAAGACAAATTTGACATTCATAAACTCGAACGGTGTTACAATTCCTTTGTCTCCAGACAAGGCACGGAGTTATTTTTCCATTTGATAAAAAAACAGGCTGCAATCGAGCATACGTAAACCTTAACTTAAAATATTTTATCTATCATTATAACATGAAATCAATCCTCTGGCTTTTATTAGGCCTTCCTTTCTATTCACTGGCCCAACAAGCTTCCATCTCTTTTGAGCAATGGATCAGCCTTAAACAAAGTGGCTCCGTTTCCATTTCACCCGATGGTCAATCTGTTTTATTCGCTACCACCAGTACGGATTGGAAAGAAAACAGTTACGACTCGGAATATTGGTTATCCAAAAATGGACAAACCCCTTTTCAATTGACCAGGACCCAGAAGGGAAGTAGTTCGGGAGCACAGTGGAGCCCGGATAGTAAATGGATAGGTTTTTTGGCCGACCGAGGTAACAAAAACCAAATCCACCTGTTGGCCGTTGCAGGAGGTGAATCAATATCGATAACCAACGAACCCGAAGGCGTTAACAGTTTTTCCTGGAGCCCGGATGGCCGTCAGATACTTTTTAGCAAAACCAACCCGGAATCTAAAAAAGATAAAAGCATAAAAGAACGATATGGAGCTTTTGGTACGGAAGGACAAGAATACCGGATGAATCATTTATGGATGATCCCTTTTAACCTGGACTCCATTGAATTGGCCGGGTTGTATCCCTGTTATGCGGATTCACTTTCTAATGTCAAAACTCCCTGTTATTCCCTGCCTAAATCCGCAGCCATTACGGAAGGTCCTTTTACCGTTGGCGATTATCGCTGGTCACCCGACGGGCAATATATTGCGTACACCCGGATGCCCGATCCTTTAATTAATAGCGGGATCCGTGCCGATATCGTTTTGTACAAGGTAGATTCAAAGGCCTCTGAAACCATCATAAGAAACCCTTCCTCTGATCTTGTGCAAGGATGGTCACCGGATAGTAAACAGCTGGTGTACACCAGCTCGGTAGAAGATACCTTGTCCCATTTTTATAAAAACAACCGAATGTTTATGTATGATCTGGCCACGGCAAAAAGCAATGAAATCGGTACTGGCTTTGATGAAAATAAATTTTTCATTGACTGGACGCTCCAGGGTATATGGTTTTCCGCCAACCAAAAGACCACCTCTAACTTGTATTTGATGGATCCGGTTAAACGTACCTGGACCAAGACAGCAATGCCTTATGATGTATTCAATGGGGCCAGTTTCAGCAAAGATGGCGGGGCCCATGTCATTTCTGCCAGAAAATACGATGGGTTAAGTGAGGTATCGTACCTTCCAGCCGGCGGTGAGTACCAGCAGCTCACCCAGTTTACCCATCAGATTAAAAACTGGAATACTCCGACCAATGAAGTTATCCGATGGAAAAGCAAAGATGGTATTGAAATAGAAGGAGTCCTGATCAAACCACGCGATTTTCAGGCTAATAAAAAATATCCCCTGCTTTGCCTGATCCATGGCGGACCGACCGGCGTAGACCGGCCAGAGCCCACTCCGTCTTATGTATATCCTGTGATACAATGGTGTGAAAAAGGAGCCATGGTATTAAGGGTTAATTACCGGGGATCTGCAGGATATGGTGAAAAATTCAGGGCATTAAATGTGCGCAACCTGGGCATCGGCGATATGTGGGATGTGATGAGTGGGGTGGACCATGTTAAAAAAATGGGAATAGTGGATACTACGAAAATGGGTTGTATGGGTTGGAGCCAGGGGGGGTATATTTCTGCTTTTTTAACCACCAATACCAATGCCTTCAAAGCCATTTCGGTCGGTGCAGGAATTTCCAATTGGATGACTTATTATGTCAATACCGACATCACTCCATTTACCCGTCAATACCTGCAAGCCACACCCTGGAGTGATCCGGCGATTTACCTGAAAACCTCGCCGATCAATAATATCAACAAAGCAGCCACTCCGACATTGATCCAACATGGTGAATTTGACAAAAGGGTACCCATACCCAATGCATATGAATTGTATCGGGGACTACAAGACCGCAAAGTCCCTTCCAAACTCATCGTATACAAAGGGTTTGGTCACGGCATCACCAAACCAAAAGAACGGCTGGCAGCGATCTGGCATAACTGGCAATGGTTTAATAAATATATTTGGGGTGAGGATGTAATAATGCCAGAATGAAGTATCAGCTTACAGGTATCAGCTTTCAGTCACTGACCCATTTCAACTGACAACTGACAACTGATGACTGATGACTGATGACTGACAACGGATGACTGACAACTGACAACGGACAACGGACAACGGATGACTGATGACTGATGACTGATGACTGATGACTGACTAATAAAACAATTCTAATTTTCCAATATGATACCTACCAAATCTTATGCGGCATATCTTCCTGACCAACCCCTGCGCCCTTTTGATTTTAATCGCAGAGCACCAGGGCCTCATGATGTACATATAGAAATTCAATACTGTGGGGTTTGTCACAGTGATTTACATCGTGCACGAGGTGAATGGGAAAACACTCATTTCCCATTGGTGCCCGGACATGAGATTGTAGGGGTGGTAAAAGAAGTTGGCAACTCGGTGACTAAATTTAAACCAGGGGACCTTGCAGCTGTCGGTGTAATCGTAGATTCTTGCCGGGTTTGTGAAAGTTGTAAAGGGCATATGGAACAATATTGTGATGAAAGTCCTACCGGCACCTACAATGCCCAGGCACGGGATGGATCGGGGTATACCCGGGGTGGTTATTCCAGTCATATCGTGACGGACGAAAGGTTTGTGTATTCTATTTCCGATCAATTGGATAGGGCGGCAATAGCACCCTTGTTATGTGCTGGTATCACCACCTATTCACCGCTGAAGTATGCAGGTGTAAAGAAGGGTACCCGGGTAGCAGTTGCCGGTTTAGGGGGACTGGGTCATATGGGGGTAAAATTTGCAGTGGCATTTGGGGCTGAAGTCACCTTGCTCAGTCACACTCCTGCCAAAGAAGCGGACGCCAAAAGATTAGGTGCCCATCATTTTATTTTATCGAGTGATCCGGATGAATTAAAAAAACATCATTCCCAATTTGATGTGGTATTAAATTGTATTTCCGCCCGGCATGATTATAAAACCTACCTCGATCTCCTGGCGCTCAACGGCAAAATGTTGATTGTGGGCCTTCCCCCGGAAAATCCAACCCTGGACCCCTTTGCAATGATTAAAAACAGACGAAGTATTATTGGATCGATGATAGGTGGTACGGATGAGACCCAGGAAATGTTGGATTTTTGTGCAGAACACCAAATCGTATCTGACATTGAAGTCATCCCGATTCAAAAAATAGATGAAGCTTATGACCGGATGATCAAAGGGGATGTGCGGTACCGGTTTGTGATTGACATGGCGAGTCTGTAAGTAGGGTACAACCAAATTTATTTGGTCGAATGACCTTTGAAATAATCCCGATAACTATATGGATCGATCCGTTGCAAAAACTTGCTTTCGCTACAGTTAATTTTCTTTCCGCAATGCCCAACCTGTCCATAATGCTCCAATCAGATCTACAGCGCCCAAAGCGATCAGGATCGGACCAACCCAGCCTGCCAGTACAAAGCCTGTAAAAAACAAAAAAACAACTATTCTTGCCTGAACAGTCCATGAAGCGAAAACACGCAGATTTGCCCGTGCAGCCAGGATGTAATAATAGGCCAGGACCAGGGCCACGACCCCCAGCACGTGAATCCAGATTTCATTAGTGGGTGGCATGTTCAACATTCCGAGTAAGGTGTTGGGCACAAAAACCAGTCCGGCACCCATTCCAATAAGATAGGCGCCAAAGACGGCCAGGGAGGTTGATGTTTTATTCATGATTTTTTACGATTACTGTATCTACGGTTTATTTTGTTTAGGACATATAATATCTATCATTTTCCCATGGTAAAAGACAATCGTGTGTTCTTCATCTTCAGAGTCGCTGAGATACATTTTTTTTATACCTTTTTGCACTCATTGCCTTCATTTCCCGGATTGTGTTTTCGGAGAAATGGGATTGATGGCCACAGTCGCATTCGTAGGATGAGGGGAAGATTTCTTTTGGCATAGTAATTTTAATACAATTTGCAATTAAAATTTTAAGTGTTGAACACGACTGCCGCTCTCATCCAGAGCCCTTCAGAAAAGCTAGTAATGCAATCGTTGCACCAACAAGACTAATGACAAAATTGATTGTATCCTGGCCAACCGTCCATTCCTGACTACCTGTTCGGATGCGATTCCACCCCCATCCAATCAAGATCGCCGCAATGAAGAGGAACCACGTCCTCATGATGCGCTCTGGCGTGAGCTGTTGTACGTCGATGAAGAACGAGCCAACGAACGCACACGCGAAGATAACTCCGCAGAACGTGGCAAAGAAGCCTGATCCCTTGGGTTTGGCCATATGTCTTATTCCATTCTGCCCATTGGATTCATCGAATGGGACAGGCTAACATCTATTCTACTGCCAATATCGGCATTACACCAATGTAAAGCGTATTATCCAGACCACCCAAAAATTGAAATAAAAAAATCACTAATAACCCCCTTGCTGTATAAAATCGTATACTATTCAATTAATCCAAGATGTTATCCTTTAGGTGGAGTTTTGCCGACTTCAATGATAGACAGACTTCTGCAAATTTTTCGGACAAGCAGGTTTGCAATTTCTGTATGGCGTGGAACTGCTTCAAAGGCTCCGGTTTTCGGATTTATCCAAAGAGAGTGTTCCTTGTCTTCACGTTTGAGAATGCAACCATGTAATCGAAGGTGTCGAAGTAAACTACCCCGTTTCAAATCCTCACTTTAGAATAACCGCTTCCAGAATTGCTCCTGCAGGAACGCCACGGAGACCATCGCTCCGGCGATCATCGAGAATCAACTGGATGGCCTTTGCCAGGTTTTCCCTGGCTGCGTCTTTAGTATGGCCCTGACCATTAGCTCCCGGAATTTCCGGACAATAGGCAATAAACCAATCCCCTTCCTTTTCAATAATTGCAGTAAATTCATTTACCATTTTGAGCTTTTTTTAGTTCCCCCTTCTTTCTGCCTGCTTAACAAACCATGGGCTGAGAAAGTATATTAACTAATCGCTTTCCTAAATAGGCACTACTTCAAAATTACAATTTAATACGCTGAATGGTAATTAATAAAATGAAGCATGAGTTAATAAAATTCCAATTTAATTATTATCATCCAAAAAAGAATTCAAACGGGCGCACGACAGATTGCACTAAGGTTAGGTTCGTGCGACTGAATTTATTCGGTAGGGCTTTGGCAATATGTGCAATTTGTCGTGCGCCCATTCAAACCTCCGGAAGTTAATATCCTGTCAACCGTTTCTGTGATCAGGTCATCTAAGTACAATGAAAGAAAGAGTGCCATCAAGCGATAATCCGCAAAGCACCCTCAAACTCTTTGCGCAGCAGTGCGTCACGCTCAATACTCTCTAAACACTCTTGATACGTCGGGAGATCCCCACTAAGTACAAACCTCTTGGACGCAGGCCCATCGTCCTCGCCTGAACGGTCGCTGCATGGGAGCAGGCAATCTAAGCGCAACGACTTTTCGATGATCTCTCGTATTGGGACGCGTGAGGGCATGGATTGCCGGATCTCGCGCGCATCCGCGATCCAAAGCGATGGCCCGTGATCAGCACAAACGTCCCGGTGTCCGTGCGAGCTACAAGATTTCAAATCCCTCTTTCCGCATGGAGGAGTGGCGTCGAATCGTGCGTATGTCGCCAGCCAAACCTGCAGACCCGCGAGCTCTGGCACGTGTCTCGTCGCATTTCCAAGTTGGGCCAACTGCGGTAAGTCGAGGTCAACGAACCCGCGATCGTCGGCTTGGCCAAACTCCGTTCGTTGTACCCGCTTGGCCTGGACGCGAGCATGGATTGCTCTTCCCGCCTTCTCGAAGCGCCAGTACCAGTCCGCACCAGTGCGCTTCTCTTCCGGAGGTGTGAATAAGGTGATTTCCACGTGGTTGGGAAAGCGTTCCAGGAGTTCGGTGGCCATTTCGACGGTAATGCACTCCTCGCGGTAAATCTGGCGAGAACCGGTTTCGGTCGACCGCAGCCCACGAGCGATTAGCTGATCGCGTGACAAAAGCCTACTGATCACCTCGAATGCACAGTGGGCAATGTCACAAAGAATCCTCTGGTTTTCACTTTTCATTGATAAGACGAATTTGAAGTGTATAGAACTACTGCCAATATTGCTTTTACCACAAATATATATTTCATTATTATACAAAATGGCAGTAAAAAAATTGCCAACTGATTTTGAAGCTAAACCAACCTCTGTGCCTCCGGGTGAATTATTAAGAGGTCTTTTCAAAGAAATGGGATTGATAGCCACAGTCGCATTCGTAGAATGAGGGGAATATTTCTTTTGCCATAGTATTTTTCCTCACTTATCCGATTTAGTGCGGTGTTGAGGGTACATCAATCATTTGGTTTAGGTCAGGTGGAATTGGAGCTCTCATTATAATTATTTCTTTTGTGATTTTGTTTATGATTCGAAATGCTCGAAAATGCCGCAGAATCCCACACGTTAGGTGCACGTTTTGTTGGGCGTTTTTATTTATTTAGCAACTCTCTTGCCTTAATAAGACGCTCCGCCAAAACTTTAGGTAGTGACCCTGGCGACTTCGGCTGTTTTTCAAATCTTTCTAAAATCTCGACTTCTTCATTGTATCGCTTTTCTTTACGGTAAATAACTGCCAATTGCTCATAATACCAAGGGGCTACCCCAAGACCTTTTTTCTTCGCTTCTTTTTCGGTTTCATTTACCAATTTTAGAAGCGGTTCAATAGCCTCTGGGTAATTTTTTTCTTCCATTAATTGCTTTACTCTATCAACATAATCCGTAAAATGCTTTCCTTTTACCCTTTCAGTTTGCTTGAAATGATACTTTTTCTCAATGGGACCCAATAACTGAAACAATATTTCAACAAAATCATTTTCACTGACATATGTTTTTAGCAGACGGGGCTTTACAATTTCTAAATAACCACCTTCAATAATAAGTTGTGATATTTCTTTTGGAACATATCCAATGAAGTAACGCTTATTCCCTAAAAACGCTTTACGACACCCGATTACTTTTATTGCATTCTTGTCGTATTTGTTATCTTCTTCTTGCTCAAGTTCTAGCCAGCAACCTTCGGTATTTTGCGAAAAAGACATAGCGGCATTTTTTTGAAATTGAATTCCTGCTACTTCGAGGCGTTCCTCAAAAATCATATATCCTTCTGGAATTTCTTGTTCTTGAAGATGGAATTTTTTATCAGCCATAACTTTTTACCTCAAATACCCAACGCTGTTTTGCAAGGGAACGCCCAATATCTATTCTACTACCAATATCGGCCTTAAGACTAATATACAGAATAATTAAAAAATCTTAAAGGATGAAATACCATAGTCTCAATTAATTCTTTCGACCAAGCCAGTTTCCTAAACAAGTGATTTCTAGACACTGACTTCACGAATTTCACCTTTCTTCAGGAATGGCAATATTTTCAACAATGCTGGCACGATTGGTCGAATGTCGATAAGGCGGTTTGTGTTTGCGACAATGACTGCAATTGAGATGTTGAAGCGCTTTACATTCTGTTGAAACGACAAGTTGCGATCAGTTGTGACAAAAACCTCAAATTCCTTGGCCGCTAAAGCAATCAGTTCACCATTCTGCTTGGATTTCCAGCCCATCTGTTCGACTGTACTCACTTGGTGCCCAACAAGTCTTGCGACAGTCGTTGGTCAACACATTCATCGAGCAAGACCTTCACTAAACTTCTTTGAGTACGCTGATTTTGGCTGATTCCAGCACTGCCACTGCTTGCTCACGAGTCACTTCGGGAATCCAACCAGGAAGTCGTCAATGGTATCGTCCGCTTCCAGGTACTCGAAAACAGTTTGCACGGGTACACGTGAACCTGCAAACACCGGCGTGCCACCCATAATGTCTAGCGAAATCGTAATCAAATTATTTCCCATATATGATAGCCTATTGTTAAGGCACCTCCCCTGCAAGCAAGGCGTCTAAAATATTATTGAGCTGCCAAAATCGGCATTGTCTTAAAATTACTTGTTAATATACTGTTGGGTTATAAAAAAAATCGATCCCGATTATTTCGGAATTATTCGGTTCGAATCGGTTCTTTTCAGTTTTCCCAATCAAACGGATCATACGAACGAATGGTAGTTTTTTTCCGGCTGTTGTATTTTGAACCCATTGTTTTTCCTTGTATAAACTCTGATTCCGATTGGGTTTTAAGTTTACTCCGTGTAGAGGCAATGGGATGAATGACCGGAACAAAACGATTGGCCTGCACCCCGTCAATCAGTGTATTCCAATCTAAGGCCGGCCCGATATCCCATTTACCGCTGTCTCTGAAATTGACATGGCTGACGATCCCCATGAAGTCCATATTAGGTTTGGACATTAAAAATCTTTTGTCCATGGATAAAAAATCAGGCGGAATACGGTATAAAGCGCAGAGGTAACGCACCAATACAATCAAACTTTCCATTTGTGCAGGGGTAAACGAAGCGTAAAATGACTGTTCACGATAGGGTGCGGCAAGCGGAGTATATGCTTCAGCAACATTGCGGTTGCAATAAACATCCACCGGGTTTGGAATCCCGGATGAATTAAGCTGACGGGAATAAATGGTTTCCAGATCCTGGCCTACCGGTTTGAGCCAACCATAATTGCTCAATTCTATACCAATAGATTGTTTGTCATAGATTTTACCGGGGTTACCTGAAGTCATCCCCAAATGATGGGACCAGTATTTGGAAAAAAACAACTGATATATTTTGCCGTCCCGGGCGATCACAAAGGAAACTGACACATGATAATTGGTCTGAGTCAATTGTCTCATATCACTTTGCAGGTTACCTGCCGTAAAATGGAGTACTATTCTTTTCTTGGTTTGAGCTTCCGAATAATAAAATTGACTCGTGAGCGGTGAATAAAAATACCCCTGTACCCGTTCCTGATCTTTGTTGTAATCAAAAGGCTCTAATCGCGCCGCTTCCTGGATGAAAAAATTATTTTCCATAGAGGGTAATCGGGAATACCGGGATGACATGGGCTAAAAATTATGGTATGGGTTGGATTGAATTTTAGTTTTTTATTGCAATGCTTTCCATTTTTTCATGGTCGCCGAACCAAACAAATTGGGGGATTGGGGATATTGAGCAGTCGGCAAGGCTTTTCGGATAGCCGTATGCCAGTCTTTATAACTGGATCCTGGTTTTAGTTTCTTAAAAGTTGCCAGGGCGGCATAGGTAAACGCACCATTGGGCCGGCCCTGAAAATAGGCGTCATAACTATATTCTACATCCTGGCAACCCGATAACAACAATCCCCCGTACCGACCGGGAGGGGAGGATCTTCGGATTGATCTGGAAATGCCAAATTTGGCGAGTTGTTGTAGGGATAAAAAGCTGGCCGGGGGCAGGAATTTAACCCTGGTCTTTTGTTCCTTTTTATTTTTTGCAGATGCATTCGGAGCAAATCGGGTCACTGTACCGGAATGACAACTGTCGGAGATCATCACCAAACGCACACCGGTTGCCTTTTTGTTGAACAACTCATATAATTGATCGTCCGTGATCACTCCTTTGGTCCTGAGGTCAAAAGGACAAAGACATTCATCGGTCTGGTCGGCTTCATCTCCATCCACGTCCGGAATATAGGTCCCATGGCCCGAATATTGAAAAATGATGGAGTCCCCTTTTTGGGCCTGTGACACCATATTTGTCATTTCCGAAAGGATATTAGCTCTTGTGGCTTGTCTGTCGAGGAGTTTTTTGGTTACAAATCCCAGAGAGGTGAGCAAGGCTGTCCAGTCATTGGCGTCGTTGACACAGCCCGCCAGATCGCTATCGGTGCCTGGATAATTATTGATGCCGATACATAAAGCATATTTTGAAGCCATAGTTTGTTTTATTAAAAGTTAATAAATTTAATTTACGTGTTTTAGGAGCCCATATTGTACCCAGATATGTAACGGGCCTATAAAAAGTCACCGGCCGCCCAAGCTCCGATAATATTTTAACAAATAATAATCAGATTCACTGGTCGATATGCTGAAATGGTCTGTCGGGTTTGGGAGCCTTATCTACAAAATTTCAACTAATTTTACGCCATGCTTAGATTGACTGATGTAGTCAAACAGTTGTTGATCATTAATGGTATCCTTTTCTTAATCAGTCGACTCCCATTATATCAATATTTTCCGGATTTGGCTCTTTATTACCCAGGCTCTGTTTCCTTCCGGCCTTATCAGATCGTCACGCATATGTTTATGCATGGCAATCTGTCCCATTTGTTTTTTAACATGTTTATGCTGGCCACATTTGGACCTATGCTTGAAGCCTTGTGGGGGAGCAAACGATTTCTGTTTTTTTATCTTTTTTGTGGGGTTGGCGCCATTCTGGTTCATCTATTGTTTTGGTATATCGAAATCAGTGGATTGGATGCTTTTCAATATTCCATGTATTTGCAACAATCCGGTTCTGTGGTCGGTGCCTCAGGGGCTTTATTCGGAATATTGGTAGCCTATGGCATGTATTTCCCAAATCAGCAGCTGATGTTATTATTTCCCCCTATCCCTATGAAGGCTATTTACCTGGTCATCTTTGCTATTGTGTTGGAATTGGTCATGGTAGCCCAAGGAGCTCAGACGCAAATAGCCCACTTTGCCCACCTGGGTGGTGCTTTATTTGGATTTCTTATTATCGTGTATTGGCGCAAATTCAGAAAATAGATGTTTGATTCGATCTGGCAGGATATAAAAAATCAGTTGAGCAGGGGTACCCGGCTTAACCAGCTCATGCTGATTAACGTTATTGTATTTATTGTAGTCCTGTTTGTTCGTATCGGTTTTAATATTGCTTATGGGGCCGGGCATTCCAGCTTTTTTTCATTTACGGAAATGCTTTCTTTTCATTCCGATACACTTTATTTATTAAAACACCCGTGGATCCTGGTCACCCATATGTTTCTTCATGTCGGGGTCTGGCACCTAATCTGGAATATGCTGATGTTGTATTGGTTTGGCAATATTGTCGGAGACCTTATTGGCAACAAGGCCATACTTCCCTTATACCTGTTTTCCGGATTCGTCGGTGCCCTGGCCATTTATATCTTTTCCAGACTTTTTGCTTATCCCTCCGCCGCCGTTGTGGCTTATGGGGCATCAGCAGCTGTCATGGGATTTATCCTGGCAGCCACGATTATAGCTCCGGATTATTTGATGCATTTGCTTTTATTGGGTCCTGTTAAGTTGAAATACATCGCTATGGTTGTTGTCCTTCTCGACCTGGTCGGCCTGGCAGAAAACAGCAATACCGGTGGGCATATCGGGCATCTGGGTGGTGCGTTGGGAGGAGTCTTATTTATATGGTGGCTGCGAAACGGGTATTCATTGCCGGACTGGAATTTTAAACGATCACCGGCCAGGATTATCCCTATGCGGAAAACAGTCCGGGTGACTTCTGATAAAACCAGTGAGCCCAAGACGCAGACCGGACAACCCTCGGCAAGTGGTGGAAAATCGGTTGAAACTCCTTTTACAGAAAATGAAATAGATCGTATCCTTGATAAAATAAGAGTTAAAGGTATTGGCAGCCTGACTTCAGAAGAACGAAAGACACTGGATCAGGCGGGCAAATAAATAAATTTAATGCGGCATACTTGGGCAAGATGATTCGTAAAGCAGGTACTTTAAGTGCAATCCTTGCCGGTTTTTTATTACTCCTGAGTTGGTGGTCGCCGCATATTGACCCCAGGAAGTTTTGGCCCGCAGCTTTTATGGGTTTGTTTTTTCCGTATTTATATATTGTTTGTCTTTTAATCGCCGCACTGGGCCTCTTATTGAAAAGGCATCGTGCCTGGTTGATGGTTTTAATATTGATCATCTGTATTAATTTATTCAGGAAAACATTCATTAATTTTTCAATTCCTTCCAGTCAGGGAAATTTGAAAATCCTGACGCACAATATTGGTTCGAGCCTTACAGGAAATAAAAAACCACTATGGACTTTTTATACTGACCTGGGGCCCGATATTCTATGTTTTCAGGAATGGCACCCCAATTCGCCTTTGTTCCGGATAAAAGACTCCCTGGAAAACCGATATTATCATACCAACTCTTCCAGATCAAATTTTTGGCCGGTATTTTCAAAGTATCCTATCCTTCGTCAGGGTGAATTGTTGAGCAAAGCGCCTGGCAATGGTTGTACCTGGGCCGACATTCAATTGCAACAAAATAATAAACGGGATACTATCCGGATTTACAACGTACATCTGGTATCCAATAAAATATCCGACCAAACCGAACAACTGATGCAAACCCGCGATCTGCCGGATAAAAGCACCTGGAATAAAATAAAACGGGTGATGCAGAAATATAGGAAGTCTCTGCACTTAAGGGTCAACCAGGCTATCGAATTAAAAAAACATATGAATCAATCTCCTTATCGGGTCGTGCTGGCCGGTGATTTTAATGATATTCCGGCTTCTTATGTGTATCGCGTGCTCCATTCCAACCTGGATGATGCTTTTATCAAAAAAGGCAATGGCCTGGCCTCTACCTATGCGGGTAAACTGCCTTTCCTGCACATTGATAATATATTGACTTCCAAACAAATTATGATATCCAACCTGGACATTAAGCGGGTCAATTATTCTGATCATTATCCGGTATTGGCTAATATTTTGGTGAAGTAATCCCTGCAGAGGTATCACAAGGTCGCTTTTTTACCTTAGCTATAAAAAGATTATTCCAGTGTCTACCTTTGCAATCGATTCCTTAAATTTGGGATAGATTTAAGGACGAAGTAATTTTTAAGACTCCTTTATTTAAGTGCTTTATGGAACCTACTGGTAGACTCATAATTATAGTTCTATTATTAATTCTATTTTATCCTGAAGCCCGGGCTCAAAACTTAACCACACCTTACAATAACAGCCGGCCTACTACCAAAGCATACCGGGTTGAAAAAGGCCCCGATATCGATGGGGAAATCCTGGCAGATTCGCTCTGGAAAACTATACCTGCATTTACAGAAATGATCCAGACCCAACCCAATATAGGATCTGTCAGCACTGAACGTACGGAAATCCGGATCGCTTATGATAAAGACAATTTTTATGTGTCTGCCGTCTGCCATGACCTGACCCCGGATAAAATTATTATTTCCGACTCCCGACGGGATGCTTTGCTGGATGCCACCGATGCTTTTTTATTTATCCTGGATACTTACAAAGATGGTCAGAACGGCTTTGTATTCGGCACCAATCCGGCAGGGATTGAATACGATGCTCAAGTCGATAACGAAGGTCAAACCACCAATAATGCCAACCGTCAGCAAGGAGGAAGAATTGGCGGAATCAACCTTAATTGGGATGCTTCCTGGACTGTAAAAACAAAAGTCAACGAGGTGGGGTGGATGGCTGAGTTTGCCATCCCTTTCAGGACCTTGAGGTATATGAGTGGCAAAGAACAGGTATGGGGGGTTAATTTTCAACGCAATATTCAAAAGAACAATGAAGCTGCTTATTGGTCACCCATTCCGGTAGAATTTAACCTGCATCGGTTATCCTTTGAAGGAACGCTAACTGGTCTTGACCTGCAAACTCCAGGCAATCTCAAATTTATCCCTTATGTACTGGGCAATGTTACCAGCAACAACCTGGTCAATCCAAAAAAAACCACTCGGAAAGCCAATGTAGGTGGCGACATCAAATACAGTATTACACCGAGCCTGACCCTGGACCTGACCTATAATACCGATTTTGCCCAGGTGGAAGTAGACGATCAGCAAGTCAACCTGGACCGTTTTAACCTGTTTTTTCCCGAAAAAAGACCTTTTTTTCTTGAAAATGCCGGACAATTTGGAGTGGGAAGCCCCGGTGAGGTGGATTTATTTTTTAGCCGGCGCATTGGGATCGGTGATGGAGGGATCCAGGTCCCGATAATTGGAGGTGCCAGATTGTCCGGAAAAATCAACCATACTAACCTCGGCTTACTTTCTATGTTTACAGATGATGTAGACGGCACCGGCATTGTTAAAACGAATTATTCCATAGCCCGGTTTAACCATGAAATAGCCAGGAGGACTACTTTGGGTGGAACCTATATGAATAAACAAGGCATGGGCCCGGGAGAGGATCATTATAACCGTACTTTCTCCCTTGATGGCAAATTAGGGATTGGCAATAAAGCCCAGATTTCAGGTTTTGTCGCCAAAACCTCGACCAATGGAATTAAGGACAATGATCATTCGTTCAAACTGCTTTATAATTATGAATGGAACAAAATCAATGTGGTCGCCGGATATAGTGAACTCGGCAGCGGATTTAACCCTGAAATGGGGTTTTTATTTCGAAATAGTTTCCGAAAACCGGAAGCAATCGTTTTATACCATTGGCGGATGAAAGGTAAATTCGGGCTGCTGGAATTAAGGCCCCATATCTCTTACCGCAGTTTCTGGAATTACGATAATAAAAAACTGGAGACTAGTTTTCTGCATTTTGACAATCACTGGGAATGGGAAAATGGATTGGAAATCCATACTGGGGTAAATCTGACGACAGAAGGGGTTTTTACGCCATTTGAAATTTCTTCCGGGGTAATAGTCCCGCCCGGCACATATAATCATGAAGAGGTACAATTGGTGGTGATGAGCAATACCAGCAATAAAATTTCAGTCAATATAAGGAGTAATATTGGCGGTTTTTTTGGAGGAAACCGATTCAGCACTACCAGCGCAATGAATCTTCGATTAGGTGATAATTTTACTTCGGAATGGGGGTATAATGTCAATATCGTTAAATTACCGTATGGTGATTTTAATACCAACATATTCCGATCGCGGATCTCTTATTCTTTTACTCCTCGAATTTATTTGCAGAGCCTGGTCCAGTTTAATGATGTCCTGGACAAGTGGTCGATGAATATCCGGTTGGGGTGGTTGCAGCAATCCAATACCGGTTTATTTCTTGTATTTAATGAAAACCGTGGCCTGGACCGGTTTGACAACCGGAGCTTTACGATCAAATATTCGAGGATGTTTGATCTGATAAAATGAGGTTGCAGCAGTCAGGTTGCAGCAGTCAGGTTGCAGCAGTCAGGTTGCAGCAGTCAGGTTGCAGCAGTCAGCAGTCAGGTGTGAGAGCTGATTGCTGAAAGCTGATTGCTCATTTCAATTTTGCCGTAATATTAAAATCCTGCAGTACGGCATCCAATACTGGCTCATCACCCTTCTGATATTTATCGCGCAGTCGGTACCCATAAAGCCGGCTGAAGGTATCCCAATAGCCGGCGGTAAAACCTCCTTTTACGTCTTTGATCAGATCAAAAAAAGAGACATCCAGTTCTCGTTCGATCATTTTAATCATAACCTTTCCCTGCATCCGGGTCATATTTTTAAAGGTATCTTTATAATCGCTTTTCATTTCTTTATTGACGGTGCGGATGTATTTTTTCCGCTTCCCACGCTTCAGGTCCTCCGTCTCTTCTTTGATCTGTCGATATACTTCTATAGCTTCCTTTGCAAAAGGATAAACATCAGCAGCATATCTTTTATACCTCATGTATAACTTGTATTCGTCGTAATTTTTAAACTGCCGTGGTGAACTTATATTGACATCCTGAAGGTCGGCGATGTATAAGGTGTCATCCCCGGAGATCAATAATTTAACAACTTGCCCCTGTACAACCCTCCGCACTTCCTTTTCCGGCAGGGTATCTTGTGACCAGGAAACAAAATACAACAGCGTGCAGATCAACAGGAGGTTGAATCGTTCATACATTTTGACTAAAACAGATGACCTTTGTATAAAAGTTTGTATCCTGCGGTATCTTAATAATTTAATAACTAAAATGTCGTTAATATAGCGGTTTAGGGGTCGTAGGGCTATTTGGAACATAGATGATGAAAAGAGGCGGTAATTTAATGTGGATTTTAGTAATTATTTCAATTCAGCTGTTGCCAGCCCAATTTCGTTTGGAAAAACTGGGGCCTGAGATCAACTCCAGTCTTTACGATGAAATATCTCCGGTGGTCTCCCGGGATGGTCGCACCTTGTACTTTACCCGGACAGGTGCTCCCGATTTTCACCGGTCCCTGATCCAGGAAGAAGTCGATCTTTCCAAAACCTTGTCGGAATCTGAATATTTCCAGGTGCTTAAAAACGTGTACTCTGAAATTGCCAATAATAGGATAGAGTCCCCGGCAAGTTCATCTATCAATCAGGATATCTGGATTGCAGACAGCAGAAACCGACAGTTTGACCGGGTCTTCCACCCAGGTTTTCCGATAAACAATGCCCTCCCCAACAGTATCTGTTCCTTATCACCAAATGAAGGTACCATGGTAATCATCAATCACTTTGCCCGGGACGGTAGTATGTTTAAAGGTTTTTCATTTATCGACCGGAAAACTGATGGTTCATTTACCTTTCCTGATCCAATCTATGTACACGATTTTTATTCCAATTCGCCCGAAGTGAATTTATGTATGAGCCGCGATGGCGATGTTGTAATCCTTTCACTCAATAGAAAAGATAGTCAGGGTGAAAATGACCTTTATGTCAGTTTTAAGTTAAAATATAATCTTTGGAGTGAACCGGTTAATCTTGGCCCCGTGGTCAATAGTAAATTTCGCGATTTGACCCCTTTTATTTCAGAAGACAAATCAAGATTGTTTTTTGCCAGCAACCGCCCAGGGGGCCACGGGGGGTCTGATATTTATATGACCAGAAGACTGGACTATACCTGGTCATCCTGGACCAAACCGGAATTGTTGATTTCACCTGTCAACTCAGGCTATGACGACAGCAGTCCTGTAGTCATTGACCCTTTTCTTTATTTTACTTCCAAACGGGATGGCACCAGCGATATATTCAGGATAGATTACCAATTCCAACCTCCAGTACTCAAGATTGCCCAGCCGATCGTATTGAGAGGTTCTATTCGCAACAGTATTACCCGGGAATTGATGGAAGCGAATTTATTGTTTGGACTCAGCCGATTAGCAACACCGGACCAATTATATACTTCCTCTGATGGCAGGTTTGAAATCAAACTGGATAAATCCGATTCCTATCGATTGCTCCCTCAAAAAAAAGGGTTTATAGGTAAAGGCCAGTTGGTTGATGTTGCGATATTGGATCAATCCAACGCAAGATCCTATGAGATAGATTTTTATCTGTCCCCATTGGAGGTCAATCAAAAAATTGAAATAAACAATCTTTATTTTGAGCGGGGAAAACCCAATTTGTTGCCTGTTTCGTACCCTGAACTGGACCGTTTGGCTGAGTTATTGGATCAAAACCCCGGAATTCATATCCGTGTTGAAGGGCATACGGATAGTGTGGGTAAATACTATGAATTGCTGGATCTTTCCCGATCGAGGGCAGATTCGATCAAAAAATACCTCGTAGACCAGGGTGTAGTATCGGCCAGGATTACCACTGCCGGCTATGGTGGCACCCGGCCCATATCAGAAAACAATACGGAGGATAATCGGGCGTTAAACCGAAGGGTGGAAATCATTATTACACATTCGGAGCTGGCATCTAAAAATCAGTATAAAAATCTACCCGAACCATCTGTACGAAAAACACCAGAGCCCCCAACGATTTGGGTGGATACCCTTTCCGCGCCTTTGGTTGTTCAGCCCGCCGTACCCCTACAGAATAGTAAAGAACCCGTTTTCCCTCAAACCAATCCTGCCGAGTCTGGCATTTTGTCTGACCCGTCAGAAAAAGCAATCAACAGGATTTATTTTCTACCAAATGAACTTGCAATTGAAGATTCTTCATTTGTAAAAATCAGGAGTCTCATTGATTTTTTAATCGCTAATCCGGCTACAAAAATCATCTTAAAAGGTATGTGCAATGCCACAGAAACGATACCCGATCCTGTTACTTTTGCAAAACAAAGGGCAATGGGGGTCAAAGAATTTCTTATTTTTAAATCTATAGCCCCAGGCCGCATCTCTATAGCTAATTTGTATGAACCGGATCAACAGGAAATGAGTGGGGTAAAGGTTATTATCCTCTATTAAACGTTATTCATCATTCACGCCCCTAATCCGGTACGAGTCATAAATTCCCCATTTATTGGTTACCTTTGCGCCTGTTTTATAAAAGGACCACTACCACCAACATCCTATCCAACCTATTTTTTTTAATTATTTTTTAATATGCCTTTTCGTACCCTCCAACTCATTGAACCTATATTAAGAGCCCTCAAAGAAGAAGGATATACTATTCCGACGCCCATTCAAACCCAGGCTATCCCGGTTGTTTTGCAAGGATCTGACCTGTTGGGTTGCGCTCAAACCGGCACCGGAAAAACTGCAGCCTTTGCTATACCAATCCTTCAGATTTTGAGTGCCAATAAATCCCATGATAAAAAAAGAAGGTTAAGAAGCCTCATCGTGACCCCCACTCGTGAGCTGGCTATCCAGATCGGGGAAAGTTTTTCGGCTTATGGCCGGCACACCGGGTTGACGAGTACTGTATTATTCGGGGGGGTCAATCAAAACCCGCAAACTGCAGCCTTGCGCAATAGCGTTGATATTGTGGTGGCTACCCCGGGCCGGTTGCTTGATCTGATGTCACAAGGTTATTTGTCCCTTCGGGATATAGAAATATTTGTGCTGGATGAGGCGGACCGGATGCTGGACATGGGATTTATTCACGATGTAAAAAAAATACTGGCAGCCCTGCCCAAAAAAAGACAGTCATTGTTTTTTTCGGCTACTCTTCCCCCGGAAATCATCAAACTGGCCGGTACTATATTGCATCAACCCGTCACCGTGTCGGTCACCCCGGTATCTTCCACTGTAGAAACCACTAAGCAAGGGGTGTTTTTTGTGGATAAGGGAAATAAAAATGCTTTGTTGGTCTATCTCCTGAAAGATAAAAACATTAAGACGGCATTGGTATTTACCCGAACCAAACACGGTGCGGATAAAGTAGTTAAAATCCTTTTACAAAATCAGGTCAGGGCCGAAGCTATTCACGGCAATAAAGCACAAAATGCCCGGCAACGTGCTTTGAGTAATTTTAAAGCCCAGACCACAAGGGTTTTAGTAGCCACTGATATTGCTGCCCGGGGCATTGATGTAGACGATCTGGAATATGTGATAAATTTTGAAATTCCCAATATCGCCGAAACCTATGTCCATCGCATTGGACGTACCGGCAGGGCTGGTGCCAAAGGCAATGCCTATTCCTTCTGTGATGCCGAAGAAAAAGCGTATCTGCGGGACATTGAAAAATTAATAACCAAAAAAATTCCGGTTATAGAGGGCCACCCTTATCCTTTGCAGATCCATAATCCGGTACAGGCACCCAAACCAAACCGCGAAAAAAGAAATTCTACTCATTCTGTGCGGAAAAGCCGGGGGACCAACACCCCACAAAGTTGGTATGGAAAGCCCAAGCCAGCCAGATAATCATGGATTAGGCAAAAACTGCAGTATAGTCAACCTTTGCTGGTTAATTCACAAAATACTAATGAATGACTCAAAACAACTTTACTTGTTCTAAATCATTCATTTATGGTTGGGAATTCTTCGTGTGCCCCTGGAGGAGATCCACCCAGAGAATTTAATTAATGATTGTGACCTTCGTGGCCTGGTTCAGCTTTTTTTATGGCTACCAATGCCATTCCACATTTGGAACATTTGTCGCCGTCTTTTCCTGTAACATCAGGATGCATGGGGCAGGCAAAAGCTACTGCAGTTGAATCCATTGGGGCCATCATCGTATCAACGGCAGCCATGGCAGCAGCCGTGCTGTCGACCATAGATGTGGTAGTGTCAGTACCCGTATTTTTACAAGCCACGGCTAAAAGTATAACCAATAGGCTGGAGAGAAATTGAATCTTTTTCATTATTTGTTTTATTTGCGCGCAAAATTAAACCCTTTAACGTCTGCTTAAATGCGTCTGCATACGAACAATTAGTTAATACAAAACTGACTTAATAAACGATTTATTCACAATTGAACCTGCAAATAAAGCAACACCCCCAGGAGGCAAAAAAGCATTACCTTATACTGAAACGGTCAATTTCAATATTTCCCTGGAACCCAAGGTGGTATCATGATGCAACAAATCATGGATTGATTTTCTGGCCTACCTGTCCATACCAATGAAATGATAAACCAGGTTTCTACCGAGGTATCATCCAATTAACCCTGTTTCTTTTGGAAGGGTCAGGCCATCTACTTAAATTTATACCCCCTTTGCCTTGCCGGATTGTATTTATTGTTTTTTAGTCGTATCCATCATCATGCTATCCTTGGTTGCAGTCATCATGGAATCCTTCATTGCAGCATGCATTATGGAGTCTTGTTTTGCGACTGCCATCAGCGAGTCGGCTGTGGCAGCTGCAGCAGCGGCGGCGGCATCGGCAGCCGCATTTTTACAGCTCATCGCTAAGAGAATAACTAATAGAGTGGCAAAAAGTTGGATCTTTTTCATTTCAATAATTTGAAGCAAAATTAGGAAAGAAAAAGAGGCTGTCTTAACAAAATTTTAATGATATATATTATTTCCAAATAGACCAGACCGTCAGAGATATATCCATAAAGGAGGACATTAACACTAAATAGTGTTTTTGGTCCTGGTCTGAAGTCCTGAAATATATTTAGCCTTATTCGTTTAATCCTGAAATTTTAAAATATCGCAAATGCATCTGAAGATGGACCTGCCGTGCAGGGATTCTCCGGGACGATAAACTAGAAACAAACAGGGATCAGATTATACCAGCCTTAAATCAATGCAATAATATTTTAGTCGTGTAGTGATGGGATTTGTTTTTCACCTGCAAAAAATAAATCCCTTTGGTAAAGTGTCGCAAGTCCAGGGTTTGTCTTAATTCAGATGCATTTGAAATTTTTGATGAATAAACCAATTGGTTCAGTGGATCATAAATAGACAAGGTAAAATTTTCATATGACGGGCTTGCATCCGTTTGCAAATCCAGGGTCAACAGACCAGACGATGGATTTGGAAATAAGCTGACCACCAATTCGTTTTGTTTCTTCTTAGTGTTCTGGTTAGGCGTCGGTGGAATTTTATTACAAGGCGTAATATTTACCAATAAAAACTGAAAAAGCCCTTCTCCACAATTGTTGGAGGCCTTGACTGAAATAAGACCTGAAAAATTACCAAAATTGACCTGTATACTGTTGCTTCCCTGGCCTGAAACAATCGTAGCACCTGTAGGCACCGTCCAATGATAATTGTTAGCACCGACAGAGAGCGGTATACTGTAAGGGGTATTTATAGTAGAAGCACAAACGACGGCAGCGCCGGTAATTGCGTTTCCGGTGACCGGTCTGGGATCTACTGTTATACATTCGAATGGACTGATTCCACAAAGTGTGCTGTATTGAACACAAATGTCCCCGATCCTGTATGAAGAAGCAAAACTTACCACAATTGAGGAAGTTCCCTGCCCGCTGGTAATCCTTGCACCTAAGGGTACCGACCACAAATATGAAGTAGCCCCAATTATATTGGGGATTGAATAAACGGCTGCCAATTGTTTACAAACTCCCGACCTTTGGCCTGAAATACTCCCGGGAATACTTCCCGGAAAGGCAGACACATAGAGCCTTCGTCCATTAAATGTAGGGCTATTACCGCAGGCATTATGGCTCGATACTTCGATGTATCCACCGGAAAAAGAATTATCAAACACCACTGCAATCTGAGTACCCATGGAATCCGGTGATACTATGGTCGCTCCTGGCGGTACTTTCCAAAAATAACAATCGGAATTGGGTATCGGGCTTATAAAATATATACTGGGGGTGTTGATATTACACACGCCGATCGTATCGCCGGTAATCGGGCCAGGTACCTCCGGTATACCTCCTTCCTGGGTGACTGTTGCGCTGGCCGAACCCTCACAACCGTTGTTGTCCGTTACAGTCACACTATAACTACCCACCATGCTCACTAAAATGGATGAACTGGTTTCACCCGTCGACCATAAATAGGAGGCATAACCCAAGCCTGCACTCAGGGTGGTCACGCTGCCACCCCCGCAGAAGGATAAGGTTCCCGCAATGAATGGGGTTGGCGGAACAAATTGTATAATGTTTTTGGAGACACTGTCTTTGCACCCATTGCCATCCGTCACCGTAAGAATATAATTGCCTGCCATATTCACTTGAATAGTTTGTGCCATGCTGCCCGTCGACCACAGATAACTGATCCCTCCACTCGCTTTCAATTGTACTGAATCCATCGGACAAAACCCGTCATTTCCCGATATTATAGCGAAAGGTGAGTTATGAAGGGAGGTGGTTGCATTGGTGCTGCTTGCACATCCATCCGCATTGGTGACGGTTACAGAAAAATTACCGGCAGTAGTTACAATAATGGTGTCTGAAGTGGCACCTGTGGACCATAGATAACTGCTGAAACCGGCGCCTGCATCCAGGGTGGTTGAAACCCCCGGACAAAATAATAAAGCACCTGAAATAGTTGCAACCGGGTATACACCGGCAGTGGTCACGACGGTATCAGAACCCTTACAACCATTGCCATCCTTTACGGTGACCACATATTGACCCGGTATAAAAACATTAATAGAATCTGAAACCGCTCCGGTAGACCAGAGGTAGGTGACAAAACCAGGGGTCGCCTTTAAGGTATTAAAATCATTGGGACAAATCACGGTGTCTCCGGTAATATTTACAACCGGAGGAGTATAAACTGGAATCATAACAGGCAGAGACATGGTGATACCGCATCCCGAACCATCATCATGCATCACTGTGTAGGAACCGGCAAGTTTCACATATATACTATCCGCCGTAGATCCTGTACTCCAGATGTTGTTACCGGACAAGCTGGATTTAAGTAAGACGCTATCGCCGGGACAAATCGTTGTTGACCCTACAACCGTGATTACTGGAGTGACCTGAACGGGTGTAATGACCGTCACACTATCCATACCCATACATCCCATTGCATCAATGGTAGTCAACTTGTATCCTCCAGGAATCGTTATCAGTAAGGTATCATTGGTACTGCCCCCTGTCCAGGCAATGCTGGAAAAAACACCAGGCGTGGTCAGGCGGCCAATACATACTGCATCCACTGCACTGAACCCCGGAACTGCAGCCATATTAAAAGCAAGGCGGACTCCAGAAACTTTATACGGAGTCAACGGAAATTTTATAC